>Ga0210059_1000483_pt1 | contig 50773 bp, 34 predicted proteins | sample Ectturendosymbi2_FD_188042 | JGI IMG/M metagenome (GOLD analysis project Ga0210059, IMG submission 188042) | Ecteinascidia turbinata endosymbiont from Florida, USA - Sample 2 (SPAdes) (version 2) | ecosystem: Host-associated > Tunicates > Ascidians > Unclassified | place: Key West, Florida...
CATTTTGAACATTAAGTTGTAACGTTTCAATATCTCTGTGAGATAAATGCAAACTAGTGTCATCTGCAAAAAGTGTAGTTTGAAAACCAGAAGCACAAGGAAGATCATTCACATAGATTAAAAATAATAAAGGACCCATTACTGAACCTTGAGGAACACCACACTCAATTGTCTGAAAATCTGATGAATAATTGTTTACTTTAGTACACTGCTTACGATTAGTTAAGTAAGATTCAAAAAAAGAGTTTTGTTTACCTCTAATACCATAATACATCAATTTACGTAGCAATATTTTGTGGTCAACAGTATCAAACGCTTTGCTTAGATCGAGAAAAACAGCACATGTGCTTTTACCCTTATCCATGTTTTCCAAAAAACTTTCATAAATGGCAGATACAGCTAATTCAGAGCGTTCTTTGTTAACAATGAAATTTATATGGCTTTTCCACTGAATTCTCAAGCACAAGGTAAATCTGGCAAAAATGAACAATCTAGCCAAACACATTGGCGTGGGGCGCCAGAGGCGCGAGGCTTAACGCAGCTGCATCGGTTGCATCGGCTTAATGACGCCCCTGGGTGGCAGCAAATCAAAAGTATTTGATGCAGTAATATAAAAAGTTAGTTAGATCTTTTCTAAAAAACGTTGAATGTTTTCTTTCAGCTTCACTTAAATGTACAAATGTAAACGTGCACATAATACATTTATGGTCTTACAGCTTTCTTTTCACCCTAATCATTGCAATATCTGGCTACTAATTTGGCATTCAAGATTTTACATTCATACATATCACAATACGCCTGTAAAACAAAGAACAGATTCTCAACCACAGCATCTTCAAAACCAAAAAAGCGTTACAAAGTCATGCACAAGCAGCCCTTGACATATCAGCGATAGATTGAGAGTGTTGACCTAATCTATGCCTAGTCAGTGTTTCATCTGTAAAACAATAGATTTCAGACGATTTGGTTAAGCCAGGGGTCGGGAACCTATGACTCGCGAGCCAGATTTGGCTTTTTTGATGATGGCATCTGGCTCGCTTGATATTTCTTAACACGATTGTTACGCATGAAACTTTTTCTGTAACTTTCCTACAAAGCCATCAGCAACACCATGCAGCACCAGAAGTCGCATTAACAGTAAGAAGCATGTTATTAAAGAGAAAATTCAGACATTGGCATTGTTCAAAATTGTTGATTTTGCTTAAAAATGCAGACGTTAATTAATAAGTAAGTTGTATTACGTGTTAAAAAATATATTATGGCTCTCACTGAAATACAATTAATATATGTAGGTTTCATGGCTCCATTAGCCAAAAAGGTTCCCGATCCCTGGGTTAAGCCCAGCTTTACTCAACTGTACTGGCTACTGACTCTGCACATAAGACATTACGCCTATGAAACTAACTGTATTCTTGAATGGAAAATACAGTAATAACCTACAACATACATTTCAAAAATTTGACCACAGTCAAAAACAACCCAGATTTTAAATAAAAATCCCAGAACCCCAGTTAAAACAGTAAACTCCCAATTAAACAGAAAAACCCCAGATCTAGTGAAAGAAAGAGCAGTGGCAACACTACACACCATGCGCCTGATTGGCTTTGCCTTAGTGTTCAAGAAATTCTTTATTGACCAGCCGCGTGGTAGCGATAGAGAGACTAAAATGAAAAGTCTTTGAGTGCGATCGACGCGCCGGTGCACATGAATGAATCAAACTAGGTTCATTAAAGCTATAAAGTGTGATTGTTGTGTGGACGTCTATCTGTGAAATCAGAACAGTACTGCACGTTTTCTGTTTCCACCGTTGTTGTTGCAGTGAAGCCAGTCCGCTTGAACGAGTTCGAGACATGACATGGCGCACGGTGGACGGCATGTCTTTCTAACTGGTCCTCCTGGCATTGGAAAAACTACTTTGATTAAAAAAGTTGTTAACGCTATCAAGGAAAAAGCTGCTGTTACCGGCTTTTATACTGCTGAGGTTCGAAGCAATTATGTTCGCAAGGGTTTTGATGTTGTGTCTGTGATTGATGAGGAATCGCGATGCCCACTGGCGCGTGTAGAAGAGACTAAAACCTGCAAAAAACGTCCAAAAATCGGAAAATACTCGGTGTATGTGGAGGAATTCGAGACTTTTGTAGCACCCATATTTCTCTGTGCTGATAATTATCGAATTTTTGTTTTGGATGAAATCGGTAAAATGGAACTGACCAGCAAAGACTTCCAAGGTCATGTTAGCAAGTTGTTGAAAAGCCATGAAATAAAAGTGTTTGGAACTATACCCATCCAGAAAGGTGCTGGAATTTCTTTTGTGGAGAAAATAAGATCATCAGAAAATGTTGTGGTTTATAATGTGACTAAAGAAAACAGAGAGTGTAGTGTAAATCAAATTGTTTCCTTACTTATTTCTTAACTTACAAAGTTGCAATTAAGAATTATATTTGGCAGTGGTAAATTCAAATTCATGAGTAAAAGGAGGATTTATATATTAATTTTTGTAGGAACTTTCTTCATTGTACAATGTTTGTTTATGATGTGTTTAATTCTTTAAAACAGTGATGGTGAACCTATATCATGGACCACATGAATTGTGGAATATCGCTGACGGGCTGCAAAATTCTACCTTTATGTATCTTACAACGGATATTAAGGACTTCTCTTGACATACTGTCTATGTGTCTAATTGTCATGGGGTTTTGTTATGATGTGTTTTAGTTTGGCTAACATAAATTCCTATGCGGGCCATACTAAGTGTTCACGCAGGCCGCGTGTTCTTCATCCCTGTATTAAAACTTTAGATTTGGAAAAACAAGTGGTTGTTCTGGTATCTTGCATTTAAATAAAAATGTTTAGTTCAAGGTAGTTGATATTTTTAGCATTGGCTGTATAGCACTATAGGTCAGCCGGCAGTGACATGGTTCGAATAAAACACTGAGTTGTCACATTAGTGGCGCTGTCATTGTAGTCAAACCAAAGCATCTACGATCTACTGTGCAAGTGGTTTTCAATTCGGCTGTCATGGCGGCTTGCCACGCTTAGGTAGAAGTAGTTGCACTTTTGATGGGACTCATTCCAAAGTTTTTGTGTTTAGGGTTTAAGTTCAGGGATTAGGTTTAGCATTTAGGCTTTAGCTTTGGGGTTTAGGTTTAGGGGTTAGGTTTACAGTTAGAGTTCAGTTTGAGGGTTTTGGGTTTGGTACGTTGTTCCCAAGCATAGTGTCGCATACTCAAAATGCAATAGTGTTACATTGCAGATGGCTGACAAATATGTCTTCAAAAATGAAGGTCAGCATGCTGTCTGGACAAGAGTGCATAGAGGTTCGAACGGTATCATGTGACGGGTGGCAGACTAATTTTTTTTAAATGAAGGTCCACCGGGAGACCTATAGCCTTTAATCATGGTTTTAGCCAAAAGTTATGTGCATAGCCATAGCCTCCTAAAGTAGTACACTCAAATTTGATTTTAAACATAACTGAATTGCAAATACAGGTTCTCTAATGATAAGACTTCAGAAGTAGCACTGTGTTTGTATATAATTCGTCAAAAAATCTCTTTCTTTTGATTTGCAGTTCATCATTTAAAATTTTTTTATCGTTAATAGTACATCATAATGTCACAGTGAGACCATAGTTCTAAAATATAATATACTTTTAAAAATGGTCGGGCAAGGTCACAATCTTTGTGAGTTACTTTTATGATTTGTGAACATTCAGTGAACAATTCCTACGTTTAGTGTGTGTGCTTTTTAATAAATGTGGTATTTTTCATTGTAAGAATGGCAATGGTTTTGGATTTGTAAGCATTTGTTGTTGGTTTTGTGTCACAATAATAATGATTCATACCATTTGTCCATTATTGTTCTACTGTATTGACCACCTAGTCCTAAGTCAGTTTTATGAAATAAAGGCATTGTTGTGACCTGTATGCAGATTGTTTATATTTATGACATTTTGCCCTTGTGAAAACTTACTGAAGTTTAAGTCTTAGCCTGTTGGTTTGGCATTGAATTTCAATTTGGACTAGTGATTAAAGTTCATTTGAAAGATGAAATACTTGGTACAGGTATTAGTTAATGAAAGAGCTCAAGCCTTTTAGCCCATTTAAATTTAATGTTAAGTGATAAAGATTTTTAAAGAGAACTTGGTTATTGTCTTTTTATCCTGACTGATAAAAGTTGTTACAACCTTTGGCTCTTGATGTTGTATGAAATTACTATGTTGAAGTAAAATTTCGAACAGGCAGTTTATCAGTAAGATTTTCAATGCTTGATACACTACTGTATGAATCATTTTTTATTGTTGGCAAAATGAAACTACTCTTAATTTTTGATGAATAAATGATGAAACAACTATATTTGCAACCCCTTGAATTGTTACTGTGTACATGTGTAATTTGCAGCGCAATTTGCCATTGACACAATTTGGCACTTTCATAGTTTGATGTTTTTAGTAAGCATTGTACACAGTTAAAGGAAATACTTTTATTCTTGGTGCACTGTACAGAGTGGAGCATTTTTCATGCTTCTTCATGTTTTAAGTCAACGATTAAACAAAAGATCTTTGCTGAAACATTTCTATAATTAAGGTATATAGTTGTTTCAGATATGTTTTGCATAATTTTTTTTGGTGCTTAATTAATACTGATTATATCCCACACAATTTCTTCTGCAATGGAAGGGTATTCACATTTGGCCATGGTTTACCATTATTTCTTTGTGCTAAATGTGTTGAGTTTCATGTTATTACTTCAGGTTATTTCAAGAATGTAATTAATGTTTTAAAAAATGCAAAATGGCAAAAAATTAAGAAGTTATTTGGTAACTTGCTCTTAGTCCAATTAAAAAGTGCTAACTTGCTCTTAGTCCAGACATATGGCCTGAATGTTGAGTTGTTTTTTTTTAGTTCTGATGGTCAAAACATTAAGACACTAAAAAGATGTTGAACAAACACCTGTTTGTGTTGCTTAAAGAATATGAAGATATGGTTAATTCCAATTTGATCACAAGATGTTCAGATTATGCTTAGTTTTAAGAAATCTTTTCCTAGTTATGAAACTTCTAAGGCTAAGCCAATCAGCACAGAGACGACAACTATTAGCATAAGAAAAACAGTCCAGCCTTCTGTGATATTTAGATTTTGACTTATATTATGCTTTGTGATTATGAAGCAAAAATGTACTTTTACAAAGGATAACTTGTAACATCGGAGTTTTTAACACAGTGGTTTTTTATGTGAACTATAATTGAATTTTCAGATGCTTACTTCATTGCATGTGGTATTGTATAAAAAATCGTTAGGGATGCCTAAGTACATTTTCAGTGGATTGATTTTTGTTCCTATATGAAAATTTCAGTGATAACCTTGTAGGATCATGAAGCATAATTGTACAAAGTGTGAAAACCAAACTAGGTGCTGGGATTTTTTCTTACTCTACATTGATGCCTTTAAAACTCAAAAGAATTATAAAGAATGAGAGTTAGAGCGGTAGCTTTGCTTTTGGTAGAGAGAATTAAAAAATAATCTTCTGTATTAGTTCTTATGTACATTATAAACCTCACTGAATTTGAGGACTTTTAATCACTAATTTATGATCAAAAACTTTAACTCTGACTTTTTCTGATACCATGTCAATCTCCAACTCCAGCATATGTTAAGTTTTTCATCATCCTAATAATGGGATATATGTAGAGAGCCATATTTTTAAAAGTAAACACGTTCAAAGCTAAAAGTTCAGAAAGGCCATGACAACAATTAGTACAAAACCCACCAGCTGCAATTACTCTCTTTCACCATGCTATCACTTATCACAAAGTCAACTACACTATGCATTGCGGAATTTAGGACTTCAGAAAAAGCTGCTCACACCTTTATGTATAAATGAATGTACCGGAACTTATAAATGAATCTGCAAGAAAACATTGGATGCACAGATGTAACAGTTACAAAATTCATTTCAGCAATAATGTGACAGTAATTTTCATACAAAATTGAGTATGTTTAGGACAGGTGAGCTTAAGTTAGTGGTTGGTGGTTGACTGGTGGGATAATTAATGTGAGTGCGTCATTTGATTTTACCTATAGTGTGTTAGTTCATACAATTTGGAAACACTGGCTTAAATGCATATATCAGATAATGAGATAGAATGTGTAACAAATTATGTGACATGTGTGTCATGCTTGAAGTTGGTTTTCTTTGTAGTAAAAGAAAATGTTTTGTCAAGGTGGATCCAAAGTAACTAGTACCATTTGGTTTATAAAGCCAGACTTTTATTCATATATAAGGATATATTTTCTTTATTTTAGCTCAGGGGTCTCCAAACTACGGCCCGCGGGCCAGATGCGGCCCGCAAAGCCATTTCATCCAGCCCGCGAAGCCATTTTGTTAATGATGAAAAAATAGTGTACAGTATACTTACGAAAAATTTGTTGATTTGGTAGAACATAACATATTCCGCAACAATTACATTGCGTAAGGCGTCCGGCCCTCGACATGTTCTGTGTTACCTTATGTGGCCCTTGGACAAAAAAGTTTGGAGACCCCTGTTTTAGCTAACGGGCAAGCACTTTTGATAGCATATTACATGTCTAGAAATAAATAAATAATGGTTGCAACTATTATTTTGTTACAAAACAAATAGCAATCAACCCATTAACCACACATTTTTGATTGAATATTTTCGTTGTCAACAATTTGAGTTTGGAAATATATACATACTAATCCATAAGAATGTAATGATGCTTGTAACTACAAATATAGGCTTTGATGTTCATTGCAACTGGAGTGCATTGTTGTTGTTGTTCTCAGCCTTGCATGACCCGTGTCCTTAAATTCCTATGGCGTCCTTGGGTGCATCTGCACAGAACTCTTACACATAAGACCTAGACCAGTAAAGCTATAACAAGCAGTGGTTCACAAGTAATGTCACAAAAAGAGAACTGTTTAAAATAATAGTGCAGCAATGTTTTTTTTTCAGCCAAAATTCACTCTTTTGCAGTTAAAACGGGACATGTGTTTATTCTTAAATTTCTGGCTAAAATGAAGTTTTTGTTACATCTTCATTGTTCAACTTTGTTTCCTTAATATGGAAAATATAGGCCTACTGTGACCTTCCGAGAAAACACTTGCTGCAGCCTAATGAAGTCTAGCACAGACTGCTATGGCTAAGGTTTCTTGCAAAGCACTCTTATCAGATATTTTGACATTTTAAGAGTGATTCTCATACCACTGTGTTCAGAGAGACGATGGCTCTGCTTAAGGAAACAAGGCCTGTTATGCTGCAACAGACCCATGAAGTTGTGGTAGGCCTGTACTTACAGATCACAGCAGGCCTATACTTTCATAAGGCATAGTAGACCACAATTACCCTGTAGTTTTGTAGACCAATTAGTTAGGTTTGCGTTATGAACTTATGATTCCCTCTTCCAAACTAGAAAGTTCTTCATATTAAAAATGTTAGGATTGTCCCAAATCAATAGTTGCAACTTACTCTTTAATGGCAATGTTTAAAATCAAGGGAAGTTTAGCCTTGTTGCTTTGTAAGCTTGTTTAAGAAACAACAATAACACAAGCCAAATGATTTCATTTGTAGCTACAATTTTTGAAGTGTCTAATGTGATTTGAAAACCATTGGAATTTGCATTATTTTTAAATATCAAAACAGTGAGAAAAGACAGTGAAATATTTTTGGAAATCACTCTTACATTTTGTAGTCATGGTGAAAGAATGGTGTTTTTCCAATGAAAATTTTGTTCATGATAAAAGATAAAAATGTTATTGACTAACTGTATTGAATTTTGCATTACTCTGAGCTTTTGTGTGCTGACAAGATTTATCTCAATAAGTATTCTAAGCTTGTGTATGCTGACAAGAATTACTGCATTTTGTCTGTGATATTCTCATAATCTTGTATGCCAAGTTATCTTTGAAGTGTCAAGTAGCAACATAGGAAGTTACTGGCAACAGGCATTTGAAAAATGGGTATGCCTCTCTAAAAAAATAATAGTTGCCAAGGTAGAAATTGTTGAGTAAATTTCTCTACTTCAAAAGTATGTTTCAGTACCACTTGGGAGGCTAGAGAAAAATCTGCTAGTTACAAGGCAATCACCTGCAGTTGTCTCAAGTCTTCTGTGAAATTTGTAGTTTTGTCAAATGTGCAGACACATCAAAGGCAGCTGCCACGTCGCACTTGTGGCCATGGCCAGGGTACAGTGTTGTAGGTTAAATCAAATGCGGCCAGCAATTATTGCAAACATATCAAAGGCTACTAAAGAAACAGCAGTCAGGTCAATCAAGTTTGCTCTCATTATGATGAAACATTGATCCATGTCACATGGTATTTTATGGTTGCTTTCACCAAACACAGATCTGTGTGACATAGCAATGAAAGTGCTAAATACTTAACTTTCAACATTTTTGACTGTCATTAAAATTGTTATTCATACACAGAACATGTTTGCTACATCATGGTTAGCAGCAATAGAGTTAACGCTTGTTTATTTTTTGAGGTTATTAGTAGAACTATGGTTACAAAATATCAAGAAAAGGCTAGGTGTTTTAACACTGTACAAAAGTTGAGTGCAAATTGTATTGATTACCTTGAGAAAAATAATGACATCATTCTCAAAAATGTTTAGTAGGCTTATGCACCTGGCAGTGTTCTATGAAGTTGGGTAAAATTAAACAAATGCATTTTGATTTGTTTTTCAGAATATATATGGTGATGTAAATTAAAAGAACCATAAGCAAATGTAAAAAGAATTGGCAAACTATAATAGGAGCCACTATGTTCTATGAAGAACATCAGCACCAGTAGTGAGAACTTTGATGTTCCAGTAAATCCCATTGCAGCTCAACTTTAAAACTTGTTTCCCTTCCTTGGTGATAAATCCTAAACAACCGATGCATGCCTACAATTAACAATACATTTTTCATGTTATATTGAAAAGGAATAAATATGTATATGTGAACCTTTAGTGTGTGTTTGTTGTCTTCTTTACTGCCTTATTGGAAGGCGTGTGAGTTTTTTCATTTCTTGTGTTGTCTGTCCTAATTTGAGTTTTTATTGCAGAGTACAGATGTCATGTAAGAAAAAATCTGCTTGCTTCTCTATGGCTTCGTTTATCCAATAGCTTTCATTGATAGTTTTTCAGATAAGCTAGTAATTTTGTGAAATGCAGTGGTGTGTTTGAAATTGGTTGATACTGAAAGAAACTAACTCAAGATGAATTTGTTGCGGCGTGGTCCAGCTGCACCAGATGGTGAAAAAGAAAATTTTGAAAAGTTTCAGGTAAGTTCAGTTCTGTAAGAATTTTATTTCTATTACAAATGCCTCCACAACTCAGAGGGACTTCTGAATATGTAAGTTGCAGTTTGCGCAACAGCATATATTATGTTCTCACTCGACTTGTAGATACATCTAATAAAAATAACAGTCATATCCTTATTTAAAGTTATGGTATAGGCATGGAGATCAAGTAACCACGTTCATTCACAATATCTTGCTGCTCCATGGCATAGCAGCTCACTGGTAAAAGTTCCTAAACTGGTGCCTAATTTGCCATAAAAGTAGTTTCATATTCAAAGCACACCATCTTCTTTTGCTCCTGTCAAACATCAAAATACAACATCATCACACGAAACTGTATACTGAGAAAGATAAGTTTTACTTTTGATTTTTTGAGGTGGGGATTCTGTGTTTTATTCAAAACTGTAAATGTTGAACAAAGTGCATGGGATTAAAATCTTGATTCATTGTGGTGATAAGCAATACACAGGAAGAAAACCACTCCAAAATTACTTGGTGTAAAACATATATAAATTTAATACCAATTGTGTTTTAAGCCTAATTTTAATAATGCAGCAGCAAGTTTCACAACTTTGTGCTGTATTGAAGTAGAAACTACAACTTTGAATCAGTATGGCAGGAACACCACACAGATGAAAAGGTTTCCTTTATCCAAATATGTCTCTTCTGATTATGTAAACTGTAAAGCAATATCTGGTTTCACAAATACTTTTCAAAGTAAGTTTTTTTTACCCTGTTGTCTTGGCTAATGTTTTACTGTGTTTGGATATACTTTTCATAGAACTGTGTATGTTTTGCAGTGTGTTGCCTCACAATAATAATCAAATTTGATTTTCGTGTGTAAATTTAGATTCCATCTTCCTGTTTATAATGTCAATTGATTCAGTTCTGTCTTGTTTGTGCAAGTCACTTTCTGTAGCTGAAGATAGGTTGCTTAAGAAAAGCGAAATGTTATGGAAAATTACTGATATCAACAACAATCACACATTCACCTTTTTTCAACAACAATTCCACATTCACCTTTAAACTGCCAGTTTTTGCCTCTATGCTTGTCTTGTGAACTTGCAAAAAATGGCTTTATCCATCAGGTTTTTCTTTCTGAATGAAAACAACAAACTTGCATAGTCACTTAGTAGTAAACACTGCACAAACTTGACACTAGTTTTTTTGTTTCATTCTCAGTAATTTTAGCATCCTGCATTTACTGGCTAGTCACAGTTCTTCAAGCAGTTTATTGCCTTTTTGTTTATCTTGACACGGACTGCATTGTCTGCCACTTCATCAGCGCAACACTTCCTTGCTCTAGTGCGTGTGCCATGAGCTTTTGATGCGTTTCATTTCCTGCTTGTCGTGTGCGGCATAGTGTATGTGCATATTTTAAGAATTCACATGCCTTTTCTCACAGATAAGTTTTTTATGCTTGTTGAGTGAGTTTACGCTTTACTAACTAAGCAGAGATTTCAATAATTGGAATTACTTGTTCATACATGCAGTAGTGTAAAATGATTTAGAGTTAAGTTTGTAGACAAGACTTTATTATATGTAATGAAATTCATGTTTCAATCTCGTCTAACATCCTAATTTGTGTCAAAGTGAAATTGCTTTTGTTAGTGTCAGAAACGTTCACGTACCTATTATAAATGATACTGAAAGAATGTTTTATTTGCTTGTAAGAGATGGGGCTTGCAAGTTGGAACTATGCATTACTCTGTGAAGCTTCAATTAAGTGTTACAAAAATGTTTCGCTTTAATGTGATGGTTATTTTCAAACTTCATGCAGATTCAAGCTGGGCTAAGAATTAGCTATGTGCATGTTCTACTAGCAATCATGGAATTATGATGTACTATGTGTTTTCTTGCTGATATTTGTTTTTCTCACTATCAGTGCCCAAATATTGTATGTACTACAATTTCTCTCATCTGTACTATATACGTCTTTGAGTAAATTAACTGCATGCAAGATTGAATTTGTTGTTGCGATTTGCTGTTGTTTGGTATATCGATTACACTTCTTTGTCTTTTGTTTTGAATATTTGTTTATAAATAACAGCCACATACTAATGGTTCTATATTCGCCAACAAAGTACTTTACACAACCTCAGGGACACCTTGACAAGGGTTTTTTGGTGTCCCAGCCATAGGTTCATTTTTGGTGATGTTCTTGTGTATTTTAATGTTTATACTGGTGGCTAAACTTTAGTATAGTACAATTAAATACAGATACTTGAGCATGGCAGCATGGAACATCAATCTATTTGCTGAGTACTTAAACAGTGGGATGCAAAGTGCATCTGGAAGCAAAGTGTAATGGAAGGTCTTTTACAATCATTTGATAAAGTCGTATGCCTGGTGGTATATATGGGTTATTTCTGAGTAAACAAATACCAATTGATCTTGAAGTCTGATTTTCAAACATGTGAACCTTGGTTATAGAATGATTTTCAAGTCTTTGAAACTAAGAAAACTTTCAACATTAGTGTATGCTTTTTCATAAATGATAAACGCCTTGATAAATTTAATTTTTAACCTTAGGTATAACCTAAACAAATCTTTTTAATTTTTTGTACAAGTGCAAATGTTGTATTTCTGCAACATTGCATATATAAATGTAATGTTACTGCTTAAACTAGCTATGCCAAATGTGCAGGTCACATTTGGCATCCAGTTTCGTGTGGCATTTTGAAGGGTTTTATTATCATGTATGTGCTATTTAATGACAACCTGTCCCTATTTTGATACACTCAAAATCTGTCATTTTTGATGCAGTGATTCTCAGTGCAACTTATGTCTGTATTGCATACCATGGCAGATTTTCATGTGTTCAATGACACCTCAGGGCAAGGTTTTATTCCTGGTTTCTGCAGCTGTTGTTCCATTAGCACTAATTGATTTTCAACCTTGTTCCATTGGCATTACACCTGCCTATGACACCTCAGTTAGGAGGCATTAAATTTGTCAAGTAGTTGTTATCATTGCAGTTAGGATTTGAATGCTTTCAGAAGCTTGAGTAAAATTTTTGTTTGGTAAGAACAAAGTAATTCATTCAAGGTAATGCAAAGATAGTGACATGTTTGCCCAGTAAAGCGTCTCAGATGGATAAGACTGATTTAAACTGGACAAAACTATTTGAATGCAGCAGATTTGTAAAGGAACACCTCAAGCATATTGTCATAACCCTTTAGCATCTCGCAAGCTCTACAAATCGTTTGCAGTGTTTTTTGCATTTGGATGATGGTTGATTTGCTACTCTTGGGATCCAATCTGTAGAGATGTTGCCTTCGAATTTCTTTGTTGGCCAGAAGTGATATGTGGGAATACTGGGAAAGACGTGCTGTTCCTTCAAAACAAAAGAAAACCAGCAGCAATGAGAAAACCAAATCACAAAAATACACAAACAAACAACAAAACAAGAAAACAAGAAAACCAAATCATAAATACACAAACAAATAAAACAATCAAAACTTGGTAAGCAGACACAACCTAGTTGTGTTAATAATGGGAGTATGTACAATAGGGTTAAGAAAAGTATGGAATAAAGATGGCTATGGGAAGAGGGAATATGTTAAAACGGAAATGTGCAATTTGAAAATGAAGCAGGCTATAGGTAAGATGAAATGGTATACAGTTGATATAAAGAACTCCATGTTTTACTATCTGTCATCATAGGCAGAGATAAGTACTTCTCTGTACTGTTTTTTAAATGTGAGCTGGGAGCTGTCATGAAGAGAGGGATCAATCTTGTCCCAGATGTTAGGGCCTAGATGCCTCAAAGAACTTCTTCCGTATTTGGTGTGGGCCATTTGCCAAAAATATGCACCTCTAGTTGCACTGCGCATTGCATGACAGTGTACTTGATTTACACGGGTGAAAAGGTGGTTGAAGTTGTCAGGAAGATTGCCAGAGTGAAATTTGTGCATGATTTTACCTAATGCAAGGCTATAATGTGAGGCTCGTGCTGTGTGGAGCCTTCGGTTGAATCTCATCAGTATGTGCAACCATACACCACTGCTGGGTCAAATGCACATAACCAGATTAGTCCAGGGCCTACAGCTGCATGTGTCAAGCCCTGTTTGTTAGAGAACACGCTGACCATGCACGGGATATTACCTAAACCCTATGTCAGATCAACCATTTGGCTACTAAGGCAGGGTATCTAGTTATCCCTGACTAAGGCTGTAGCCTTAGGCCCTGTAAAAATTTGACCCTCAATTTTGTTTTTGAGTATTGTTTTATTGCAAATAACTGACGAATTATCTTCTAAAATTTATCAAATTTGACGAAATATCTGTTCAGTCTTGGGCCTACAGTGCCCTTAATCCAATCATTTGCAATACCTTACAAAACCTTAATGCTTGCTTGAAAATCTGGCCCTTTCCACTGACCACGAAACTTCAGCTGCCAGGCCACTTTTGACCCTCCGAACATAGGTTACACACCCTTGTTTTGGGGTTTTGGAAAAACGAATATTGTTTCCGTCATCTGAAGGCTACTGCTCAAACTCCTGGCTATGACAATGACATCGGCTCTGTCAAAGAAGTCTTTGGTGTTGTAGCCACAATGCTGCATCACCCTGAGCCAACTAAAGAGAGAGAGTCGAACCAACGACCCTTGGCATAAGAATAGAGATTCAACTCAACCAGGTTCACTCTGCTATGGCTGTCATGACTTCAATGTTATATGTGGTGTAATCACCGTGATGCCACATTATCCAGGCAGGCAAATTGTATAGCGTGAAACACGTCAATCCTTGTGTACAAATCTTAGTTGTTCTCATGCTTGGGAGAATGAATCCACATTTTTTCATGAATGGAACTTGGACTAAAGTTGCCTTGATTTGAGCAAATGTAATTGTAATTCAAATTTTAGTTCAATTTCTGGTTTTCGTAAATCCGGTAATTTTAATTGTAATCTCATTTAGAAAAGCTAAAAAATTCTAGTTGTATATCGGCCATTTATGGACCAATAACCGATATTTCCAAAATCTTAAAATCATGTTTTCTGCTTTATTATCAAAATTATAATGTACTCTATGCCTTAAATTTTTTTGAAAAACTTCAAAAATCGGTATTTATGAGCTAAAATTTTTCAAATTGCAGCAAATTTCATACTTTGCTATGATTTTTCATTAATCTGAATAATGATGATGCTTTTTTTCGGCTGCAACGGCCGACGTGTGCTTCATGGTTCACCTTATCTGCTTGTTTATGGAAATGCACCTACTGGAATTGCTGCAAGCTAACTGTCTTGACTTGGTTCGTTGTGTTTTCTTGCGCAAGTTGTCTGGATGCATGAGGAATATCACAGCATTTAGTCAACACCTAATGAGGCCAATAAAATTGGTCGTTTTGGCCAATACAGATATATCGGTGAAACCCAAATATCTACCTGATATATTGGTTAGGCTGGTATATCATTCTATCTCTAATTATTAAGTGATCTCAATTTGTGCCATCTAGTGGGTACTGAAAGTAACATCTCGCACTAACTCATGAATCACACATCCACTTTCAAAATTTGTTTTATGGACCTTAGAATTTTTTACAGGAAAACATCCAAAAATCTAAATGTTCATGACCATGACTTAAAAAATTGCAAATCATTGAATTATTGTATATGGAATGGCGATAATATTGCTATGTGCATATCTTTCTGCCTAATTGTGTAAATAGAAGTGTCTCTGTCTTCTTTTCCAATTTCGTCTTATATGTATAAGTGATAACATTGAAAGTAGTTGTGTTGCATTTATAAATTTGTGAGGTAATTGTTGCTGGTTGCTCAATACCAGACAAGGAAGTATGCGCAGAGCAGCATCGTTGGATGATCTGGATGAAAGAAAAACATATTTTGTGGCAGAAGAGCACATTGTATGAGTGTTACTCAGTTTCAGTTTTTTCCATCTGAATTATGGCCTGATTACTACATGTTATCCTTTTGTTTCCTTGCCTTCTTGTTCTGAACTTTGCCATTTCTCTGATATATTAACTCGTTGGCGTCTGCTAGGATTCGGGGATTTTCACAGAAAAAACGCCTAAACGCACGTGGCTTTGCGCGGGAATTTCTCCGGTCCGGTATGTTCTGCAGACCCGGTAAAAGTCTCAAAAATCACGGCAGGTCTTCTAGTCTGCACTTGAAAAAAAATTTTTTGCTTGGGGGATGCGGGTTTTTTGTGAGTGACGTCATAAGTAGAGGACTTTTTGCGCCCTAGGCCAGGCAACATGAGCCAAAATGACCCTAAAACTACTTCACTTATGACACCAGTCACAAAAAATCTGCACCCCCAACCAAAGAATTTTTTTCGAGTGCAATCTACTAGACTGGCCGATCCATTTGAGCCCTTGAACAGCTCTCTAGCGCAATCGGCGGAGGAGCTAGGGCATTGGTAAGGCAACCGAAAACCCGAAATTGAAGTATGAATATATCATACGCCGGCTCTCAAAGTGTTAAATATAACAGCACATGTTTTGTCTAGTCAATATCACATTCTAATTTACAGGTAATGCGTCACTGGATATAGCTTGACAGTTTGATTGTCATCAGTGGATTAACTGGTAGGAAAATAAACAAAATGCTCTTTGATGACATAACTGACCAAGTTTGGTTTTGTTTGTATGGCTGAATTGCTTTAAACACTTTTGTGCTTGCCGTACAAACAGGAGAGTCATTGCACTCATTCTCAACTATCATAAATGTACATTTTTACTGAAATTGTGATCTTGGGCACTGTTTCTGAAGTTTTTCACCTGGAAACGGCCTAAAATTTATGGTCATAGTCTGTGTCAGTGTTGGAAAAATATCAGGTCTTGGAATGAGATTCCAAAATCTTTTGGTTCAAAAGCTGGTTGAAAGCATGGTTCTTTTAAGTTGACCCACCTAAGTAGGGCCAGGATCCTGCAGCAGCGACTGCAATTTTGTGCGATGGAAGTGCTTTAATATGTTGCTAAATCCTAGGAAAGCATGAAAGATTTAATTGCAAACATTTATGTAAGCACATATAGACACGTTGATAAACTTTAATTTTAATAATGCCAGTTTTAGCAGCTTTTGTGGTATTAAAAATGCTTCCAATGAAGTGAAACTTTCTTCAAAAAGATGGTGGTGGCAGGTCCAGGCGTGTTGTAGTGGAATGTAGCCTAAACTGTTTTGGAAATGCTTTGGTATGTTGGAAATCGACCAGTGTGAAGGCAACGAAATGTGTAGCAGGTTTACTGCTTAAGCCTACAAGTGAAAAATGCCTAGAAGTATCCACCTTCTGGTGATTTGAGTTTCCCACCAAACCCACGCAGTAACAGTGGATATTGCAACAGGGAAACAACCTGGTTGTGGAAATGTTAAATACAGTAATGTTCGAAGCAGTCAAAAGCACTAGGTTTTCTGTACACTTTTGAGACATCAGCTGTGAAGTCATCTTTTGCCATGATTCAAAACTTGTACATTATATATATTCAAGTATGTACTCTCTGCAATGGGAGTAAGCAAGGAATCAATCGACAAATTTTTACAGTGAATCGATTTCATGTAAAATTACGCATCCTTCAGTCCTGAAAATTGGAAGCATTTAGTAGAAATTTATGTTTGTACAATTTTTGTGTTAAATTTTATAGATATCGTAGATGATGTGCATTCAAAGTGTTAAGTAAATGTCATCATTAACTTGCTGTTTTTGGCACAGTACTGCTAACTTTCAATATAGGAGTTTTAGCAGTCATCTTTTTGTCAAGAAAATTGTTTCTCTGCTTGCTTTGAGGTAGATATGCTGCAAATCAACTAAAACCTCAACACAGAACATAACAGATATTTGTGAAACCAGAATCACACCAAAACAAACAACAAATGGATGGAAGTTATGAAATTATGACAATACTGTACAGTAATAATGCTCAGTTAATGTCAAAACAGTAGCAAAATAATTCATTGTTCATGGATTTCCTATTAAAAAAAGTTAGGAATTTCATTCAAAAGAGGTGACTTCACTTTGCTACTTGCTTAATGATTTTTGTGTTATGTACTGCACCAATCACACAATTTTTTTAATATGCCTGTTTGAAATCTCCATTGCATTCAATTATTAGTATATGGGAAGATGATACTTGTCAAACTCTTTGAAATTGCTCGCAGCTCCAATACAAGGTAATTTTACAGTCTCTGAAGGACTGTATCAACATGAATGCTATGCTTTCATTAAAAATAGTTGCCATAGCAAAAATGGAAATAACAGCATATTAAAAATGACACACATAGTCGTATTTTAACTCTTGGACATGATGGAAATACATTTTTGAGGGATGCCCAGTTTCAATGCAACATCAGATTGAAATGCAAGTGTACCAAATTCAGGAAACTTATACTGATAGAGTATACAGAGGCAGGATAGAAACTTAATATTTGCTACTACTGTATGTCGAGTAAATTTTGATGCACAAAAAACATTGCCCCCATGCAAAGATGACTTGAAAACTTTAGTTTTACACCATATTGTGATGCACAAGAATCTAAAGCAGAAATTCTTGATTCTTTTTGCAGCCTGCCATCCTTGTGCAAGAAAAACGCAATTATTACAAATTGGAAACAATAGCTGGTATCTTCCTGAGGACCAGGAGCTATTCATTTTTTTGAAAACGGGGATATGTATTTTCCTAATTTCCTTCTCACGCCAACATCATTCATTTATCAACTAAACCCTGTATGCCATTTAATGATTGATAAGGAAGGCTGTTTTCTTATTTTTGCAACAGCAGTACTTTAGCACAAAGTGGTGTAATTTATATCCTGTGGTAATGTGCCTTGAGCTGTATGTAGCTGTATGTATTTACGTATATACTGTGTTTATAAGTGCTTTTTATGTGCAGACTGTAAGCATTCAAAAAGCCATCAGTCAAGTGGAGTGTGCTGCGAAGGAGAAGCATATACGAAGTAAGATGAGTCTTGCAGCGTGATAGCTCTGGTGCTTAGATGTAAATGTGTGATTTGGCTGGTTGGTACATTGCCTAATCCAGTGCATTGTTCCCGAGGCATGACATGACTGTTTCGCTGATGTGACTGCATTAGCTTTATGCTTTGCTTAGGGTGAGGTGGCTTACGACTGATTGATGTTTATGGCTTGTGTACTACACTGATGTAAGTACTATTCGTTATAAGTTCGACTGACCGTCGAACGGCGTGTCTGTAGCTGGACTGGAGGAAACACGTGTGTAAATTGAGTCATCAGACGATGTATTCCTTTCACGGTAGAATGCACGGTACATCAGATCTTGTAAATTACAAGCACATGATCAGATTGTGTGCTGAGTCAAGTAACTGGTAGTAGTTTACTGTAAAAGTCGTTTCGATGGTTCGTATATTTGTTTCTTTCAGATGCGATTTTGGGGACGTATCAGGAGAAAAGCGCACACACCTTCTGGCACGTTGTACGAAGGCTCCCTGTTTCTCAGGATCCAATCGTGGCTTGGAAGTTTTGTCACGTGCTGCACAAGTTGCTGCGTGACGGCGAAGAACATGTGAGCAAGCTCTTTGATTTGTTCGTAAATCGTGCAACTCAAAGTGATCCGTTCATATAATAAAGGATGTAGCGTCTTGGCGGAGACTTCGCGCGCTGTTGGACGCGTTTGTTGTCAAAACTTGATCAGCAGTGGTAAACGATGAAATCAATTACTTTTCTACTCTTAGTGTATGTGTGCTGGCTGGGAGGCATTCCGAATGCAGTCAATACTGCTGTACCTTTTGCAAAGAGTTGTTTGAATTACAACTGTTTGCTTTTTTTCAATTACATTTGTATCATAAGTGTTTACCGTCGCGGTTGTCTTGGAATGCAACGATGTTCAACTGATCTTCGTTTGTTACGATGCTTAGCTTGTTTTGACGTATTAGACTTCATTCGAAACGCGGTGACATTTTCTACTTGATTTTGTTGCGTACGTATGTCGCAATCGCACAACACGCAGAGTTGGGGATAAACTTGTAAAGTTCTTTGCTCCAACGAGAAATTTTTTAACAAGATATTTGTTGCTGGTGTAGCATAGGTGAAACATTCGGGAGTCTGTGGTGCAGTCACATAAATTGTGAAAAATGTCAATTATAATTGCGTTTTTAGGGATCATTTACTTATTTTGCATTAACGAATGAATTGGTCGCTAGCGTGAACGTCTACATCGCTTTGACATATCTTGCTGCAGATTTGGGGTTCTGTCCGATCAAGCCGTACGGTGCTGTTGAGACGTGTTAGTTTACTCCCTCGTTCCATGTAAAAAGTACAACAGCGCTGATATTCCTAATGCCGATTAACACTTTGGTCACAAAAAAGAGAACTTTGCAACGACCTGCAGTTAAGATAATTAGTTCATTTTCATGGTTACTGTTTTCCAAATTAGGTTTGATGGGTGCAATGCACTGTATGATGAGACAAACGTCCAGAGAGCGGTCAATGCATTTGAAAACGGGCAGTATGTAATAAGAGCTCTGAAAACTTACGCCGAATAGTCTGCGCTTTGGAAATATATGGTGGTCATGGCAATACAAATAAAAGACGGCATTTCTAGAATTTAAGACGTTTGTGGGGCATGAAAAAAGTTGTATCAAAATTCTTCATGTGTCAATCCCCAATAAAACCGAAAGCTTGTGGTTCCACGAAACCTATTTACTGCACAGCATAGCAGAGCTGTGTAATATCTGCTTTTGGTAAAACTGCTATGATTGCATGAGCCTGTGTCTTAAATAGACTGTTGATGTCGTACTTGGTTGCAGATGCTCTTTCGAACATGTGCGTGCTCGCGCTTTTGTAAGATTGCATTCGAAACGCTAGTAAAGTAGAAAGCTAATTCGTGGAATTTATTGTGTGTATCATTCCCTCTTCCGCGTTTATTCGATAAACCAAAGGGTGTTTGTCATTGGTTACGCGTCAGTAATCTTATAACACAACTTTGCTTGCAAAAAGGTGTTTTTAAATAAGAAGCTATTGGTATACTGTGTAGTACTGTGAGACGAGTTGCCGGCTCAGCAGAATTTCTTTATATGCAAGGTGATTAGGGTTTTCTTGTGAACACGCGCCGTAAGGTTGCACTTTACTTTGATATAATCATTCGCGCCTGGCCATGCAAATATAAGCTCTTAATTGCTCTTATCCTGAGGTAAACGGTTTGCTTTTACTTGACGCAGGTTATCCCTCATTCCTTAAAGTACCGGCAGCAGCTGAAGGACCTCGGCAAAAACTGGGTACGTCTTCGTTGCTGTCACCAATCCTTGCAGTGGTACCAATAGCAGCGCGCTTGATGTTTGCATTGCGACATAGCGTATTGCTTGCCGGGGAGTGTGCTGTGCGTCGTTGTCTTGTCTCATTAGAAAGTGTGTTCGTTTCATTCGTGTGAAAGGAAAAAGCCTAGATCAGCGGTTCCCAATGTTCTTAGATGTATTTTTTTTCAAATGGAGCGAGATTTGTGAAAGCTTGTAAGTGCCATGCCTAATTATTCCACTTAACATTACTAATCTAGCAATTTAAATTGCTAAATGTGTGCATTGGTATTTCTGCTTCATGCTGGGGTTACCATGCTGAAGATGGCCGGTGATGCGACTGTAAGTGCAATGCGACGTTTAAATGTTTATGGTGCAGTTATGTCAAGATTGTTGTTTGGTGCCACACAACTCGAAGGTTGGAAATCGAGTACAAAAGCCCTGTCTAAGCACTCTTTGCAAAAACATATTTGAGCGAATCTAGGTTTTCCTCTCTACTTCGTTTGAAAAACAAGTATCGGAACAGTTTAAACCTCTCGAATAATTTGCGTGGCTCTGAGTAACTGTGTGCCAGGTTATGAGCGGATAATTTCAAAGAAGCAGCAACAAAAAGCTCACTATGTTTGTTTCCAATAAGCAGTAAGGTAAAATTGAGTGTTTTCTGTTGTGTTGCTAGTATGTATACGTGTAGTAATATAAAACATGAGGATATTGCAAAATAAACTATTTTTATGATTTCTACGCTTTTTTGAAACGAGGAGGTGCGAAAGTCACATTATTTTTGTGAAAGGGGTGACAGCTTCACAAGAGGTTGGGGAGTGAAAGGGGTGACAGCTTCACAAGAGGTTGGGGAATCTATGGACTAAATCCTAAGAAATATTGCTCGCTTGAGAACCTGAGGCTGACAATGGCATTGCTTTTCAGAACAGCGCTGCTTCTATCTACGGGAGATTAGTTAGCACCTACATCAAATGCTTGATTGGAAGAATGAGCTTCCACGAAAAGGTAGGGCGCAGTTTGCTTCAAGCGTTGATGTCTTTTGTGTGTGAACCGTATTGTTTGCTTTTTTTGAAGATTTTTGAGTTTCAACTGCAAGACTCGCAATGTGTGGTGCATCCTGGAAGATTTAAATTGATCTGTTCCACTAGTGCTGATAATTTACCTGACCGCAGTCCTGTCAAGCTCTTATTAATTATTCACGCAGTACCAAGCCTTTCCAGGAAATCTATCGATATCGGAAGAGAGTTTGGAGAAAATCGGCCACAACGACGTGAATGCTTTGTACGTATACGTGTAGTTCTAGACGGCACTTTTAAAGACTGTTTCGTTTCACCGAGCTTTATTGCCAAAGTCATCTGAAACGATTTGTTGGATAATGTTTTCCCAAACGAGACGTCTGCGCGCGTTCTATCACAAGTTCAGGTACCTCACAGATAAACGAAAGCAGCGCTTGCGAATTCTGAATAAACCAGCGTTCTTTGATTAGTGGGACTTAGCGATCAGTTTCAAAGTGTTTTCGTTTCCTTGTGATTTAGTTTATTACGTGCTAAACACCGAACACATGAATTTGGGAAAGGAATTTCAAATCAATGCTTCCTAAATGTGTCTTTTCAACATAACGAATGTGGTTCGACAAAACTTATACGGACAATTTTTTGCTGGGTTTTGTCGGGGGAATGGTGTCAAAGTCGCTGCTATTTCCGACTTTTTTCTGAACCGTTGCATGCAGCGGCAGCGTACTATCTTTCATGTTAATTTTATACATTTTTGAGTAGGATTATACTCTTTATAATGGTTCCGGCGCGTCATATCCATCGCATATCTTCTGTAAATTGCGGTGCAAACGACGCGCGAAGTGTTGTTCAGTTGCAATCACGTGGTAAAAGCCAATCCAGTCCTTGCGGTTACATGACCACGCTTCATAAAATTGGTTCCGCGCTTTCGGTTGTAACTTTTTTCCCACGTGTTGCTGAAACGTCACCGTGTTTTCACTTGCGATCGTTGCAAAGCGATGACTCTAATCGCTGCTGATACCGTGGCTCCCCTCCGCTACTTGTACGGAGGACGAGGTCAGGGTTTCACTCAGACCCATGCCGGAGGCGCTCGCCTTGCATCTTCTTTCAATGCGCGTGACCGAGCATTCTGTGTACAAGTTCTCGATTATTTCCTAGTGTTGGGGAAACGCACCGGACGCCTGTGCGGGCGTTCACGGTGCGGGAGCGCTTCTGTTGAGATTCATGTTTCTTGACCGCGCCGGAGAGTGTTAAGTTTCCCTCACGTCTTCGTGCTTGTAACTGATCAATACCGTTGTACTTCTATTGCTTCACAAGTGATAATGAGATAGAGCAATTTTGAAGTACACGAAGAAGCGCCTACTGTTGTCTCGTGCCAGACCTGTACTCCTCAGCTATGTGCACTGACGTAGCAGGGAGACATTGCCTTCCGCCTTTGAATGGGACAAGGTGTTGCCTTCTTCATATGACCTCAAAGTACCAACTCTGTTATTATAAATTGGCGAATTTTTTCTACAGAATAAAATCCTTATGATGACTACAGCTGCCCACAACATTTTTGTGTTTGCAAAGTGGTTTTTCAGCCGCAACCTTTTAACCGAAACCACTGGCTGTGTGTAAGCTTGCTTTGTTGTTAGGACGTAATTCTCCACGTTGCTAACGCAACACTGTTAAGTGTGTAGCATTTGGTGCAGTGCTGTTTGAAAGTAATTTTTGCGTGGATGTAGGCCGGGTAGGTTTTACACAAAAAACAAGTTTTTGTCATAGGACTCACCTTTCTTGGGGTAAAATGAGTTTTGTGCAAAAAAACTGTTTACATTTGCTGTGAAATCTGTAGCCGGCCGAGCTAATCGAGAACAGCAACCAGTGACCCGTGAAGCTCTCATAAGTGGGCTGCACGCTCTTTGCTGAACTATTCCAAAGTTGGCTGGTACACATAGGAATTAATTTTTTCGTAAGAAGTTACGGATTGTGAAAGATAAAACCACAACCTTGATCTGATCATAGTCAACAAGCAAGCTCAAGATTCGCATAAAAAGCAAATGTCATGTGTTTTTGGCATCGTTTTTTGTTTACCGCCGCAACTAGTTGTGGGCCTTGATTCCTTGAAATGAATATCGGTAAAAGTGGGCCACGACGTCAAAAAGGTTGTGAAGCGCTGATCAAGAATGTACTGCGCGAGTATTTGTCGCACCAAAATTATTTTCAATAAGAATCATAACTAAGCCGATTACTATTCATGTGCATTATTATTCATATGCAGTGCATTTGTAGTGTTGAGTGTGTGGGTCAACTGCCTCAGTACATACTTACCGTTGTTTAAAATTAGTGTTAATAAGGACTCGGCTTTGTTTGTAGCGACATTTCATGCAGCACTGTTTGAATACAATGACTAATATTGTAATTCAAGAGCTTTGGACAAAAGCGTTGTTCGGTCTCATTTGTGAACAGAAACAATAAAGTTTCCATTGACTTAACAATTCCATTCACTTAACAATGTATGAAGTCCTTGCAGCTGGGTTTGTTGGCAGATACTGTTGTGTTCGAATTCCCAGTGCTTATCAGCGAAACTTACCTCCGCAGCAGTACGGCGGTGTCATTGTGACAACCACAAGTAAATTGTAAAATTTTCACTTATGAGCCCACAATGTACGCATCGACACTTGAAAAACATTAAAAGACCGTTCGAAGATTAATAATTCACTGAGATACACTTTGAAAAATGACAAAATGTAGTTTTTGTATCAAGCAGGGTTTATTGTTACGTTGGGTAGTGCTATCGACACCTGGGGGTAAAATTACACAACTCCGAATGATTTGTTTCACATCCTGAAGTGTTTGAGGTGCCAACAATCTGCGCCCTTAGTTGTTTGAGGTGGGAAAATTTAGTTATCGTAACGGTATCATAAGTTCAATATGACCCCAAATAAGGTACAAGAAAGTTTCACTAAAAAGCCAACCTGGCTTCCATTTTGCAGTCGTGGACAAGGACACTAAAAAGCTATAAAAAAAACACAACACAGTAATTCACAGCATTGCACACTTCAAAGACATGGCCTATCAACATGATGCCTGTTTTTTCGCTGAGACATTTCGGTCATTTGTCCCATAATAGTATGAAAACTCAACGCAACATAATTCACTTGTCTATCTTTTTGGACGTTATGACCGTATGTCAACTTTTTTCGGTCATTTCAAAAACAACTTGGTCCGAAAAAAACCTAGTATGAGGCTGCGGTCATGTTGACCTCATGGCACAACCCCAGGGTACTGGAGTGTCAGTTATGATGAGCGTGTGATTGTGGTGATTGTGAAAGATGACGGCACATTTCAGCGTTGTTCTAATGGAAATAGTACAAGTTCTTACGATATGCTGGGCAATCCGCATCAAACTGCTTTGTACGCACAAGAGATCGATGTCATAGATCAGGGAAAGTGGTGGGTGACAAATATATTTGCTCTGAATATTTTTGTAAGTTTGTGTGATGATGAGATTTTGGCAAGTCTGATTGCGAAGTCATATTGTTCTTCAATTATTTTCAGCTTTGAACTGAGCATAGATTTGCTTGATTTGATTGACACTCAGATGGAGTTGCAGCAAAAAGGTAGGAGTGTGTGATTTATTGGGCAGCGGCCAATCTTTTCAGCTACGATTAGTTTGTCGGTTTCGGTTTGTTTTGCAAGAAAGCATACGATCGCGTCTTGCCTCGCATGTCAGAGCAAATGGACTTGTCAGATACCTGACTGGCGTGATTATCGACTGAAAATCAGCAAAAATTTTCTTCTCTGTTTTCAATCTAATTTAATTATCGTACAATTATCAGGAAGCTTTGCTTATTTCGTTTTTTTCTTCAAAGTTCTGCTTCGTTTTGATCCTTTCAAACTCACAAATTTAGAAATCATGGCGGAGTGTCGTTAATGTAAATTTACAGCGTGTAACCAACAGCAACGCCTCGTTTAACTTGAGCAAATGTAGCTCAGATGGACTTGCTGTTGCTTGTAACAGTAGCACTGGCAAACATGTTGGCAGTTAAACCAGGGCTGTGGACCCGGAACTCAAGTTTTAGGCTCCGGTACCAAATGATTTCGTCCATTGAAAACTGAAAAACATTTTATTATATGTACAACACGCTCGCCCCACAAACTAGGACTGTGTAACCAGAACCCAAGTTTCAGGTTCCGGTTTTGGCCCCACCACTCAAAAGTTTTTGGCTCGGCTCCAGCTCCAATCATCCAAAATTGTTTGGGCTCCTGCTCCACAACCTTGGTTAAAACTGAGGAGTTCAGTCTCATACATGATTACGCGATGATGATATATCAACAGCGACTTGTTGAATAAGCAGTTTCAGCGCTGCATCAACCTAAATCTTCTAAATGAAAACTGCCGACCTAAGAGCAAAGTATTACCCGTGAATGAGTTCGGGGTTATTCCTGAAAGCATCTCAAGCCAATCCTCGACCAAGTTCTGAACAACAGTTTCAACGCAAGACAATTCTCATTGGGTTGTTACAGACGCTTCTTTGTGCTGAGATAACGTGTTTTCCTTAATCATTATTCGTATGGGGTTAGCGCAACAGAGACTCCCTACATTCCTTTCTGACTGATGTTTTTAGTGCTGTGTACAATTTTGAGCAGTTTTAGAAAACAGGAATAGCCGCCATTATTTCCAGATCCATCGTGGCCTTGGGGGGTGACACCTGCTATGGACCAATTAGTATTTTTCAAGAAAAGCCTGAACTCTTCAGCCATGCAAGGCAATCAGTCTGGATTTGGCGTAGCGATCTGGGATATTTTTCGCTGAGACATTGCGGTCATTACGACGGAATTGATTAATTTTTCTCGGTCATAAAAAAAATTCGGTCCGTGACCGCAAAAATAAATCCAGGTATCGATGAACAGGTGGTGGGAAATATTTTCCACTCTAAGGGCCTGACCCTAACGTCTTGGCCACGTTTTTCCTTGGATTTTATAGGGGGTGCAAAGTGTGGTTTCCTGATGACTGGACAACTCAGTACCCCCAACCCTTGTCCGGGCTCGATTTGGAATTTTCCCATTATGCGGTAATCCTCCGTAGCTGTGGTTCTAACACACACACACGCCTGCGCCCGCATAATTCTTGGCCTTATGATCAAACTCGTTTTCCTTTGAAAAGCTTTGCGTAAGTACAAGGCCTTCCGACCGACAGAAAATCGAAAACTTCCTGTGTTCGCCTTTCAATTTCGTGATAATTTCCTTTCAGTGTTCGCCAGTTTGGACATGTCCCGAGCTGTATCCCTTACAGGGCCTGGGCAGTGCCGCCTGGCTCCTTGCATCTTGATAATACTCGATTCCAGTCAGTTGTACGATTACGTGGTAAAGGTTTTGTTCAAGCTGCACACATGTAAGTTTATTAATGATTTTTGACGCGTTTGTATTCTGAAAGCTTTTATCTATTCAAACGATGAATTTAAGTTTACCTTTAAAACGACAACGACATTGTCTTGTGAGTTGCCATCGCTATGCAGTTCTTCCAGTAACCTGAACGTCGAAAAACGCTTAACACCGTACCTGAAAAAGCCGAATTTGAAATTATTTTTGGTAGGTACTTTGATGCGAAAAGTGCGCTTAGTGAGCACGACCTACTTAAGACATAACTTTAGCACAAACATGCGATGGGAATAAAATCGATTGCCCCCTTTAGGTCTTCCTGCGGATACTTTGAGTGGACACAGGAAAAGGTTCACCGACTGCCACGGCAAACTGAAGAAGTTTTACTACATCTGCAGCAACCTCCAGTACTTCAAAAAACTGATACAAGTTCCGCAAATGCACGAGGTTCGCTTTACCAAGTTTTTTTTCTTTCATCATTTGGTTCTTACTTTTCTCTGCATTTTCCTATTTTGCGAAGCTGTTTGGTTTGGATGAGCAGCTCGGATCGCTTGTTAAACACCAGTTTGGACCGGCGCTCTCGATTTTGCTAGATTCCACGTCCCACTACCAATTTGCATGAAGTGCATGGCTTAGCATTCTTCGATCTATTTGTTTAAGAGGTAACGCCTGCAACTCGGGTATTACATCGCTGTGACTTGCTTCATGACTAGGTATGTTGACAGCTCTGTCAGGGCTATAATTTTGAAAGTGCTGATGTTTTCCAATACGGCCGGGTGTTTTTTGTCCCCAGACCGTCCCGGACTTTCTGGTATCGTCGGATGGCACCCACGAATTGGGCCCAGTGCGTGTCTTACCGGATGAGATCGACCGGTCTCCTTCGCCCGAACCAGAGGTATTTAGAAATTAGTAAATTCAGAATAGATTACGCGACTCATAAAAATTTGCTGGTAGACCTGACGTTAAGCTCTTAATGTCTTCGTTTTTTCGAACCGTACCAGAATTGCGTCTCAGCCAGGAAGTTAGTCAGAACTAATACCGACCCCGGGCTGTGTTGTTGCAGCTTTGGCATCGATCGATGGCAGATATTTCCGTGATTGCTTTGAAACGTATTTTCTCAAAAGTATATGAAGGTTTGCCAAACGCGTAGCTTTTGCGCAATCTGTCTTCAAGCAATTTTCTTTGTGAAAACGTGCGGTGGAGATTGTAATCGGCGGTTACTAAACACGCGGTAGCAAACACTGTTCTAAGAAGTGTGTGCTTAGCTTGTTTGGCAAGCTAAGCGGTGGACATGCATTCGTGATGTTGTACAAAAAAGAAACAACGGATACTGGCCATTGTTTCTTTGTAGTTGGGATTTGTTTAAAGACTAATTTTGCCGCACGAAGAAGCCAAAGCTCGATTCAGAAATATATTGATCCAGGGTTTTTCAAAATCACGCGGTTAAACTGGTAGGAAGAAAAGCTATTACAGTAGAACAAGAAGGGATATTCGTAAAAATTTCTTTTTTCAATTCCGAGGACATAAGTTCTGTCTTGTCTTGCCCACTTTATGACAATTAAAAATAACGCACTGCTTTTTTTATTTGCGGTATGATCGAAATGGCATGGATCATGAGACTGACTACCTTTGGTTTGCCTTGACAGTATTATTGTTGTTACCATGGTCAAATACGCTTCTTCCTTCATACAAGGAAAGGATAGAGTCCATAAATAGTTTTACTTCCCCCTTGAATAAAAGCTTTGTTGCGCAAGAATCCGTAACTATGTTATTTTTAGGCGAATTCGAGTTCATGCGGAATCCGGAGTCGGATTTTTTCAGCCTGATCGGTTGACAAAAGATGAGATCTCTATTTCAGGAACATTTTTTATTCCCATTTCAGAAATTGTTGAAATGCCCTTACGTCAAGCAGCAACCTATGTAGCTTCATGCTGCGAAGCTTAATACGCGTTCCCGCATATAATCTGCCTCGCTGGTTTGTTGCGAGAAGTCCCTGCATGTGTGACTTGACAACTAGAAAATATCAGTAGTTACACCCGATCGAATGCGAGGCACCCACTCTTTGCACAAATAGCTCACAATTGCGGACTAACTCTTGGTTTGTTACTAAGATTTGTTGCGTTTCTCCAGCTCATACGCAGATCATATAAGGCCTGAAAGCTGCACGCGTTGCAGTTGAAATCGTGAATCCGTATCGCGATCGCGAGTTGGGCGCAAATGATCGTGCGCCGCCAACCGTGACAACGCCACTAACGAAGAACGTTTTTTCGATTCGATCGCGGGTTTCGACGAAGTTCGACCGAAACTGCGCCTGAGTGCTAATCGGGATCGTTCGAGCAGAAAGCCAGCGTGTCGCGCGCGTTCGCAAACACAGCGCGCAGCCGATTGTGTTCGTGCATTGTCACCAGCCTGCCATGGGCAGCTTGATCGACACCGACTTCGACGACCTGTTCGGGCCCCCCGACATGACCTTCAACGGGATGCCTCAACCCGATCCGCGCGACGCTGAGATTCAGATGCTTCGTTTGGAGATCGAGCGACTGAAGGCCGAGATCGAGGCGATGCAGAACGAGGTGACGTCTGCCCTCCTGGGTCTTTGCTCTTCTCCCCCCCACTGGCGAATGGCGATTTGAAGGATGCCATGTCACCCACTGATGCGATACTCACTGTTGTTTTTCAATGGAAAATTTTTTCATGTTTCGACTTTCGAGACTCCACTGCTAAAATCACTACGAGTAAAATCGACATATCGAAGCAGCATTCTATTGTTCATGCAATGATTGAGGATTTGTTAGGCATTATTATTATTAAAGTTTCATGTTCTTCGTATCGTTAAGTCCTGACACTATATATCGTCCAAATCTGTACCTCTTGGATGCCCCTGCCCAAAATATCGCTATGTGGAAGTTTCATGATTTAACTTTTTTCGGATCGATGAGAAGACTGCAGTGCAGAGTACTGCTATGCTCTCAGCTGTACCTGGATTAAACGCATGTTTCAGTTCTTTTATCGTCTCCAAATGTCTACGTTTTGCCGAATCCAGCTGTTTTCCGTAATTGTATGTGTGGAGTCAGATGATGCAGAAGCTGTTTTTTTTCGCTGGGACATTTCGGTCGTTTGTCTCACAGATGTATTGAAACTCACCGTAACAGTGTTCATTAGCCTGTGTTTTCAGACATTCTGACCGAAATGACATAATTTTTTTCGTTCATTTCAAAAAAATTTCGGTCTGTGACCGAACAACAAACAGCGCAGAAGTCCGCTTGCACCTGTTCCTGACCTGATCGTTTGCCAGCCTATTGCCGTTTGCATCAGTGTTCAACATGTGCGCGTTTTCTTGTCGGCAGCATGCCGAAGAAGTGCGAACGCTATTGCATCGGATCCGAAACCTCGAGCAAGAGTTAGAAGAAAGTCGCATCATCGCCCGGGACTCGGCAACGGAGGTGGCGGCGCTGCGCAAGCGCGCCGAGGAAGCCGAGCAACTGGCAGAAAACGCCGTTACCGCCCAAAGCGTACTGCAGGGTGTCGAAAGTAAGAAGCGGCAGCGGATGTTTTTAGTGCCGGTGACGTTCGCTAGCGTCGTTAGTCGCATGGGTGGAGTGCTCTTAGCGCAGTCAAGCGCGAACGTCCGTGAATAGACCGTGTTTGGATTAAAAGGTGGCGTGGCTCTATTTGTTTGGGCAAATACGCTTCAAGACACCACCACTCGTAATTTTAGCCACCGTCGTCGACAATTCGTCGCACACGTCACGCCGCCTTTAATGGCGCTGTGTATAGATCGATTGTGACGTGGCACTCGGATCCACATAAGTGCGAGTGCGGTAAGAAGGGCTTCATTATCCTATTTGTCGTGTGGAAAACTGCAATTTGCCCCACCAGCAGATCAATACACTGCCAATCCCGACCCTAGCGAGCAACTAATCGCTTATTCGGTTTATTTGGTCACGTCTTTGCCTGCATACGTCTGCCAACCCCACAACATGCCGCCGGATCTGGCCGCATGCGGTCTTGCATTTTCGGATTTGCTCCGTGTCGTTTGTAAACATCCACAGTGGCAAACGCGAGGTTCGATACGCGCGCGCCGGCTTTGTTGCCTGAAATCACTGGCATACTGCACAGCCAGTCATCAGCTCCAGGGCAATGACTCAGCAACACGTCACGATCGTCGATATGACGGCGCACGTTTCGGATAAAGTTTACCAACGCGCGGCTGGTTGCGCGTAAATAAGCAGTTACGCTGAAAACAGCAGCATTTCACAACCTGCACAAACATCAAGACCCTTCATAGTGAAAAGCTTTCCTTCCGTTCGTCATCTTAACACGCTGTGTTTCGCTGTAGCGAACTGGCGCCTTGCATTATCCAGCGCAAATGTTTAAGTGCAGACGCCTCTTGCGTTTCCCGCTTGAAGCGTGGATCAAAACCCACTTGCTTTGTCAGAGTCCAGCTTAGATGAAGTCACCGTCGAATTTAACCGTTAAAGTTCACGATAAGAAGCGCATCGAAACCGAGAATGTATCGAAGCTGATTCGCACCTGGGGGAGGTGACCTTTGCGAAGAATTGTGCGCGCACTGCTCTTTTACACGTCATCCCCGGTACGGTTTTGACCCCCTAAGCGTGCGCTTCAGGTCAACCCAGACGTGACTTTCGGCTACAAGCGTAAACAAGGCATGACCCGTGCAACGGGTAACATGAGCACCGTGCGTAGCAACGGTTGCTGTGTGAAATGTCTGTCGTGTAGTCGTCGTGCCGGTGTCAGGCGATATTTCTGACTTGCGAAATTTCTGACTTCACGCCATGTGCACATGCACAGAGTAATATTCTACAAATCAAATAAGCTGCGACAATTGCAGATTAGGGCTTGCGGTTTGGTGTTTAGGTAAGTGTGACGGGCTAGGGTTTATCTATGGTTAGAAAAAGAAAAATATTTGAGGTCTAAGACTAAGTCCAATATTTTTCAGTGGCTATAGTTGTTCCCGTACTGTAGCTTGTTGTGGTATCTGACATCTAACCAAAAAGTTTTTATTTACGCAACACACATCAAAAATTGAATCGTCAAGCTTAATTCCTTTACTCTGAGAAGCAAAATAACTCCAAAACAATAATAGGTCAGAAATTTCGCTTGACACCGGCTTGAAAAACATCAGATCTCTCGCAAGGTTCGCCGGAATTTAAGCGAGTTTTTGATGTTTCTGATTGGTCAGGAAGACCTTGCGTTCCCAAAAGCTGCGGGTTTTTAAAGTTTTTGATTGGTCAGAAAGACAGCACCGACTACTTCTCAGTCACACCTGGCGACGATTTGCGTTTCTGACAATCGCCGCCTGCGAGTTTGATTCAGGTCGACCGCATGTGACTTCCGCCAAAACGGAAACTCTGTTGCAATTCACGGGACGGCGATGTTGGGTTTCTTTGCCATTCGATCGCGAAGACGTTGCGAGCGCTTTCGCTCTCCAACCGCTCGGTCACACCTTAGCTGCCGAACCCCGCGGCGTTCTAGCTCGTTCGAACCTTTCTCCTTGCCATCCCTGCGCTGTTAGGCTCAATCCACGAGTGAAACAAAACATTACGTGCGTCAGGTTGGAATCACTGGGGTTCGGTCTGGTGGTCGAGCCCTTTTTCAGGACGACATTTCGATATTTCTGCACTTTAGTCAGGCGTGCAACGGCTTTCGGTTTAAAATGGCGAGGCTCCTCAAGCGACGTGGAATCTTGCGCCTGGGCGATGGTGTTTTTAAGTAACAGGAGGTAGACCTTTGCTGTTTTTATCGCTAATTTTGATTCGACAAAATTGTGCATGCTTTGACTGAATGAAGCAGGACGTTTCAACATTAAGTGCACTCTTCCCTTTCCAAATTCATTTCAGAGCAATCCTAATTTGAAAGTTACCAGACAGCTTCACGAAAGTTTCGGACAAGGTGGGTGTTGCCAAACACGGGCACCCTCTGGATCAGAAGGCGACGAAAATGCGCGCTTAATTTCTTCCGCCGTTCGTTCTACACGATTCCGTCCTGAAACTTCATACATATTTAATAATGATGTGCACCACATGTTACGAGGGAAACGGATATTCTCACTCGGGCCGCGCCGGCGCTTCGATTCCTCAGCTAATTTCAAACACTGCGAGGGATATTATGTATATTACGATTGCCTGTGGCATTTACGAGCGCGAAACTTCGAAGGAGGGAACCAGAGCGCCGTTGTGCTCCGTATGATGCTGAGTGGCGGGGGTCTCAATGAAATTCCTGCAGTGATGTGTGCGCGCGCAGACCATACTCACGCTTGTAACAACAAAAATCATCCCTGAAACGGTGAAGGCAAATTAGTTTTGGTTTGACCTGCACAATTTCTGTTGCGAGATAAACCTCTTTGTATCTTCTTTGTCCGTTTTTTCTTCGCAGAACGAGCGCACGGCAGCGAAGAAATGTACAAGAAGCTGAAAGAAAAGCATTTAGCGTTGGTCAAAGACCACGCCGATCTGCTGCGCAAGGTGAGCCTTTGCTGGTACGTGGAAGTATCGAAGACGAATTGGTGTTTCGCAAGGCTGCCTAAACGTCAACGATGAGGCTTTCCCGCCGGTAGGATTAGTTGCCTGGTTTCGTTGATCGCATACCACCGGAAAACACCGTGTCAAAAGCGGCTATAAAAAGACCGGCAGGGCTGCTTCGTTCAAGTGTGACAGCGCTCAGTCAAGCGTAACATGCCTCTGGTTTATTCCACTCAAGCGTGAAACTGTTCGGCACTGGTCGATTGATTGATGGTGTTATTGCTTGCGCGGTTTGCCTCGTCAACAAAAGTGTGCTGCGAGCCGGTGCAGACCTGCTTGCAAGTGCGACTATCCGATGTCGCTCTCAGCGCGGGTTACATTTTCCAACTTCTCGTCATCGAGACTTCGGTCTCTTTCTCATGTCGAGCCGGAACGTGCGGAATGCGGGGGGGACGCCGCGAAACCGATACTGCTGGTCGCAAAAACACCCGCGGAGATTACCCTGCCCTCATCACGAAACGACGATTTTCGCTTCACCGGTTCGACCGATCCACTTCCGCATTCTTCTGCGCCATATATCGCAAAACAAGATGAAGCTTCTTGTTTTGTGGACGGCGGCGAATTGTAAAACTCGCCCACGTCATATTTGTGGAATTTCCCCACTCCATCCCCTGTGTGACCCGGCTTAGGGTCCATGCGCAGACTGTACTGAATGTGTCTCCCTTAGAAATGAACTCCCTCAGACCAGACGCGACTTCTGTACGGGACGACGCAATGAACTCAATTACGTTTTGTTTTGCTCGCGTTGTGCGTTTGTGACCTTTGCGTGAGGTGACGACACTCGCTGTGCATGGAAAGCTTTCGGGTTTTTTTGTCCCTGTTTTCGGAAAACATTGTTTCCAACGAAAGAATCTTTGCTGAAAAAAAAACGCTCGCGCTAAGATCGCGCGCGTAAAAAACTATACCAGGCTTGAAAAAATATTTCTGTCAGATAGGAACGACCCATACCATCGCCTCCACCCCCACCTCGTTGCTGCAATACGTTGAATTAACGCGCGTGTTCGCGATTGCAGAACGCCGACACCAAGCGGCAGGCGGAGTCGCTTCAGCAAAGCGCCGGTCAAGTCGAGAACGACAAGGAACGGATGCGAGCGGAGATCGAAGAGCTCCGGAGACAGCTGCGCGGTCTGGAACTGTCCGGGGAGGAAAGTGCGCGAAAGCAGAAGGAGCTTGAAGAACGCCTGCTCGGTTAGTGTGCTCTGGATTGCGCGTTGCGAGGCAGCACGAAATTTCAAATAAACATACAAACTTTTTTTTTAAATGCTGCAACTCATCTGTGTTGTTACTTAGCATTGCGTCCTCTTTGAAAGAAGTTAGTGCTGAATATTTTCAGACTCCGGTCAAGATTTGCTTTGATGAACACACTTGTTTTTTTTTTGAACGCCATCAACACAGCTGCGATGCGAAGAAAGCCTAAAATAGGGGTCACCAGCATGGCGCCCTCGGGCCCCAAGGAGCACGCGGGGTCACCCGCGGGCCTGTTCTACTGTAAAAATAGCATTGACATTGTCAGGTTCGTCACATTAGATCAGGGGTGTCAAACTTATTTTCACTTAGGACCATATCAGCATTATGGTTGCCCTCAAAGGGCTAGTTGTAACAATTAACCACAACCATCTACGCTACGGTAATACTTAACCAGCGTCTCTGTGATGTAATAATGGTTATGATGCAGTGAAAGGAGTTTCAAACTGAATACCGTTTTGAAAGAAAGACGTTAGGTCAGCAAGATGGCTAAAACAGTAAAGTTATAACATGGCAGAGAACGTCGTTTGCCTTTGTAAACAGGTATAAACCATTACTGTTCCAAAAAATATAAGTAAGCTGAGGCTTAAAGTTTAAGCTTCGCGGGCTACGAGTTTGACACACGTGCAGTAGATGAATATCGTTATAATAATAAACGCAATTACTGACAGCGCTTCGCACTAATCGTTCGTTACCCAAGAAATAGATCTCAGTTCCAGCAGGTTGGTTACCCCTGCCCCAGAGGTCAACGGCGCGTGGTTCCTTTGCTGACTTGCGTTTGCGATCCTTGTTTTGAGCGGTTGTCCCGCTCTGCCGCAGATTTTAACGCTGTCAAGTGGCATTAGGTTCAGACGGGGAATCGAACCCTGAATCTACATGCCGTTGATTTATCCGGCCGCCATCGGCGATAACGCGACGACGCGTTTCATTTCAGCTCTTGCTGCTGAAGAAGCCGCTGACATGATTCGGGTGGCAGTGACATCGTTGGATGATGACGATTCCGGAAGTCGAACGTGCAGCGCGGAAATGCTGATTCAGATAACTGGGAATGCGTCGGACAGCCTCACTCGCTTGGAGGCAGAGATAAAGAAATACGAACGAACGCAAGGTCGGTGGCAGATCATCATATCCGTTGTTATCAGATTCTGTGAAACACTGTCAGATAATATTTCATTCGCATTCACTGCACTGACGTTCCTCTGTTCATCAGGATCAAAGTGTGAAAACTTCTTGCAGTCGTTTGCACGCGGCTGCACCAAATTTCAACTCTTATAAGAATACAAATGCGATCGGTGTTTCGCTAGGCTGGGTATCCTATCCAGGTGATGCGTGTCGTTTTTTTGCAAACGACTGTTACAATTTACCTATTTGGTGAAAGTAACCTTTTCATGCGTGCGAGGTAGGGCAGACATTATCTACAAACAAATTACACGACTGGTGGATTGCAGTTCCAGAGGCAGACAGGCTAGTCAAACAGCAACGGTTGTAGTTAACCAGTTTTGTTTTCTCGCCTAGCCCGTATTACGAGAGTTTCCGTTTTTCACAAAACCAATAGTAGGTTTCGTTTTACACATATTATAAGCCAGTCAATAATAGACTCGCCATGTTAGCTAGCTCAATATCACTCAACCTTGAGACCAACAACGTCTTAACTGCAGTCCGACCGTTGGGGTCCTACAGGTACCATTTTAAGAGTGTTGAACTTTTATTGTTCATAACACAATACATAATCACAATCATACTCGAATGTAGCAGCAAGCGACCGTGTAGAAACACACCCAGAAAACACAACTGTACAGGGAGAACCACGTTGGCGGCCGAGGCGCACTTGTCTCCCGTGCCGCACAAGTCTGTGCAAGTGAGCACAGTGGTTCGTTTCTCAAAGCCAAAGCATGTTTCAAATCCTGTGAAACCTCCTTCCCGCTTGAGACCATGGAAAACACCACCTACCCAGGCACCAGGGCCACAGAAATTTTACCAGGAGGTGCGAAGACCGATACCAGCCACCTAGCTTCCGGGACCCTCGTCGAATTTGTATAGCTACTTCGTATAGTAATCAGAACATAGATAAAGATAAATTGTTAATACTGGCAACTGGCTTGCACTAGAGTAAGTTTGGGCTTGATCAAAAAAACTTTGCTTGCCCCAGTACCTGCCGGGCCAGGGTACGACGTGCCTCCTGCACACCCCTCTCTGAGGCCCTGCCACGCACTCCCTGAGAAGAAAGACACCTCAGAAATCCATGTGACAAGATGTTCGAAATATGACACATGGATTTTTGTTGCGGTTCCTTGTGGGAGATGCGAACGCGCAGCGGAAAGAACGCCAAATCTGCAAGTGCAACGGTCAAGCAACACAGATTCCCCGCCCGACCAGGTCCACGCCATTGTCGCTTGTACACCACCAGGTTCAAAAAGCCCATCCCGACTGCGCGCTCTGGGCGTATGAGCCGTCGCAGAGCTAAGGTGTAAATGAATTTGCGGTTGTAGCCAGGACGCTCATTGTCAACTGGTTTCTCGCGACGTCAACCAGCAACGCTTCAGTGCCAAAGAAACGCGACCGACAATAGCAACATGCGTGGTTTGGTGCGTTGCAGAAGTTGATGGCGCGATAAGATCCTTGTCTGCTTTCGGTCACTGGATGGCGCAGACGATTGAAAACGGCGGTGCGACTTGCAACATGGCCCCTGACCAGCAAGGGACCGGTAGGTCGTTGTTTTTGCTTTTTCGACGTGCGCGTGTCAAACGCATTGTTACCTTTCAAATTTCTTATCAGAAAATTCCGGTTGTACTTCTCAGTGTATAGTTTTTCGTGTGCGTATAGTTTGTCGCGGCTCCTGCCAACGAAACGGAAAAGGTTGTTTGCTTGTGTGGAATTTCCGATTTGTCTGTCCACCGCACTTTTGCTTGACTTTCATGCTTTCCAAACGCACTCCACTTGTAGTCTATTGCTTTTGTTGACCGGCACATGCTGGGCTTCACGCACTTTCTCCGTTCTTACCTGTAGAATGTAGACTTATACTGTATGTGCATGCTGATCTAGTAGCAGCCAATCAATTTGACGTGTTTTGTTCGTGCGTTTCGGATTTTTTGGAGCTTGTCTTTTTTTGCCTGAAAAGATGTTCGGCCTTTGTCGCCGTTATGTTGACGCATGCGATTTTTGAGTTAACTTGAAGTGTGCCTCATTTCTAAGTTGTGCTGGATATGCGAGGTCGCAATGGTGCTGCCTCAAGGGTTGACAGAATCCGCTGGAAGTTGCTTTTTTCATCCACTCTGCGTGATTTTGAAGTCTGTTTCTCTTAAATGAGACCTCTCACCCACCATCCCCCATCTGTAGCTGGTGGTAATCTGCGTATCGCATCTTGCATTGCAGTCCAAAATGCAGAAACATAGTGTGGGAACAAATCCTTACGAACGCAGCAGTGGCGAGCACCGGTATTTCATAAACCCGCTCGTAAAAACGGGGGGGGGCAATGCGCGCCGTTCGCTCGCGAATGGAGAGATTCAGCAGCCCTTGGTTTTCGATCCCCCTGGTAATATTTCCGCCCAGTCAGAACTGCCTGAAAAACATTTCAAACCTAAACGAAGCGCCAGATAGTAACTCAAGCATTACTAGCAACAAACAGCAGAGTGTGCACGAGTGTGTCCATGATCTTGCACGCGCTGTTGCGCAGCGCCCGCTACCAGTCACGTGCGTTGTTTTTTTCCTGCGTGCTGTGGCGGAGGTTTGCTCGTTGTGCGGATTTTACGACGATATTATTTGTTTTATGCTTGCCGCGTAGCGCTAAGCCCGACCAGCTGGAGATCGCACTTGTTTGACTCGGTGATGGGTAAGTCGTTCGATAGTGGTGACCGCACCTGCGGCGCCCTGTGTATGTGCACGGCTTGCTTTCGACTAATCGTAACCAATAAGCATGAGCGAAGAACCGTAGTTTGAAATTAGTTGCATGCTGGCTAACAGTGATTGTTGCGTGGAAAAAATCTCGCGTAGCTATCCGGTGTTTTGTGCAAAATGAACGTCCTGCGCAAGTCATTCCAAAAACCAGCCTTCCCAAACCTTTCAGTGATAGCTGTGCTTGGAAATCGTCAACATCTGTTCGTGATATATGTCCAGGCTTATTTGTTCGTCGTTCGTAATTTGTGGTATTTGCTCGACGTTTAACGTTAGAATCGCACGTTGAAGCATTACGTGTCGATGCCAATAACTTCTTGCTCAACTTAACGTTCAACTTGTTACTGGTCAAGTTAAGTGAAATACCTGAACAACCAAATATTCTTCCGGCGGTAGCCAAGCGATTAAACCTTTAATGGCATTGTTTGCTGCAATAATCTTTTGAAAGAACGAAGAGCGATCATCAGCTGATTATATCCAACTTTTTCTGCACTCAGTCCATTTTGTTGGGGTTCATGGCTGGCCATGCAGCCGCCTTTGCGTCACACTTGCATTTCTTTTCTGGCCATAACATGGACCTCTATAAACGTTTAATTAAAGTGCTGATGCGTTTAATCCTTTCAACCGATGAAGCCGCATTGAGAACGATCGTCGATTTTTAACAAATTTTTCACAGTCACCGTTTCTCAGTGAAGCGTTAAACTTCGCGCTGTTGTAGAATCAACTGTAAACAGTTCACGCTTGCGTTGTGCGTGTATTCATCCGCGCAGATATTACCATTTTTCTAGTAAATACGCTGTCTGATGAGTAGAATAGTCGGTAAAAGCGTCTCCCGCTATTGCCCGCATCGCGGTCAACGCACCGAGAAACATTATCAAGCGTCAACAGCCCGGCGAACCAACGAAAAACGTTACCCACGAAACGATTGTCATCTCGCTTTGTCTTGTTGCGCAGACCTGGAAGCGGCGTGCAGGAACTGCGGCCGGGACACGCTCACGTTTCTGGGCGACGTGAAGACACCGGGCCGAAGCGCTGACGGCGCTCAAACGCGACAGAGATTGAAAGACATTTTGGATACAGCCAAAGTGAGGCGGCTCCCAAGCAGTCGGTGACGCGTACTTTCGCGACGGGATATAAAGAAAAGCACTCGTTGCGCCGGCGCTCTTACGTACTGTCTGTACTTACATTTTGACCGACCATATAAATCGTTTTCTTTTCGTTCATTCGCCGCAAGGATTTTGTTTGAAACGAAACAACGCTCTTACTCCATTGTATTCGCTGTCGGCCGTAACTTCTACAGCAACCGCAATACCTTAATTGTTGATCTTCGTCGTTTGAAAACTGGCACCGCTAAAAGGTCCAGCATCTAAGTGCAAGCTGGTTACCGTCGCGCTGCCGAGCAACCTGAGCTCAGCGAATCCCTTCTCGGCGCGATGGTCAACGACATCCTTTCCTGTGTTGCTGCACTGCGCCGCTGAATGCAAGTCGTCAATACGTTGGCCTGCATGGCGAAGTTCCAAAGCCCGTGTTCAACCTATGATAGCGCTTCCAGGCTGTTTTTCATTTTTCTCTGAAACATTTCGGTCATTTTTTGCTGAAACATTTTCGTCACTGAAACATTTCGGTCATTTGTCTCACAGTAGTATTAAAACTAGCCCTAAAAGTGTTTTTTAGCCTATATTTTCAAGCATCCTGACCGAAATGACTTAATTTTTTTCGGTCATTTCAAAAACGGTTCGGTCTATGACCGAATAAAACAACTTCCAGGCTTGTTGCTTTATCGGTGGCCTCAAACGCAACAGCAAGTGCGAAACTCGAAGTTGGTGAATGCAGAGGTCGAAGACCGACCGCAAGCGAGCGACCGTTTTCGTTTCCGCCACGTCACTGATCGTCCCCGTTTTGACCTTCAGGACCTACTGCCCAAGATATCGGACGTGAAAGGCGGCGACCTCCACGACCTGGTCGAGCAAGAGATGGCGTCGACGTCGAAAGCGATCGAGCAAGCCGCTCAGCGCATCGAAGCTTTGCTGAACGAAGCGCGGAAAAAAGATTCCGGAGTCAATCTGGAAGTAAACGAACGGTGAGTGCAGAGCGCGTCCTGTCGTACGTCTGCTGGACCGACGGGACGTTCCGCTTGGTACAATTGTTGCATCATAAACAAGATCTCACGTGACAGCTAGCGCTGTCAATGTCGTATGCGAATCGTGGCGTGGCAGCAAGTGGCTTTGAATTACAATTTTACGTATGCAGTGCGTACATGCGTACATTACTAGACCGCGATAAAGTCTAGTAATGCCTTTAGCTTTAACGCTTCCCGTTAAAGGGAAAGCTTTAACGCTTTAACGGGAAGCTTCAACGCCTCCCGTTAAAGGAAGCGGGATACCTAAATCTAGTTATCAACCCCACTGAGGAATCATGGGTCGTTCCCTACCCGGAGGCATGTTCTTTTGTTAATTTCACATACTTAGAAAAATGTCAGAAACCTGTGCTTCCATGACTTTTCCTGATTTTCAGGGGTACCTGACGTGTAGATAATTTTGGACACTTTTCTAAGTTAACATTTCAATGCAATTTTAAGTGCAAAACCTGTTTGGCCAGATCTGACCACCAACACCGTATATGTGATGAGTCTTCCAACACCATGGCTTGATCTGAAAAAAACGGATCTAACACGTGCATGACGTTTTCGACGCACAAACAAAAAATCCCCTGTAAAATATCCTTTTTTTGGTGGTATCCTGCCTAAAATTTGTATGACAGGTACGTTTCGCTGGGAAGATAAAATTTTGTTGCGAAAGTGATTAACAGTGCCCATATGGAAGTAAAAAATAGTTTAGTATGGAAATAACTGATGTAACGTGTCCCAGGAAGACGTATGCAAATTATGGGCAGCATTATACCCTGCTTTTGCTGGCGCGTCTATTAAAATAAGGATTCCTGAGCAGGGAGGCTACTGAGGCCGCTAAGACCGAAGCAAATTGAAGGCACTGACGCTCCAGCTCATCTCATTTTTGCTGCCACTTACTGTAGAACTAGAAGGATTCAAGGCAAATATTAAATTAACACACAGTTGCGTTAAAAGTTAGAGGCGATTCTGTTACAATGCAAAAACACATGGAAAACAACCTTTTCCAATGCATCTTCCACAGGGCCACCAGTTAAACAAACGGCATGCCACTAACCTGGAAAAGTTCCGTGGTGTTCAATGGCCACTTGGAACCTGCTCCCTCGCTGATACGTGCGAGGCACTACAGCACGCAACGGACCATGACCGACAACTTTCTTATGTATAAAGCACAGGTTCATGGGCGTCGGAAGGAGGCCTTGGCATCCCCTGGGTTTTAAGATTTGACGTTGTCCCATCGAATTTTTTCGCAAAAAAAAGTTGTTTTCCTAGTTTCGGAGTGGGTAACTTGAAAATTCACCACTTTTTGCCCCCCGCCTGCAAAAGTATTTTTGGCCACCCATGGAAATATCCACTGCTGGCCCCTCCCTGAAAAAATCCCTCCGACGCCCATGCAGGGGTGCCTTACGTCACTGGCAGTTGAAGCATCGAAAGTTTTTGCGTGTTTAGTTTTTCACATTTTGTATCTCAGCCAACCTCTGGTTACTGCAAGGATGCATAAGATCAAAGCGCAGTGGCAGCTTACCGTCTCCATTGGATTACCACCCCCACCCCCAGCAACCCTCAGCATTTCATGTCGTTACCCTCCGATCAGATAGCATGCTGCGCGGTACGGCGTAATTTCTGCGGTTAAGTGTGATACAGGTGCTTAAAAATCATTCTAACGTTGGCACCACTGCATATTGACGAGGGTTGAGCTGACAGCGCTTGAGCCAGCACACAGTTGGCGAGAAGCTGTTCCGACCCGTTCAGCTTCTCTGCCAATGTTGCTATTTGCGACAAGCGCAAGAGCGAATCATGCAATATTCGGCGTCGTCTCATTCCATTACTACGCGACTTAGTTGCATTTGGTGACATGTTTTGTCGGGACTCAGAACCAGGGTAGCGGAGTCGGAAGTTAAATGTCCGATCGTTTCCAACTTTCCGACTCCTCAACAAAACGTGTATGACGTTTGGCTGTCGACAATTTTGTGGCAACAAGCCTCCCTGGAAAACCAGCGAGAATTCTGTTTCCTGCTGTTTTTCCAGGCAAGCTTGTTGCTACAAAACTGTCGACAGCCGAACGTCATACACGGCAAGAAACACAGCAAGAATTATCTGTTTCAATGAAAGTTTGAAAAGAAGTTGCACCATTTCAACAGGAATTCCCAACTTAGGAGTGTGATGTAAAAAGTGATTCCGTTGGACTTGCGGAATCGGACAACAACATCCGACTCCGCAACCCTGCTCAAAACAGATGAAGCCTGGGTGTAATAGTTGCCCTTGCAGGCCGCGGGTACCGGCAGTGTTGGTAAAAATCTTTTCACTGAACAGAGATGGCGTTTACCGGTGAATTTCCGCTCCGTTTAAGCGTGACATGACGTGTCGGTAAAAACCGATTGTGGTGGCCGCAATTCCCTTTAAACACGCTTGTTTTAACCGAACGCGCTTTTTCTCAGTCAGTTAACTTGTCCGACCGTTATTATACGTTGCCACCACCTCTGCATCGTCTCTCACTTGTGACGGACGAACTCCAATGCGATCCAGCGCCCTTCTTGTTTCACTCGTTAAAAGTTCACAGGTCGCGATTTCAGTCAATCGAGCGCGGGTAATCCTTGAAACCAAACACACCGGACGTAAGTCGCGCAGTTTCGTCATCGTTGGTTGCCTTGTATTGCGAGAATACTGCAATGCGTTGACTGAGCAATTTTAACCAGGTAATCGCTGAATGGTGAGTCGAACCAACGCTGATACCTTTCTCACTGAGACAAGAGCTGTGCATGTGGCTTTGCCGCGGGTGATTGGCTTTCTACAAAGCGCTTTTCAGTGAGCTGCACAGCGGTTTCAAGCCCCTGTTTCTTCCTGTAGTTTGGCGTGTGTTTGTGTTTCGATGAAATGGCTTTTATGACCTGACGGTTCAAGGATTTCAGCGACAACCAGTTTTTACTTTTCAGAATCCTCGACTCTTGCACCGATTTAATGCAGTTCATACGACAACTTATCCTCTCCTCGAAGGAGCTGCAGAGAGAAATCGTGGAGCAAGGAAGGGTGCGTAGATTTTTCGATAGGACTAGCTTTTTCAATGTATCGCCGGTTCTTGCATGGAATCGGATGGACTTAATGCCGCTACTTTCGTTTCATACCAAAAAAAAAACGCTTTTTGTTTTTCCTGAAAGTTACATAAATTTGTTCAGAGGGTTGCAAAACTTTTTTGTCGTGCGACAGTGCTTCTTCATTGGACAGGCTTACCTCATTCAGGGAACACTTCGGCCCTATCAAAAATGTTTTTCCATTTTGTGACCCAATGGTGAAAAGTTTTCACCAGTCACGAACTCACGAGGATTTTAACTGAAGAGCGTCAACACCTGCAGCCTTGGCTTCGTTTGCTTGCTGCTGGTTCCGATGAATGTTTTGTAAAATATGATTTTGACCGAAAAGATCTTAGTTTGCGTCCGATCTTCAGATTTGCCGGCGCTTTTATCCCCGGGGCACGTGGGGCTTTCGCGGTCGACCTCCAGTGCACAGCTTCACGTTGAACGTGACGAAAGCAGTGGGTGAGGCTGCGCTTTGCAATCATCAGAACAAAAAAATGGCCGAGCGACCGAAAACAGGTGTCCCGCCCTGTTTCGCTGGGTAGTGCCGTCCCAGCTCGAACCTGTAACGCGTTTTTATTTCTCCCCGACAGGGCGCATCGTCTTCCAAGGAGTTCTACATGAAAAACTCCCGATGGACAGAGGGCCTGATCTCGGCGGCCAAAGCCGTGGGCTGGGGCGCCACCATGCTGACGTGAGTGCGGATGTCGTTCGCGATTTTGCTTTGCGAGTTTCGTGGCTCGGCCTGTGGTTCCGGAAAGTCCGTATTCCTGACTGAAGTGGCTCGAGGTTGAAAGTTGTCTTGCTTGTTGAAAGAAGCAACCAGTCTCCAACAAGGCGCCTGAGTTGAATCCATTTTTTTTAATCCTCAAAATTCGTTGTATTTTAAATCGAAAATCGACTTCAAGTAACACTACTCATCCTCAGTCCTGATATCTTATCCAAATAGAATTTCTTGCTAAAACTGTTGCAAGGCGTAATAAAAAACTTTGCTCCAAAGGAACTACGTATTTGCTTTGATGTGAACTGGTTTCCCCATTATTTATTTAGCACTTGTGTTGAGCAAATGCACTTTCCAGCAAATCCTGTCGCTGAAAATAGATCACTGTCGAGTCGACGAATTGATGCCCGTAAAGCAAATGACGGCGGCTGCTTGGGCTCTCTCGCAGATTGTTCGATTTTTAATCGAGAAGGTGTCCGGGTCGATTCACAACAATTGAGTCTACCGCATTTGTGCTGAATGGCGTCAGTGCGCACTTCCTGGCTTTCAACTGCGCAGAATTTCCTCCTAAAAATCGCAGAAAATCCTTAGAAACCTATATATTTGTACTGTTTCTTGTGCTGTGCGACGCCTGGCATTTGTCTTGGAAATGACCAGGGTTCGCCATTTTACTAATAACCTTGGATCTATTCGTATTAACCCGCTTAAGGATGTTTGCATTAAGCTTAAGCAGATCTCCATGACTGCTGTCTGTAGCGCTGGAAAGCACGTGACAAGCAACGCAGGTGTACGTCTGGCGTCGTCATCAGCATCAGCCAGAAACAAGAAATTTTTTATGAGGCTTGCTTGATTCTTTGCCATAATTTTAGCGTGAAACAAGAGAACCTGATTTGCAGAAGACGCCATTTTGCCACGCTCTCGTGCATCTCAGTTTCGAACATTAAAACTGTGACCGGTTTTCTGCCCAGGTTGTGTTACAGTTTGATGTTGTGGAAGCATTTAAGAATTCAATTGCAGGTCAATTTGCTTTTCCTGCTGAAACTGTCGCCGATCGTAGCTGAGTTTCCTTGAAATGAAAACCGTAGATTTTCCACGTTCGCCTTTAAACGTTTTTTTGTGTCGCAACGGAGCTCGAATCCGCTTTTGCTTTCCTACAACGGGTCGCCTTTTGATCCACAGGGACGCGGCAGACTTGGTGATTCAAGGCGATGGAAAGTTCGAAGAGTTGATGGTCTGTTCGCACGAAATCGCTGCTAGCACTGCGCAGCTAGTGGCCGCTTCCAGGGTGAGTCAACGAGGCGTCGGAAATGTCAGACGTTGCGGCGACCATTTGGTGGAGGCCCCAATTTCCTGCATGAAAAAGTTTCAATCGCTGCTCGGATGTCATTCGAGCGTTGGCATTTTTGAATATTTTTGAATATATTTTGGTGACGGCAGTTGGCGGCATACCGAAGCCTGAATTGTGCTTCTTGCCGGGGTGGTTAAGGTGAACACTCTCGCCCAAGAAGCACTACGGCAAGTAACTCAGTGAGTGGCTGTGGATCGACCACCCAGCCTTCCAATTGGGAGGCGGATACTTTACCACTGGGCTATTGCCGCCCTGAGTGCAACGAGTGCATTCTTAGTGGTTTTGCGTTTCAGCGATTTTTGTTGTAGAGGTATATGAAAAAGTTGTTGTGGTTTGAATTGGCTTTTCTCCCTCGAAACTGAAATTTCAAATAACACTTTGGAGTGCAGACGTCTTGATCGTTAGTGAGCAATTTTCCGGTATTTTTTCGCAATCATCGTGCTCTACGCGACGGTTCTGGCAAAGCCAAACAATTGAGGCTTGCTTGTATTTGCCCAAGAAAGAAATACAACCGAAAGTAGCAACCCTGAGATGTTTGGCGAAACATATTTTGAACGCCGTGAGAAAAAGTAAAACTTCCCTTGTTGTGTGCTCTCCGCTTAGGGGCGCCCTGGGACGAATTGCATTGTTTGCTTTTGTATACGTCACAGCTAAGGAACGCGACTATGAATTTCAACCCACGGTAAAGGTCATGGCTGCGAAACATTCCTTTCAAATCCCCGACTTCATATTCGTCTTATTTCTGAACTCTCGTGTAGGAAGGCCAGATGTGTACCACGCGAGCCGTCGTCGCTTTGAGGCGAATCCAGACCGAGCCTGCAGCGCTTTTAGCCTCGTTTATTGCGCCAACACTCGCGTGCTGTTTTCATAACGAAGCAACTGCTTCAAGTATGCGCTGGCGAAACACTCGCATCGCGCTGTGTCAGCGACAATTCGAACTCGAGCTGTGTCTTTCCATTTGTTTTTACCATCAGCCGATGCTTCACAATATATCTGAGTTTGCGTTCGGGAAAAGTCTTTTGTCGCAGCATTCAGCTTTTATCTCATTAAGTTCTTGTAACGCTTCGTGTCCATAAAGTGCGAAGAACGTGAGCGACTCCACGATAAACCTCGCACCATGTCCAGCACTTCATCGCGGCTCTCGCGATCAGCTTATTCGCGCGTTTCTTGCTTTCCTCAGGAAGTTCTTAAACGGTGTCCTGCAACCTGACCACAAATTACTGAAATAGCAGCAGGTTTTCTCGTATGTATCTGCGTAGCGATGTTTTAAAGATTAGATGAACATAGAACTTACTCATTTCCTATTGTGCTGTATCTTAAAATACGAATTTATAAAAGATAGATGAACACACCAGAAGCAGTTAGCGATTCACATTCCTCCCAAACCACTTCTGTTGTTGCTGGCCAAGTCTGGGCCTGGCGTCAGTTCGTGGCATGCTATGAGTCATTTTGAAAATGTACAGGTAGGTCATTGCGTAAAACGGTGCTCTCTTCGTCTCAGTCAAGGCCTTCTAGAGAAAACTGAAGGACTTGTTTCAGTGCACATTAATTCACAAAACGAGGCTGCGCTGCTGTCTTTCTGCCCATGCGCCAAATACGTGATGCTGCGGAAGCCACGACGCGAACGCTAAGATTCGGACGGGAATGCCCTGATCCATCTGCGAGGAACGCCCGCAGCCTGCGACCGCGATGATTAAAATAGAAAAAAAATACGAGAAGCTTGCCGCACTGCGTCTTAAAGAAAGTGTTTCCTGAGATGTGGGCGGTGGAACAGCGGATGAATCAAATCCCAGTACTCTGAGGTAGAGTAGGCACCCAATTTGTGTTGGGAAGTACTGGTAACTGGTCAGTGCGGCTTCTCCTTATACGAAAATCACACGAGATTTTTACACTTTCCCCATCTTTTCCTAACGACCTTCTTCGTTGCCAGGTTAAAGCAAAGAAAAACAGCGACCGGTTAGGCAAGCTGGAAGGCGCTTCGCGAAACGTCAACGGCGCGACCGCGCGCGTCGTGGCGTCGACGAAAGCCGGCAGGAGGCAGCTGGACGAGGCGGGCGAGTCGCTGGCCGACCTCGCGTCCGCGATGACTCTGACCCAAATCAAGCGGCGAGAAATGGATTCTCAGGTGACGCCAGTGCAGTGGTAATGTAAACGCAGTGCGATCATTTTTTGACATACGCTCGCGACAGGGGCGCGCCAGGGTCAGATGGCGCCCGGGACAAGAAACAAGTTGGCGTTCCCATGTTCGAACCTAAGGTCCTTTTGGAGGAAATGTACTGTATTGAAGAAAGTTCTTGTGATATTACTGGGATCTTTCGACGCCTCCCCAGTGATTCGTCGCCTGGGGCAACTGCGACCCTTGCCCCTCCTCATGCCCCAAGCTCGCAGCGCTGAGTTTTGGAACTGCCAGCTTCTTTGTGTGTATTGAATGAAGTAAAGATGGCCTATTCCACCGTCACGAGTTCGTTTGCGAAAGCTAAGCGATGCTTTTGATTCTTTGCTATGTTAGCGCATCTGGCGCTTTTCACAGCAAGCTTTGCAGCGTGCTGATTTCGTAAGATGCTTTTCTGCAAAACTGGTCAGGCGTGCAAAAGCGACAACGTATCTCGTGTTTGAACAGGTCAAAGTCTTGGAACTGGAGCAGGCCTTGCAACAGGAAAGGCAGAAGCTAGGCGCGCTGCGCAAAAAGCACTACGAGCTGGCCGGAGTAAAAGAAGAGAATGACGAGGAGCAGGAGGCGGCGCCTGCGGTAAGTGAAAAGGATCAAACAAACCGTGAGTAGAACGCATCGCGAAAACATGACCTTGCGCCGAAGGAACTGGATGTGCTCAGACATTTGTGATCTTAACTAAAGTGACGCAATCTGAAAATAAACCGTCAGCTTACGTTCGCCAAGTCACGTGATCGCTTCCCGGCATATTTTTCCGGGTGCAGCGACGACACGTTTTTTGTAGTCGATGTGCCGCTTGACGTCACTGGTCAAACAACCAATCAAATCATCGTATTTTACGCGACGTGTAAAACAGTTTATGTTTCAAAAGAAAGGATACGAGGATTGGCGAAACGACCGCAATGCCAACAAGTCAGCCACACTTTGAAAAGAACAAAAAGGAAGGCGATCAAGGTGTATGCATAAAGCAGAGCCAAAGAGAACAAAAAAGCAAGAACGAAAACACCGAACAAGGCCGTTTAAATGAGCAGCAAGCATTTTAATAACTACAACCAACAGTAGTCCTTAATGGTCAGCTGGCCGTCGATGATCTGATAAAGTCAGAACCGCCAACTGCCTCATAATAACAACGGAAGGAGACTCATGTATATCAGGGAGCAATAAAATTATATTTGAAATAGCAGCTGAATATTTCATGAAGTGCGGTATGGTTCTTTCGTCTTTGCATTACAAATGCTTCGAGCGTCTGTAAGCAGAATTGCGCTGTTGGTTTGCAGACTTTGCCATAAAGAAATGATCAATATATTTTTATCAAGTCTTCGTGTGCAAAAATTGTGATAGTTTGATGCATATTCATGCTCTTCCGTGATTTCTTTTGGGAGCATGTGGTTACATATCTTATGCATATATGTGGCAGTTCGCAGTTATAGATATTAAAAAAATGCACATCCTTCATAGTTTTTTTTTCCTTGCAACGTGAACTTTGCATACATTGCGTATGTCTTGGTTATTTAATTGAATTCGACCAAGGGGGTCTCCAAACTACGGACCGCGAAGCCATGTCCCCCGGCCCGCAAAGACACTTGTCAGTAATGAAAAATCATATATTGACGAAAAAGTGTCGATTTGCTGAATGTAACTTATCCCGAAACAATAACATACGTAAGAAGGCCACGCGAATGTCAGTTTGGTCAGCTTAGTACAACTGCGCTTCAGGCTGCCCTAGCCTTAGCTGATATGTTGCCGCAGTCTGAGGTCTTCGTTATATCTTTTAGCCTTGATACTGTTAGGTACTGAAGCTTGAATTTCCCACGACGCCAAAAGCAACGAAACAATTGCAATATTTCTCCTGTTTTGACCTTCTTTTGTATCGGACCCTAAGCTTATGTTCGGTCCTCGAACTGTTGTCCAACAGCTTATGCGGCCCAAAATATTTGGAATGGAGTGTTGGTCAGCAGATTCGGTTAAACCCTCAGGTTGTAGCATAGAGATATTGGTGAAGGGCTTGTTTTTTCAGAAGTTCGTTAGTTCGTTAAAGCCATGGTTTTTCAGTGCCAGTTTGGCCCTACTTAAAAAAAACATTGGCGACCCAGGTGTTTTTATATTCTCGATTAATACGAATGTTGGAAAATCATCACAAATATCACAACTAAATTAACCTGCATAGAGAAAATTGTGAGTGTTATTGAAGTAAAAATGATCAAGCAAAGATGGGCGATCAGGTACTTGTGGAGACAACTATCATCGAATATGCTCTGAGTTAAGTTACTGCGTTAGTATAGGATTGGGTGCCATAATTTTTAAAAAGAAGGTTGGCGTTAAAGTCACCTAAAATAAAAAAAACGGTAATCTTCAGGAATCTTTTCATGAAATCAGAAACAAGGCAAAGCACGGGAAAGTTTTGCTCAAGGAATTACACTAACTTGGCAAAAATTTTCTTCGTTAAATCTTGTTACGACGTAGTAAAGATTTTTTTACTTCAAGATTACGTGCCGTGTTATTTGTCTCGGTCGTGATCGAAGATAAATATACTTCGACGGCGATACTGGCTTTAAGTTGCAAAACTACCGACAACAGCCGTATAAACAGTCGGGTCATTCGATTTTAAACAGGCCTGCACAACTCAGAAAGCTCGAAGGGCCAAATTCATCAACATAAACTCGCCGCGGGCCGCAAAAGTCTATTTCGTCATAGTGTGGAAGAAATTCTGAAAGGACAAGTAATTATCCGAAGTCGGGCTTTTGCAACATTTTCTG
>Ga0210059_1000484_pt1 | contig 50764 bp, 43 predicted proteins | sample Ectturendosymbi2_FD_188042 | JGI IMG/M metagenome (GOLD analysis project Ga0210059, IMG submission 188042) | Ecteinascidia turbinata endosymbiont from Florida, USA - Sample 2 (SPAdes) (version 2) | ecosystem: Host-associated > Tunicates > Ascidians > Unclassified | place: Key West, Florida...
GGGGGGGGGGGGCGGCGCACTCTTTGGCGAGCGTCGCTGTAACAAAGGCAATGAAGCAAATTGCAAAACAAAGAAACGAGTTCACTTTTGCACGACGCCATCTTTCGTCGTTCACGTACCAAACACTTTAGCAAATTTTTTGAGGACGAAGCGTAGACGTACGGGGAACTTTGTTTTTTGGGGGGATAAAATTTGCGATTTGCTCGAATTTTTATGCCACTAAAATACAATCTCCAATAAAGTCGTTCTACTAGCCGACAGTTTTGCCCGAATTGTTTTGAATCTTGGCCAAATCTGGGAGGTTGAATTTCCCCTCCTGGTCGCCGCCTCGTACGCCTATAGAATGAAGTTACTGCATTAACCAACAGACTCGGTCAGAAGCGCATTTAACTGACCACGCACAAGATTCATTCAGTGATGGATTTAGGCTTGTCAGAGCTGAGCCCACCGACACTGCGCATTTCGGGTTTGACTTAGGAGTTCAGTTGCAACACTGCCGTTGCAATGACGCGGTAGTTGCCAGCGTAACGCGAAACAACGTTTTCTGCACGCAGTGTGACGTCATAGTCGAATGCACACCGTCGACACAATCGAAACGACAAGATTGCTCCATGAAGCGATGTGAATTTTAAACGCGGCGCGCAATCAACGGATACTTCAATAATAGGAAAGAGCTGCAAATTTTATGTGAAGCAAGAAAAGAACGGGGGGGGGGAGCCACGCACGAGAAATAATAACGCCGTCACACACGCGACATCATCAGCTCGGTCACGCGGATATTGCGCTCGTGAACTTAGCAGATCAGAACGTTGAGCGGTTAAAACGAAAAGAGCGTGCCGCTGCAGGCAAACTTAATGATAGAATCGGTCAATTAAGTCTCCGCATATAAAAGACACGTCGGCTGAACGTGCGTCTGTAGAGTGCCAGTGCAAGGTGAGGCGTACATTATGGCGGTTTGCGCTACAGAAACAACAAAACGGTTCTGACAACAACACGAAACGCTGTACACAACAGAAATAGCATATTTGTTGCGATTTACTACAACAGCATGTCGCTGTTACAGTTATAATCATATTTTGCGAGTGTTTTTCGAGAAACAAGAAGTAGGACATTGCCTGCGAAAGCGGGAACGATTTCTGGAATGAAGCGCTGCACATTTTCAGAATGTTCAAGTGTGTGGATTCGGAAAATGCTGTGGATCTTACGAGTTACTACTTCATAAACCACGTCTTGAGCGTTAAGATGCATTCTTAGCAGAGAGCAATGACATAATTCGGAACTTTCTTGATTCGCTTTGCAAGGCCAGCATTATCTGCCGGAAAATGCTTTCTAACACAGTAAGCAACTGCCTCACATCGGAGGGAAAATCCAGCTGAATTTTTCGACAACTACTTGTTTGCGAACACACGAGCAAACGCGGCATATCTAATAAACATTACAGATCAGGCAGCATTGCTAGGTCACAATCGACGGCACTGTGCCGTCACAAGCACAGCAGGCCAACTGAAAACACAAGCATTACGAGGAGGAATTCGTCGCGGACGAATCGCTCCCGGTTAGTGTACTCATGCGTGTCCATGCAGAAAAAAAACACGAAAGTTAGTTTGCCACAAACGTCAGCTCTTCACCGGGGGGTTAATTGCACACAGCTACCCCGCACAATTACCACCAACTGGATGGCCATGTTTTATTGAAATAAGTATGTTTTGCTTCCGTGGAAACATGATTAGAAAACGAGGACCTCTCCGCGAGTTTTACGTGGCGTTTTAACCAAAATATTTTTGGAACCTTTTCAGAGGGCAGCACAGCTGCAATTGGGCCGCCATTATAAAGTGGGTCCAGGCCGGTGATGACTCCTTGTTCGGCGGGAAAAGTTCGCGAGTTTTGAAAAAAAATCAGTCAAGAAGAGGTTTACGATCAGTCGAACAGATGACGCGGATAAAGGCAAGAAAGGAATTTGATCGCAACGAAGCTGCGCCGAATGTGAGGGAGGGTCATTCTCGGATTTGGTCATGTCCATCTCAAATACCGCCACCAGACGTGTGAGTGTACACTTTGACAGCTAAGCAGCATGCTCACACAGCTGTCTGTAATTGCTCCTTAACTGCAGGGCGTTAGTTACAGAAAAAAACAACCAAAAGAAAACGTTGCTTATTTTTCATGCATAAACCAATATATATGGACCACGAAGAAGCATGCGATACTTACGACCGCGCCCATTTTTCGGGTCGTTTGGTTTTGACGCGAGCTCAAGCGTTTTTAATTATTTTTTTTCGTGAAAGACGGTGTGTGGGCGACCAAAGTGAAGATTTTAAAGCCCGGCACAGGCTTCCTTAGTCTATGTAGTTAGATTGTCCATCTGTAAATGCACGCGACAAAGTCAGGTTATTACCGCAGCGGCAAACAGGTTCAAACATCAATCGAATGCACAGATTAACAAACTTTTAACTTTCTACTACGAGAAATAATAAAGTCCTGCGGTTCCGAAAATCCAACGAACTCTTTTCACGCACGACTGCTATTCGCACGCGTCAGATATATGTGAACAGCGAATTCGTGAACATGTACCACGGTTACAAAAACCTAATAGACGGTTTTACGCAGCAAAATCTAAGTCGCGCAATTAAACATTTATCGCATTACTAAGGTCAGAGGTCATCAGGCGATCAGCGCCAAAGAAGGTGAATGTCGTTCACACTTTTTTCTCTTTTACGAATATTTTACAAAAGAAAAATTAAAGACGCAAAATGTCGAAAGTCTACATGAACAAATCAAAAGGGTCTTTGCTTGCCGCCTGTTCGGCGTTCTGCGCGGGCGGCGGCGCGAAAATATCAAAAGGATCCGGCGCCGCAGCTTGCTCGGCGTTGGCAGGTGGGGGTGCATTGAAAATGTCGAAAGGGTCAGAGGGTGGTTGAACGTCTGACGCCTTTGGAACAACTGCAGGGGTATCAGCGAGCAATGCATCAGAAATAAGAGGGGAATTATTCACTTGTGAATCGGCCGCAGTTTTTGGGTCCAAAGCAGGGGTGTCAGCGAGCAATACATCAGCAATGAGAGGGGAATTATTCACTTGAGTGGCCGAACTTTTTGGGGCCACTGCAGGGGTGTCAGCGAGTAATACATCAGCAATAAGAGGGGCATTATTCGCTTGAGTGGCCGAACCTTTTGGGGCCACCACAGGGGCATCAACGAGTGATACATCAGAAATTACAGGGACGTCATTAACTTGCACCGCTGTCACTTGTGGAATTGGGTCGAAATTATCAAAACCATTAAGAAGATCGACAGGCTGTTGCCCCGGGGCCAAAGATGGCTGAAACGACGCAAAACCGTCCAAGAGGCTCCCGTTCAGGTTGCCATCGTCCTTGACATCTTCGTCAAAGGGATAATTGAAGTGGGGTTTGTCATAGTCGCTGTCGACGCTGTCGAACGACGCGCCAGTCAGAAGATGAGCTTTACCTGTCTCCTGGACGATGTTCAGGCCTCCGTTCTCAGCGATCACTTGCTCCTTGGCAGGAGGAGGCGGAGTGTCGTCCTTGCCAGGACGATCATCCTGGTCATCTTCTCCTCTTGCATCGTGGTGGCCCGCACCGAAACTGTCCTGAGCATCAGAGGTCTTCTGCTGCTGTTCAAGCTCCTGCTGATGGTCTTCTTCGTCGACACCGTTATCCTCCTGCGCTTCGGACCTTAACAAGTGATCGTCAATGATTATTCCACTGTCCGCCGCGGCGATCTCGTCTGCCTGAGGCTGCTGATCTTCTGTTCTAAGCAAGTGATCCTCGATGATAACGTCAGCCGCAGCCACTTCACGCGACTCCGCCTCTCGCTCTTCCTCCTGCTGCTGTTGATCCGTAGCCTGATATTCTTCGGCAGCTTCTTCGATCTTGGTAAAAGAACAAACCAATGAAAATCTGACATTCGAGGATGCATTACCTAACACTGAAGCCAAAGCCAACTCAACTCGTGTCTTGCTTTATTTTTTCGGCCATGGACCGAATTCTTTTTGAAATTGTCGAAAAAATTATCAATTCGGTCGTAATGTCCAAAAACATAGGTTAATGATTAGTGAATACCGTTATGGCGAGGTTAATACGATTGTGGGACAAGTGACCGAAATTTCTCAGCGAAAAAAACCCAAACAAGTGTAAACCTGGGTATCTTTTTTCGGTGATAGACCAAATTTTTTAAAAATGTCCGAAAAAAATTATTTACCGAAACACCAAGTCAGGGTTGAACTGGAAAGTTTCATAAAACTCGCGGACCAGGAATGAAAGGCACTCATGCTTCCAAAGCTGGAAACATAGTCGGACATCCGCATCCCACTGTCTTCTTAGATCTCGGACCCCCACACTGTGGCTTTCTATCGCGGACGAAGCAAGTACGGTATTCCTGGGCGTCGGAAGGGGGGGGCATGGGAGGCTTGGGCCCCTGGATTTTGAAATTTGACATTTTCCTTATTAAAGTTTTACCAAAAAAGGTTGTTTTCTTAGTTTTGAGCGAGGAAAATGAAATTTCAACAGTTTTGGCCCCCTGGAAAAATCCAATATTGGCCTCCCCTGGAAAACCCCCTCTACTACCCATGACTGTATTGCAGCTTCATCGGCGCAAACACGACTTCACAAATATAACTTTTTTGTGTGAATTTGCTGCAAACCAACGTACCTGTGGTTCAAGTTCTTCTTCTTTCGTCGGCTCTGCACATAAAACATCCACAGTCATAGCAACTTCAAACGTCAGGAAAGCACAGGTGTGAGTGTAGGGCGAGGTTGAATCAAACTAAAGTTTTAATGTCGTCTAGCGACTGTCGGATTCCGTCTGCCTATTCCAGCGAAACCAGGACCACACGCATAAAAGGTTTGGGTGGGATTTAAGCAGATCACAATATGTAGGACGAATATACAGTAAAATCGCTTAACGAAGAAGTGACGGATAGAATACTTGCAAGTGTTCTTGAATGCTTATGGGAAGGCACCAACAACCGCACCAAACCCAGGTTTTCGTTTCATTCTTCGTGACTGGCTGCATAAACGCTAACACGCATGGCTGACCCGCGACCACTGACCCACGTCGCCGAATTTTTATTACGTCATCCCCCAACGGATCTAACCGCTTCATCACACTTGAATGATCTGTGTGAGGAGGGGGAACAGTCGACGACGACTCTGACTCAAGACTTGTTTCACTGGCTACACACGTTTCAAAACTGTGAAGACGATTGTCAGTTCAGCTTTCTTTATATACTCGCTTTGTACTGCTTTCGGAATGTCACACACGATTGGTCTACAGGCGCCCATCTTCGTTTGCTTGGGCCGTGGGCCACAGAAGAACAAAACCCCGACGTACGTACCTTCGGGGGGTGGGCTGTCTGGCACGGCCACGCGTACAGGGGCGACCGCGGCTGCTTCCTCCTCTTCTTCCTGCTGCTCCTGTTGCTCAACTTGCTCTGCTGCTTGTTGCTATGGGAACAGTGAAATGCCAGGAGTCAGCGTTTCAGGAAAAAAAACAAGTTAGCCTAACAATTACAAAAATAGCGGTGAGTTTTAACTTTTGGTCGTGCATGCTGCTTGATGAACAGGGTTGCTTCAATCCGATTTATTCTGCTGTCCGAAAACCCGAACAGTTCGATTTAAATTGTTTATTTTTAAAGCATGAGATTTGTTCGAATGGCACCTGCAAGAAAGTGTAAAGAAACACAAGACGCCTTCTCCGCCTTTGCTTTTATGTAACATCAGGCAATCAACCAAAACCTGATTTCATAGCACGATATACGTAAATTCTTGCCTTGACCCTGTATGGAATTTTGACATCAATAAACGCAGTCGTGCCACGCAATGAAAGCACCACACCCGCCGGGAAGCGTGGCTGCTTCCAATATAACTATAATACTGTATATCTCCAACTTCTGCAGATGATGAGCAGATTGTCCTGCAGGGACCACCAGTCATGAAGTTCGCCACCGTTAGTAACTTGAGGTGTGTTCACATGTCAGTTCCAACTTACAGCAGTGACGTCTTTATCCAGAACATACTCTCCTTCAGTCTCCGACTCTGACTCCGCTCCTGCATCTTCCTTGGTTTCTTCTTTAGGCGTCTCTTCCGCTGCTGCATCCTAAAAACAACGAAAGGGAGTTAACAGTCAAAAAAGCGAGGGCCAGCGTTGCGTTGGCAACCGCAGCATTGGTAGGATTTTTTTAAAGAACATCAGACAACAAATAATTGAAACAATGGCCGTTATTCATGGTAGTCTCGAACAGTCTGCGTAAAAACTGGTCTGCGATTTGCCCTTAATTTAACCTCAAAAAATTCCAACAAAATGGAGTGGGGGGGGCAACGACAACGACTGAGAAAGTTCGACGGATCTCCACAATGAGTAGCGAAGCTGAGCACAATTGACTTGCACTCTTGATCGCGACAAAACGTCGCATTGAATCTACGGCCGGGGTTTGAAACGCCTGGTCAAAGTTTGCCTTGAGCAGGTGACAATGTCAGACGCTTCAAAAAAATTTCGGTTTGGCAGCGAAAATTATTCATAGACTTTTTTCAGAAAAAAAAACGGCTCAGAGAAAAATCAGCCAGCCTGTGCAATTCAAGATCCAAGCTGTTTGTTTTTCGGTCATAGCCCGAAATGTTTTTGAAGTGACTGAAAAAAATTAAGTCATTTCGGGCAGAATGTCTGAAAATATAGGCTAATGAACACTGCTGTGGCGACTTGCAGTACAAATGTGAGACAAATGATCGAAATGTCTCAGCAAAAAAAAAACAGCCTCAAAATATTTTTTTAATGAGAAAGAAGGAGCAATATATAGTCTCGCACACAACGCACATGAGACGTAGCCCGGACTTCCTGGTCTCGCTGCACGGCTTCGGCCGCTTCCTGTCTGATGTCGATGGGTTGCTTGCGTTCGTGAGTCGACGCCTGTTCTGGCTCGACCCCGCCCTCGAACATCTTCTTCACGGAGCTGCGGAAACGACACGAAACATTTTCAATTTCAGAAGCTTTCTTCAAGATGTCACTCGAAATTCTTGTAATGTGACAGCAGCTTGGTCGTGATCACGCGCAGACCGTTCTCTCGTTAACGAGCTTACGAAGCCTGACATCATCAACGCCATTGGCGAGACAAACTGACGTCACGAAATGACACAAATAAATGCTTTATGTGGGGCGCGACTTCAGTGGCTCAAACACGTGACGAGATCAGCTCGCACAGTTGGCCTCGATTTCTTTATTTTTTTAAATTTGATTTTGGAGCCGGCAATTGGCGGCAGGCAGAAGCCTGGAATTTCCTTTTTTGCCGAGACGGTTGAGGTGAACGCTCTTGCCCAAGGAGCACTACGGCGATTCACTCAGTGGCCATGAATCGAACACCCAACTTTCTGTTTGGGAGGCGGACATTTACCACTGAGCCATGGCCCCAATCTGTTCCGGTCGCCTGACTTAACTGTTGCACGGACCTGTTTATTATTGTACGTTCATTGATGAGACGAGAGTCTAACAAACAACTAAAATCGGAAAATCGCAGAAATAATTTAGCAGCACCGTTCTACAGGTTCGTTTATTCTCAATCTGTTTTCTTGATGTCAAAGAGCTCATTTCCAATTTCTGCAAATATTTTAGGCCCTTAACCGAACTAATGCGCAATGCCTTTAAAGGGGCATATTGACTGAAAACTTGTCGCGTTTAGAGCGTAAACACTTGAAATTTACTTGAGAGGTAACAAAACGAGAAAAAGTTAACAATGAAAAATAAAACTAGCTGTTGTCCGCGCGACGCGTAAGCATAGTCTGAAAGATAACAGAACAACCGGATTTCGTAGCCAGCCAGAGGTACAGGAAAATGCGCTTAAAGTGAAAAAAGCCCACGGTCGAACAATCACAACACAACAGACCGGTGGCCACGACGCTCGAAAACATGAGATTCAACATGGCCCTCCATTTTACCCGAGGTTAGACGCTCGCACGATGTCAGACTCGTCTCTGGTGCCAGCTGGTGGTGGACGCACAACCTCGCCCTGAGGAGTGCTCACGATTTCCGTGTTGCCTTTGACGGGTTCGTGTCTGAAAACAAAAACACGGAAGTGTATCTCTAAACCGTTGCCGCGGCAACCGCCTGTCGTCGCAAACCTTTGATTCTGACGAAAATAAACGCAAGCTGAAATCCGGATTCGACATTTGGTTCCACTCCAGTCCCCAATAAATAATTGCGACGCCTGGGTTCAGGTGACTGACGTCTTACGAACATCAGGAGGCCAAGCAGGTTTAAACCCACAACGAAAGGTTAGGGCATACAAAGCAACAGCAAGGACAACAGTCGACCGGGTAATGCCCTAGGTACAAAAACACCCAACGCCGATCTTCAGAATGCTACCTGGCATCACTGTGAAAGCAACTACAGCGCCTTTTTCTTTTCGCCTCCGGGGTCACTCCGGGTCGTGAGCTACCGCGAGTCGCTGCATTTCATTTCTGTCGCAGTTCACGGCCGGTCAACGCCAGAAACGTCGCAGCACGGTAATCTACAGGTCAGCAACGAGTTCTATAAAAGGTCCGTTGCGTTCTATAGCGACTGAAGACGCCGAGTGGGTTCTCACTGCGCTATTTCTAGATGCGCAGCAGTAGTTGCCTGTAACTTCAGCGGTCACGTCGACAAGTGAAGAAGTCCACACGATGCGATAAGCAGCCGTCGAGGGTGTATTGATTTCGGTTAAATATTCAGTGAAATTATGCAACGCACGCCTATGTGTTTTTTTTTTTCGAAAAGCACAGTTGTCATCAGTGACCCGCGTGACCTCCACGTAGCAACAAAAATAAGAATGGCTGCAATGCTTGCACACTTCGAATGGATAAACAGCTATACGCAACAAAGGGCTGACGGCGTTTATCCAAAGCCCGGATGCTTGCTCGTGGAAGAACGCTATACCACTGGCATGTACATGAAATAAAAACAGATCTTCTGATGAACTCTATTGAGTTTAAACCTTCACGCCGCCGAAGTATCAAAAAATAAACCAGTGATTCCCAACGTGGTCCACTTAGAATTTCTAATGGTCTATAGAGAGTTCCATAAACCCCTGATAGAATGTTCTTGAAAACTGTAACCTTAACTGCACTATAAATTATGTAAAACTGGACTAGTTGTTCATCAGGAGTCAGCATGGCAAAGTGGTCCATCAGATATTTTTTTTAAAAAGGTGGTCCATGGACCAAAAAAGGTTGAGAACTACTCTTAAGTGAAGCCCATCGTCGTTCAGGTTTGCCGTCGTTGATACCGTTGCTAAAAGCTTACTTGCTGGGGGCGACCGCTGTTCCGCCCTCGAACATCTTCTTGGTGTCTTTCAAGTTGTGCGATGGAGTAAAATCCACGTGCTCCTTTTCGTCTGCTCTGTTGGCAACGTCCTGCCCGGGATAAGGAAAGCGTGAGAAGCGACGGAGTCATGCAAATAACGTCACAATCTTGACATCCATTGCCGAGGCCCGGCGACGAACTGCATAACACTCTTTAAACGTTCACAACCTTTTTTAGGCTTACTGCGCCGTGCAGAGGAGGAATAATTTGCGCCACCCAGTGGTCAGCCCGTAGCAATTTGCTTTTAAGGTTTGATGACATCTTGAAAATGTATTTTTAATGATATATTGAAAAACGCATTAGCTCGCGGCACCCCTGAGTATTGCCGGTGGCACTCGGTCGGGAACCCCTGTTCTAAGGTTTCAGACAAGTAACGCCAGCGCAACCGGCTTACCGCAGTCTTCGGTTTCGCCTGGACCTTGATCTTGTTCCTGGGTGTGTAGGACTGTTCCTTGGGCGCATCAAACATCGCGGCACGCGATTTCAAGAAGTCCGAGCCCAGGCTGTACGCGGGCCGTTCCTTGGTGCCTGCGGTCGGGGGCCGGACGATTCCTGCCGCGAGGCAACAACGGTTTCAACGGATCGTCCCAAACCAAGTGGGAATTGACCTTTAACCTTACAACTTGCTCGAAAGCGTTCTAAAGTGCTAGTTAACATGGCACTGTGCAGTTCGCCATTACACAAGTCAAAAAAGGACCAAAAGCTATTGAATCAACCACCACAATCAAAGAAATGCGCAAACGGATGAGCTACTACACACAATGGTCAACAGCAACACTTGGGATGAAGGCTTGTCTGGTAAAGCGATCTCAATTTAATCAGAAATGCGGTCAAGCTCAGACAAATACCACCGACTTTCATTTTTCTCACTCATGACACAGGCACGAAAATCTGTATAGAACAATGCTACGATCAAGGCGAACCCATGTTGCAGGACCAAACTCCAAGTGATGATGGAAAATGGTTTGTGGACACATATACAGGGCGATGCTTTCTTTTGTCAAGCGCGTACAAGATTGCACGGCAAACACATTTTGAAATCTGAAGACGCTGATTTATTACCAAGTAACTGGCAAATTCCATAACAGTTTCATTTGATAGTAATATATGCATGGACGTCCGCAGGGGAGGGGGCAAAACGTGCAGTTGACCCTACCCCTGGAAATTGAGACTAAGAATTTTTAAAGCGTTTCATGAACGTCAATTTACACTGCATCGTCGACAACCTGAAGAGGGTAAGCAAAATGTCGACGTTGCTCCCCCGGAAAATCTTCTGCGAACGTCAATGATTATTATCTGGTAGCATCGATTTTGGCAAGCGTCGTATTCAGGCGGTTAGCAAATGGAGCTCGTGAAGTGCATTGGACGACTGCGGCTTGGCTGCAAATCGGGAATCAAACTAGTAGCAAAAATGCTTTATTTGTCATACGCGACAGCTCAGACGATCGCACATGCACTCAAGTAACGGGTTACTTCACACCATTCGTTCGCACGAAACAGCTCGCAAACTTTTTTGAAAATCGCTTTCAATTTTTTAAGGCAACAGCAGGCCCGCAACCAGAGGCGGGGCAAAGCGGCCAATTACCTCACCCCAAATTTTCAAATACACTTTGGAAGGGTCAACTTTCTTAGTTGTTAGGTCAAGTTACTATCATTTTTCCCCTTCCCGAAAAGTTTAGCTAGTTGCGACCTTGGGCATCAGAACAAGGCATCACCTGCACCTTTACACCAAGCCTGCCCTTTTTGTGCACGTGTACGTATAACGGACTGGAGAATTACAACATGGAAAATTATTGGTAACCACTGGCCGACGCTTATGAAGTTTGAAACACAACACAGAGAATGGCCAGCATCACGTGACGGTTTGTAATTGACTCGTTTTGTCAAGAGCATGATCATTGTGATTGTGATCATGGCGAGAGCATGATCATGGTGATTGCCCACAGTCGAAGTAACGAAACAAACACTGCGCCGTTTAGATCCAGCAACGGAGAGCACATGCAGGAAAAACGACTGTTATTTCACAAGCTTCATGCATGCAGCAGATTGACTGATATAAGCATTCGCATGCGACAGATCTCACATAAGCTGATGAGAACAAACATATACCACGCCCCGAATTTACTACGCCGCTGGTACTATTCCGGTTGAAGTGTTCTGCCCAGAATACCCGATGTTTTGCAAAGCGCACGGACAGCATTGATATGCAGACAGAAAGTTTGCGACCAAAGGTTTTCTTGGCCAGGAAATATTAAGTACACGCGCACCATGAAAACACCTGATTGATTCTTATCCTTCACTGATCTCATCAGAAATTCTTGGTCGGAGCGCATTACTCCTTTTCGTTGAGAAAGGTGCCTTAAATCGCCATTGGGGAAGAGTTTTTAATTGGAATTTCATTATAAACACTCTTTGCTGTTTGGCTTTTTAAGATATTCTAATCCAAATTCCGTATAAATGATAGGCGGGGGACATTTCTAACAGAGATTCTTGTAACCCTCATTCCCAGAACCTCGTGCAATCAACATCGAATTCGGCAAGGGATAATTCTCAAACGATACCGAGGCCTTGCCCTCCAATATTCAAGTTTGGCCCCTCTGTTCACACTCAAGTCACCCCACCTTCCCCGAAATCTTACACTTCACTACATCAAGGAGATTAACACTACGACTCCAAAAGATTTTTCAGTCTCAAGTTTCATGTTTGCGAATTTAACACTGCCACTGACATTCAAATGAGTTTGAAGTAGCAAAGCACACCATGCAGCACACCACGCAGCGACACTACACCACGCCATGCTTATCCGAAGCAGCTTGCCTTCTTCGTCATCTAAAAAACAAAAAGGAACAGATGCACTTCTGCCTGTGTAAGGAAAACACACAGGCGCTCCACGGTGAGATTTGTGACAGGCAACCAATTACAGGGAGCCTGTTTCGCTTGTGAGTATCACAATTCGTTCTGCTCAAGCGTCACCCAATCCTCTTGGTCGTCAGCAAGCTTTGACACGGAAAATGCTTTGGGAAAACGGCTGAACTCGGAAAGTTCTATCTCAAACAGATGGTAGGCCGATACACGACATTGTTTCCTTCATTGAATAGCCTCGCATGCAAACTCATCCGAAGACGTGTGCGACAAGTTCGCAAAACGAGCGAAACTTTTCGCATGATTTCGGTCATCTACGTGTGATTTCGGTCATCTACGTGTGATCAATGTGATCGCAGCCCTGCTTGAAGAGGCCAAGAAACAGAACACTGGACTTAATTTGGTGAAAAAGTGAAAGGTTCGAGCTAGTCGTGGAAACGATATTCATTGAAACTACAGAAACTACGTGTCGAGCCACACTTGCGCATACACGTGTTTGACGTCACTCTGTCAAAAACAACACCATCTTTTCTGAAAAGTCACGACAAGTAACTTAATAACAACGTGCACGACAATTGAACAACGAACTAAAAAACCGAAGGTCTCTCAGTAAATTATTTAAGCTAAGGCATGCATGGCACAAATTAACGGTTGAATAAAGTGCAGAAAGCAAACACTGGATAGTTCAAGGTAAGCAGTAAGATATTCCAAAGAAACAGAAGCGATGGGAGGGAGAACCCTGACCCCAACACAGGACAATGCAGACTGCAGACAAACGACAAGCGAAACACGATGGAAACACAATCAAGTACCTTCTCTATCTTCATATGATCCCTCAGCAACAACCTTGGTATCATCAGATTGCGCTCTGGCTGAAAAGCAAATGAGAACGTAGTTACAGCAGTGCAGTTCCGTCGCCACGCTGGGGCTTTGGTGGGCTTAGCCCCCCCCGAACAGAGCTCCAAGCCCCCCCAAAATTGAAATGTGAAACACTATAAATCAATGGAGTTTTGGTTAATTTTGTAATGTCAAGTCCCCCCTGAACAAACGCAAAGCCCCCCTATTAAAAAGTTTCTGGCGACGGTTCTGCAGCAGTGAGCAATCGTCTCGAACGCCCTGTTCAGAGCGACAGTCCAGGCGGTGATACAGAACACAAAAAAGCCAGTGAATGCAAAAAAGACAAATACTCAGCACGGTGCTTGAAACCTGTGCATTTATTCGTGGGTCTTTTAGGACACTTGACTGTCTGTTTCTGTTCGATCGCGAAACAAGCCAAAGCTGGTCATGATCAGGACGCCGACTACAGAAAATTGCTCCGGCAAGGAACAGTAGTCTAGTTTTTCCTCACAAGCTTGAAAGCATGTCCTTGGGGGTGTTTTCGACCCAGACCTTGGGATCGTTTTCAAGTCAGCCAAACATTTGCAGTAGCAATTGCGTTCTGAAAACAGAGCAAGTCTGTCAAACTGATCCACCGATTACCGAAAAAATAGTTGATTGAAGATGTGTCGGTTTACCACGCACGCAGCGCAACGCCTAGACAGTGTAGTCAAGGAGACAGTCTTCTATCCAATCCAACTAAAGATCTGTCTCACGTAATCCATCTATAGCCTCATTTTCTTGAACGAAAGCAAAGTCGTACATGACAGGGCAGCCAGCGAACTGATGATTTGGAACAAAAACAGACACCCGCCAACCAAATGCGTCAAGTATGCCCTTATCATGGGATGAATTGCTGCCTGAATTTTTGCCCAAGATGGACCCACGAAAAATTAAATTGTCGGTCAACAGATCAGGGTTGAGTAACCGGGCAGCATAAAACAGATACTGGCTCAACACCTGCTCAACCGCAATCCAACGTTTCAACATTGCGTCAATAGACAAATATGACGTTTCATGCTTTCCCACAAAACCAGGGAAAAGCTCTACATGCATGGTTGCGTGTAGAACCTGTCAAGCTTGAAAAATCAAGGATATCCGGACAAAATGCCTGAACGTGCACGACAAACTGTATCATGCGACAAGGGCTGCATTCGCTGACGCGTCACTAGGATGTTACGTCAGAGCATTGTCCAAATTTTACAAAATGAATTTCAGTTTCACACTGCGGGTGTTCCCCTCATGCGCGAACGAGAGTACGAGCAAAACACTGAAATACAACCAAGAAGTTCAACTAAATCCAGTGGTAGATTTTTAAAGCTTAACACACTGTGCTAATTTGAAAGGGTGTTACCGTCTACTCAAGGCCCTGTGTACGACTAAAAAGAAACTGCAGGAAGCACAAAGCCTTCACTTATAGCAACTCGCTGAACAAGCGCAAATATATAATTAAGGATTTTCTTGCAGAACGTTCTGCAGTAATTAACACGAAGAGGATGATCGCTTTCAGGCTGTGACATCGAGTGAACTTTCAGGCTGTGACATCGGGTGAACTTGATTAAAATAGCAGGTAGGAGGTCACCAAAGTGCAACAGGGTGTCGATTCAAAATAAAATCTTGTGGAAAATTTCTCATGATGTACGAAAACGTCAGGCAAGTGCAAACAGAAAGTTAAACTTCTCGTGTTTCATGCAAAGTAAAGTTCTGGATCTGTACTGGGCGGATCCCGGCAAAACTTCCAGTCAATAAGGAAAACCACTGCAAGCGTTTAACGAGTTGCAAAACAGCAAGGACACAAGATATTGCTCAACGGTTCGGGCCTAAAGACTACCAGGGCAGCAAACTTCGCTATGTTGTATGTCACCACAATCTCAAACTGCGCGTGTAAGTTTTATTTAAACTTTAAAGATGTAATCCTAAGATATTGCACAAGGTTGCTATGACAAGCATCGAACTTGCAGCTGAAGGATCCAAAAATAACTAATTTGAGTTAAAGAAACAATTAAATTCCAACAATTAAAATGGTGAACTTATCATGCATCTCAACTGACCGAGGTAAATAGCCCAAATCTGCGACAGCTGATCACAGATCAAAGAAGAAAACACAAAACCTTTAAAATCAAAAACAAAAAAGGATGAACTAAAAAAATAAAACAAAAAATCAAGATGCACCTTCGTTGTCATTACCATTCACCCACTCCGTTCTTTTCACCGATCGCCTGGGCCGTGGTCCGCTTGTTGGGCTGGGCGCCGTGGCTTGAGGACTTTCAAACATGTTCTTCACCGAGCTGAGCTTTACCGACGGCACATAATCCGGCGTTTCTTTCGTTCCAGCCGGCGGGGGTTTGACGACGTCAGACATTTCGGAATCGCTGTCGAAATTCGAACTTCGAACGCTGGGGCTTCGGGCGAGGTCGCGACGCGCGGCGCTGCTCCCGGGAGACTTCGATCTGGAGCTGCGCGAGCTGCTGTGACGACTGTGCGATCGGCGATCGGCTTCGACCTCGGGACTCCGACCCACTCTTGGAGGAGGAGACTGGGCGTCGGAACTTAACGACGAGCGCTGCTTGAAACTTGTTTTACGAGCGACCGGTTTGGGGCTCTCTTGTTCAAAGAGCGCCTTCGTCTGACGGAGGTCGACGCTTGGCACGTAATCGGGGGTGATTTTCGAGCCGGCAGGAGGGGAGCGGACGATTTCCAAGTTTTCTGCTGAGCTATGGTTCACAGAAGCCGGTTCAGATGCGTTCTCCGCTTCCGGCTCTTTCCTAACGGGTGACTTAGCTTTCTGAAAAACAATGGCGCAGGCGCATTAAACAGGCGAATAGCGGACACATCGCCGAACAGTACAGTTATGCGCTCGCGAACCAGTCCCATCATCATGAGGGGGCTTTGGTGGTCTTATCCCCCACAAAAAAGCACCAATCCTCCCCAAATTGATATATGTAACACTATGAATCAGTGGAGTTTTATCAAATTTTCAATATCAAGCCCCCCCCCCCTCTGCACAAACGCAACCGCCCCCAATGAAGACTTTCTGGCGACGGTTCTGTCGCAAACATGTCTTTCGATACGGCCGCCCCTTCCTGTCTGATCCCTGAAAGTGTATTGGCTGACACAAACTGCTCCATTTTAAATAACACACAAGCAGCACTGTTGGGACAAAAAGGACCTCGAAGAAGTTACTTTGCTCTTGCATTTAATGAAACACTTCACACGCAAAAAAAATTACCACGCGACGAGCTTGTTGCACAATTGGCAACTGAACGCAGTAAATTAGACTGAAATTGCTCGCAACTGCAACATATCGCAATACGTCTGTGCCGTTGCAGAAGTTCAAATCTTACTTCTGCAAATTCAACGACGCCTAGCCGCAAGAGGTCGCTCTAGGGTAAGCCACGAGCTCATCAGAAACGCGGCGAGTCAAACTTGCATCTCACACAACTTTCGTTTTGACCGGAAGAAACCAAGCGGTCTCTTCTCGCAGAACACCTGCTTGCGATCACAAAACAGGCATTCCGGTTAACGCGCCGTGGTCGCACAGCGTCGTGTTGATCACTTGCGACTTAAATTCGCGTTACAGCCTGCAGCTGACGAACCCGCCAAACCTCTCGAGCGGTTACGTCACTGCTGAAAATCGAGAGTCGGTGAAATCTATAAACTATGTGTTCTGCAGCTTTTCCAGCAACCAATGCGTGTCGCTTGCAACGAAGCGACGAAACAAGGTAGCAGATGTTGTTTAACAAGTATTTGCATCGTCGACACCTTAAAACATCTGAGCACGCATCGAACTATTACCCATCCTCACCAAAAAACACTTGTTATTGCTGAGCACGCCGTATGCATGTAGCGCTTGGAAATTATTTAACCTTCGCTACTGGATTTCCAGACAGCACAATGTGTGTCCTTGCACTGCTGATGCTGCGAAAAAAGCCAATCAACAAAGAAAGTGATCGTAGATAGAAATAATTATCAACCCACACTCGCTTATCGACGTCTTGCATTTTATTAACACATTAGGGTCGATATCGATCACTGTTCGCGCCCTACACCCAACGAGTTTCCTTTATTCATTCATTCTCGCCTAAATCTGATGTCCGATTCTATCTTTTTTACTGTCAGATGACATCAAGCTTCGAATTTCCGGCAGAGGCGCCAAATGTTCTTTACTAAGAAAATGGCTAACGAGTTCTTACCATTCACGACCTGCAGTTAGAGTGGACTCGCCTCACGTCATGTTGAAGCATTTAGGCCATAAACTGCAGTTACACATAATACAAGCCAGCGCAAGCTTTTACTGAGCTACGATGTCCATTTGATGCCCTCGAGCTTTTCTTGTTCATCATCAACTTCAACCGGTTTTCAGTGAGCTATAAGATGCGAGGCATGTCTGATCGAGTCTCCAAGCGCGCCTTGCTGCTGACAGCTTTGGCTTGTCTGGATTGATTTTTCCAGGGTAGACTTCACGAAGTTCAACGATATAAGTCACCGATCTAACAGCGGGAAGATTGAGATACAATTCCTTCGCTGATTGCACAGCCAGGTGCAAACGCGTGTGGGAATTCGCCAAGAGTGTGGTCGAGACCCACTCACCGCGCGCTCAACAGCACAAGTCAAGAGCGACTGCACTCGGCAAGTCGATCGTTCGTGATGCGATGTTTTGTGCTGCGAGCACAGTACTCCCACGGCGCCGTCGGACGAATATTGCAACAGGGAGTTCATCATCTTTTCCGCACTGGTTTCGCAGTCCGCTGGGACGGCATCGAAAATTGTTGCGGCGAAGACTCTTGATTTTGCCGCCGTCGTTCTCAAAAACGCACCGACATAAGTCGACGTCAGCTTTGCCGGTGAGTGTGATGCGCGCATGCGTGGGCTCGGTCTTTCACAACAACAGTGCCACGAGGCCAACACACAAGGAAGTGGTGCTTCGGGTGTGGAAACAATAGGCATTCTCACACAGCTACGCTAGTTTAATACGTGGAACATATTTGAGGAGGGTAGCTTCGTTTGAACATACTGTTGCAACCTCTCCGGTGGTGTTGCGTTGATTGTGTGATTCACCACGAACGGGATGTGCGTGAAGAACAACACCATACATATATGTGGCGCGAACAAGCAATAATAGAGTGATCGTGGCGTGGAAGTTCAGCCGATACTAACATTTGAACGATTGACCGTAATGACTAGCGTACGCGGAGAGTGATCATGGCATATGAACACTATTGTTGCTTGCTGCCACAGTGCGAAGCTTTGCGCATATGCCGCTCGGGATTTCCGATCGCAGCAATACTTAGAACACGAGAAGTTGTCTTATGGCAAAATCAGACACTTTTCAGTGAACCCAAACCAAGCACCGCGCATACAAGAAAAACATTTTCTTCAGATTCGAGCAACCAACTTTCTCGTTATACTTAAGTTTTTTTTAAGTGAATCGATTGAAAAGCTTGAGCTCTTAGAACCCACATAAATTTGTATAAGAAAATAGGCAAACCAGCGAGGAAGCTTCATTTTGAATAAACTATTTACTGTTTGCATTGGTCAATGCACGTAACCAGTGCTATATAATTTTTTTATACATATAATACACCTACAGAGCAATGACTTCAAACTTGTTGCAGTGTTGCACGGATGCGGGAGTTCCAATCATAACGTTAAACGTCAATGACAACGTCTCCGACATTGGTCGTAAAATTCTACGGGTAGTCGCAATGTTCGCTTGATTATCATATTACAGTTCCACGAGTACAAGTATTTAAGCGGCTAGTTTTCTAAACCAAAACTTAAGCTTATTTCTTACGTCACTGGTACGGACCTCTACCCTACTGCCTAGTATAGGGATTCCCAACCTTTCTCTGACCATGTACCCCTTAAGCATTTCGACAGATGAGTATGTACCCCTAAAAATTTTTGAGACAAAAGCTGAGCAAAAATAACGAAAAACACTGAATTTTTAATAGGACTTTTACATTTAAAATATTTGGAAATAAATAATATATAAATATATTTTTCCTTCTGTTGCTAACCTTAAATGTACCCTTCAGAGAGGCATTTGTACCCTCAGGGGTACATCTACCCCAGGTTGGGAAACCCTGGCCTCGCTGATATTTTGTTCATTATTTCTGAAGAAACAAACTTTAAGGCCTAACCAGTAACAATAACATTCAATAACAGACACCACTTCAAGATATTTGCACAACTAGTCATAGTGGTGGTCTGTGCTTTTCTGCGGTATACAAGCTTGATAAACATCAATAAACTAGGTTTTACCTATACTAGCATTACATACTTTTGTTTTCCAACAGCAAAACCTAGCGCAAAGAATCCAGTGAGGGAAAAAACGTTACTTCTCAGTCAGGACACAAATTATATGCAGTTTATGGACTGCTTCCACGTTGAGAGGCAAGAACAGCTTGCCAGGGAATTGGAAGAACGCTCAGCGAAGGCTTAGTCTCATGAACAACATGTTACAATACGATTGATCGTTGAGTTACCAAAACGAGTAATCGTGGTCTACAATTTTTTCAAAAGGGGTCTTAGCGCTATCAAATATAATCTACACGAGCGTTTCAGTCTGACAGTTTCTTTGAATCTATCACGAACGTACGATCATTGAACACTTGAAAGAAATCCAGACTTCCAGACTTATCAGAATCACCACCCATACATAATCTGAGCAAGCATCAAGAATAACAAGCTGCTAAACAATCAAAGTATCCTTAAATTCGCCATGATGCTTGATTCGGTAAAGTGTTTCAGAAAACCAAACGCTGACTTTGATAACGCTTAATCCTAAAACTTTTGCTGTCGGACCATAACACCAGGCTTTGCACATATTTGCATGACGTGTTCCTTAACAAAACCGTACTCGTGATTGGTTCTGAATCTATCCTAATATTTCTCAGTCAGAACCGGACTCACTTTTTACACTTTGTGGTAATCAGTAAACAACAGCTATTGCGAAACGGCTACATCTACAAGAAAGGCAAATTGTGCCATGTCCAAAAAGCCGCTTCACTCGAACTTGCTGATTGCAGACGGTACTAACATTATTTGCACAGAATCGATTGTGCGGCCAAAAACAACTTCATCCAACATAAACAAGGATACACTTCAAGTGGTATAATTACTGAACGCAAGTGACGAGAAAAAGAAGATTAGCATGGATGTTCCGTCCAGCGTACACAACATGCTGGTCCACGCAAAATAAGGCGCCTTTGTGTCGAGACTTGTACAAACTTGCGAACGAGGTCTGCACCAGTTAAGGAATGCTTAATCCTAGCCGTTCGCTGAAGGAACAAGACTGACATGTACAGAAAAGCGGACCTGCCTCGGAAAGCTGGACTCACCTGTTTTGAACCAATGATGCCCATGTCCAGTTCTTTGAGATAAGCAACAGTCAGACCTTGCACAAGACAATTATGCAGGATCAAAATGAAAATGGACAGCGAACGAACAAACAAGCCGCCGCAAAAGCTTGACCAGTCACGTGATGGGGATTCCGTCGGATTAGGACGACGAAATCGCCTGTCATGTGCATCCCTCAGGTATTATTCATGAACTAAACCTTGTCATAATAACCCTAATACCCAACCGAGCAACCACGCATTGCTAGGACCAGTGCAAGTGGACTTTACAAGACAGTGCCAGACTAATAAATGGAGCGGACCTGGAAGTGCGATTCTTTCAAGATACCCAATTTACACACATCTGCTGTATTCCGCTGAACCCATACCCTGGTGGCTTTCAATATAAGGTGTCCAATTTAACATTTTTGCTTAAGTTACAACGAAATAATTGAGGAAAGGTAGCGGTGCTCTCCAAAATTTTTTTTCGACATGCGAACGGCTCAAGAATGAAACACTACAACGCTTCATATGAAGCGACACAAGCAATTGATGAAACTGGACGTCTATAGTCGATTAGGGCATGGTAGTTAACCAAAGAGCGAAGTAACATTATCCCAGCATACAGCAGTACCCGCTTGCGTGCAAGACTATGGTTTGGCTAACCGCCCTTTTTCCGTCAAAAAACAAAACTTATACCCGCCGCGGCGGATGTCTCCGGGTATTTGACGCAGAATCACAGGAAGTCAATTTTGCCATTTCGACCGTGGAACGCGTGCGTAAAATGCCGTAATGGTCAATTCAGGTCCAAGCCAACAACTCCAAGGCTGCAAAATGCGCATGAAACCTATTGCAATGCCAGGGTACACGAACACCGATGATACACAGCCTGCCCAGTACTTATGCACCAAACAAAAGAAAATTTGTGTCAACTCTGCCACTGGCCACGCCTGAAAAGCAGCTTTCAGAATTATACTAGACGCTCAATTATCAAGGAAATTGCCTGTCACGACAGCAGCCAAGAGAACGTAACACGCATGTCGAACGGCCCACTATCACCAAAACGGGATCGCCTCAACACAGGCCAGGTGCTTCGGTGCAAAACCTCACGACTATCAGGATTATGCATGAGCGGCGCAGCACATAACATAAGTAAACAGCCAATAATGCCTAGAAGTGATTGCTAACATTTCAAGAAAAATCATGATATACAAGGCGTTCCACTGAAGTTTCCTCGGTGGTTTTAAGCACGACTGTAGGGCACATCCTTCACAGTTTGCTCCCAGCCACGAGCAAACATGGTAAAAGAAGGCCAATACGCTGGGTAAAGCAAAACTGTCAGCAATCTGTAACTTGCAAGGCAACGCCACGTGAACTTTGCTGAGGATTACCCTGCTGAGCAATTAAAACCAGATGCAAGTCGCCATTCAACAAAAAGTCAAATGATACAAACACGGTAAACGGTATTTCTTGTAAACACAGATGAAGGAGCTGATGGTAAATGACGTATGGATCTCAGCAACTGTAATACAACGCTAACATCGCAAAAACTACAAATGCTGCACTTCTCCGGCCTCGAGCCATTTCCAATTCAATTGGCTGAACTTCCTCGTGTTTGGCACCAGCCTCTCTTGCTCAGTTGCACTGAACGGCTTACTTTCACTTCGATGCAAAGAAACGCAAACATAGCGACTGCAGATGGCTGAGCCAAACTAATTCAAGCCTCCTGCCGTGATACCGCGGCATGTGGTTGACGACCGACAGGTGAGACAAGGTATTTCGAGCCAAATCAGCTCCAGCGTCCGTGTCATTTTTGCCGAGTAAATTAAATCGAAGGGTCAGCCGCCTGCCGCTAACTGCGTGGACAGTCCTTACCAACGGAGCAGACGCTATTTGGACAAACCTCACTGGCATCATTCCAGTCGAATCGATGTTAACGAAGTAGAGTGACTGGTATCGACCTACGGAGAGGCAGGCAGTTCTCGCCAGATCCCCTTTTTCTAACCAGCGGCGCTTGGCCAGTGTCACCGTTGCCCGATCTACAAAGGTGACGACTCAGTCCTTGACAAACGTTTCAACTCGTTCCTCAGTGCAGTTCCAAGTCTTGGTCAAATGTTATAAACTTAAAAAAGCATACCGAGTGATAGAGCGAGCATGTGTCCCAGTTTGCTGCTTGATTATTTCGGAAAACTCAAGATCAGCTGGAGACAATGAGGAAAAAGCGGGGTAGCTTTAGAGAACTTTGGGGGTGAGCCATGAAAATTTGTGTTGCCGTTTCGAAAAACATCACGAGCGCTGTGTTTTTCACAGCAAATGCGTTTTCGCCTTATGCTGATGCATGCGCGACATTCGAATTTCCACCACCGTTATTTGGAAGCTCCATCATCTAAATTGCGCCAACGACCCCGTTTGAAAAAATAGAATTGTGGCCGCACTAACAAGTGATCGCTTTCCAGACGTAAGCGAACTAACCCTACAGTACGAACAAAAAAAGTGAAAAAAAAACATTCGCTCACCCCGACACACTATTGCTACTTCAAAAACCATCTTTAGCCACATGCTACAGGATGTGACAACGTGGCTGCGTTAGCTACACTGCAAATGCCAGAAAAAAACTCAAGGCTACTGAAACCGTTGTTGAGTCGGACAACGTTGTCAAAGCCTTTTAGAAAACAGCATATCAACGCGATTGACCGTAATACAACTTTGAGCTCGACTTTGCTAGTGGCGTACCTTCCTTACTTTACAGGGCGGGCAAGGAAAGCGAATGTCAAACCAGCACGGCAACTTCAGTTTTACTTCTCAGTAGCTGTGATGCTTTCAAACTCACCCAAAGCTAAGTAAAAAAAAGGTTTTGTATCTTTTAATATCTTGGGAACTAGCAAACTTTCTTCCTTAGAGATTGACAGAAAGTTACTTCAGTGTGCACCCTGCGGGAATAAATTGCTTTGTTTGGGAAATATAATCGACTGCGGAAATAAACAAGCAAAAAATTCAAACGCAGAATCTTTACATAGAAACAATAAAGTAAATTGAAATGGTGCTGAGGATGCCAATCTTGTACTATAGTAACATATACCTTGGGCGTAAACATACCCACCATGCAAAAACACAAAGCTCAACAACATCTTTCTTCAATACCAGCAAAATTACGCAAATCTATTGTTTTTATACCACAGCATTTTTTAAACTCGCGCCCATTTCTTGACTAAGAGTAAAAGGAGGTAGTCACTAAAACTGAAGACCTAGATTTGAGAAAACTTGAACAATTCGTTTGTATTTTGTAGAGACAAACACTTCTGCTGATAGATATCGAAATTCTAACTACATTGCGAAGTGCACTTACTTAGCAGTGAAGTTTTTAAAGAGGATGTAAAACTTACATTTTTCATCTCACTAAACGCCTGGCCGTATTAAAAGTGTCTGATAAAGATTTCGTAAAATAAGTGATGACCAGGTAGATGTACCAAGCAACTACACGTTGGTCCATGCGGTCTTTATTTAATTGGCACATAAAAAGCTACCATGCACAATTATAAGCGACAAATATTTTTTGCTGCAAATTGCAACTCTTATTCCCTGTTACCTGATGCGCTGCTGTAGCTTATACTGCTTCTCCTTAACCAACTTGTAAATAAAATCGATATTCACCAAGGCTGGGTACAACATGCTGGTGTGCACTGCGCGATCAGAAACTAAATTGTGATAACAAAACCAGAGTTATTTGACGGTCAAAGCCATCCAATCTATTCCCGTCTGCGAAAGACCGAATCAACACGCAACGGTCGTTTTCCTGGAAACAGCAGCCCTCTTTTTTTAACGCGTAACAACTGAACAACTACCGGGATGTGGTGTATTGACTGAAACCAGCTTCTCAACGTCCAGCCGGTCGCGCCACCCATTTGATTGCAGGGCATCTACAAACGGGTCCATTAAAAGTGCGCCCTGAATTGCCACGTCTACAAACAGCAACTTGCTTCGCACCAGTTTGATGGACTGTTGTAAACACACCTCGACGAAAAGCAATTGACAACAGCAAACCGAAAATCAGATAAGACTGGCGAAAATCTTTTCGCAAGTTGCCGCTTTCGTGCTACAGCGAGTTCGACAAAAACAAAGCAATGCCAGAGATATCCGTTTTTCCAGCAGGGATTGTTACGAATTCCCGGTTACCTAAGTTTCAAATCGAAATGCTCGGATACAAATATTATTCCAGATCTTCTGCATAACAATTTACTGCTAGCGGTAATTGAGAAAGCGTACGTTTTTCTTCGGAGCTAGAGCATAAACCCCAATGGGATCTCGACAGTAAAGTGCACAAAGTCAGCACCCGATGTGAATTACGAGTTTGGCTAGAGTTCAAAATGGCGAATCAACAATGACTGAGTAATTCAAACAGGAAATTCAGCCCAATCAGCTAATGCCAAGGCACCACCGCCAACGTCTCTGAAATACATCCACTGCCCAGCTGCAGTTTCATCTACTGTACCAACTGTGGTTAAATATGATAACAAAGAAAGTAGGCAAGCTTATGACGGCACTTAACAGAAGTTGCCGTTTAAGTGAGCAATTGCTACATGAAAGCACTTCACAGTAAGGAGAAAAGTACCAGGTACCGAAAAGCATTTTTGCTTAAGGATCAATGATCCCGTGAGTAACCCAACAACAGAAGTGCGTGCAATAAATCGTACAAATCTACCTATCCCAAATGTGAACAACTCAAGTGCCAAAAACATAAAAAATACCCTATTAAGTTGTAATTTGGTTCTGCCGACGCACCGCTTACCAGCTGCAGAAAATCCAGTAAATGACGAAACGTATAGTCACTGCGGTTTCTGTAACGTTTGCATGCTGAGTTCCAAGAACTAACCAACCACTGCACTCATTGGGAGACTGCACGTTTCCCGCAGACGCTCCCAACAGACCAGTCAATGAGCAAACTTTCTGAAAACTTTAAGTTGGATTGAAAGCACGCTTGTTCACTGGTTTCACATCGTGTAAAACGAACGTGCCTCACATCGGGCTAAAACGCTGTCGATTCGCGTCATACCGTGGCAAGTTTCCGGTCCACACCACGGAAGTACCGGGTCCTAAATGTCGCTGAAGAATGTGGGTGCACGAGCGGCTTCTGCCATTAAAACACAACATACGGTGACAGATGCATTCGTGATTCTAGCGTTTTTGCGCAGGGCTGTAAATATGGGGTAAGCCTTTGAAATACAAACGAACTAAAAGAATCCAGATCATCTTTGCAACGCACAGTTCCGTAACTTTTTTCCAGCATCATGTAGTGCAGCAAGCACAGGGTTTACTATAATACACTGGCGAGAAGGGGAAGGGTACGAACGACACACCATGTGCGTGTTCTTCAAACATTACTTAGATTGCTAACGTCAAGCACATTTCCAGTAGCACATAAGTCAGCCCGGCGTACAGACAAATACAACCATGCTATTCAACACAGCAGTCAACATCAGAACAGCAACCGGCAGAAAAACAAAGACATAGCTAAGTTAAACATACAACCACAAGCCAGGAAAAGAACGCCCAGGCAGTCACGTCATAACGATGAACGACAAACGAGGAAACGTGGATGTCATCGGCTGAATTAAGGCAAGCGATTAAATACTTGCACCGGTTTCTATGAAAAAAACGTGTTTCAACACCACCCCTTCGCAGAGCAAAATCATGTACAACCTCATCACGTTCGCGTTGTAATGAACTGTCCGTACTTGCGCAGCACATACTGCAAAGAGGTAGGGTCATGCTTGACGTCATCAATAATAAATCACGTTTTGCACTCGTCGGGGCAATCAACGTGAAACGCGCATGTTCAGAAGTATCTCCAGCATGCTTAACGCATTCGTGGGGAGCTTGCAGGCGGCCAGGACGCACGCAGTGTCGTGCAGCTTTTAATGAATTATTTACGTTTCGGAATAAAAACGTCCGACGTCGCATTGGCCAGTGCGGCGTGCTTCCAAGAAAACAGCGCAGTTCCTTCTAACTGTCGTCGCGCATGGCATGGGTGTGGCAGGTTTTTAGCGAGAACTAATTCAGCTTTGGAAAACTCAAGCAGTCCCGCAATTACGGGGGGGGGGAGATTTTGTGGGCTTATCCCCCTCAAGAAGTATCAAGCCCTCCCCAAATTAAATATAAAACGCTAGAAGCCGGTGGGTCTATTTATCAATCCGTATCCTGTTCCGTTCTGTAATTTAGGGACAGAGCACTGCTTGCCGCTGTTGCCTCAATTAGCATCGCCCGACCACTGACACGCTTGTGATGTAATAACCAGGTCACTGATGTTTGTGATGCAATAATGGACGTCTTGAAGTTTCGTTAAGAGCAAAGTTTCAGCATTCACTGCTTGGAGTGTTGAACGTCAAGTTGACCTATACGCCTAGTTGTATAAATGTATGCAAGTTAGACTTCCACTTCATCAATGTATTCTGTGTGGTGATTTTTGTGAAAAAACCTAATTATCCTTTTTTGAAATATTTTGTGCTAAACAAAATCTTGAACCGATTCTTAATAGTGTTATACTAAGTTTCAGCGACTAAACAAGGTCCACTATACCACCGTAGATGTTAATGCCCCCTAATTGAAGATTTTCTGGCGACGGTTTTGAAACCAAGGATGGCTACGCTGTCAATACATCAGGCCACACCCTGGTGAAGCTAGCCTGCAAAGCGGCGCCGGCGGGCCGGTGATCGAAGTTTACAATTGCCTTCTGTAAGACTCCACTTGGCCGTCATTTAAATACCCGCGCGCAAACCTGGCAGCCACGTCACCAGGGTCAAAAGAAGATAAAATAAGGCGTCGCACTTGACCGATAAGACATTATACCGTATGTGACAGCTTTACTGCAGGTCTTCACTTCAATCTGCTGCAAATCTCCCAGAAACCGTGGCGCTTCATTGCCGCTTTTTCTTCGTCTAAGGCAGAGGTTCTCAACCTGGGATTCGTGAACCCTTGTTCACGGGAAGATTTCCTGGGGTACTTGGATGGCAGTCGAGTTTTCATGTATTGCTATTTTTAATGTCCTATACCAGAGGGAAATGCGTGCCGATTGAAAACTCCCCGTAGATTTTGCCTGATCTTGCGTTGTTGTGATGCAACAATGTGAAATCCGCGGCTTTGCCAGCTGGGTACTTGACGGGAAAAAGGTTGAGAGCCCCTGGTCTAAGGATGACGTAAGTTAAAATAAAAGTAGTGGCATAGCACGGTAAGTAAAATCAATCTCCTGGCAGCCTGTAAAGGAGTGCAGGCATGCTAGCGAAGGTCGATTTACATTTGCGTTACGTTACTTAAGAGATTTTCTTTGATGGGCACAGCCGGTGACAGAACGACTATAAGGAAACTATTGTAGAAATTTAATTGCCACTCATGCCTTGAGTGCCACGATGTACATCACATTTGTTGATAAACACTTCCACTTGATGCAATCAGCAGAAATTGTTCGATAACCACAGGCAGAAACATTCCGCTTTTGTCTTACTACGCAAACTTCGTTACGCTTGTTGAAACTCTGCTTCAGCAGGATTACTTCCAACTGGGAGCAAATACGCAGATGGCAAATCATCAATATAACAGTCCATGATATCAAGTAATTCTCCTTCGCACAGGTAAAGGGTATGTTAGGAATTGCACAGATCAAAAAAGACCTTACAAAATCACGCTGACGCCACGGAGTTCATTAGGATCAGATCTATAGCCTCAAATATGATCCTAAATATTGCACACAAAAGTTTTCCAGTATTCAAAGGAGCAAATTACACATAAGCATTATATTGTTTGGCAATTCCGGAGCCTCCCAGCTTCTTGCACGATTGCAAAAACAAACGCAGGTCCTGGTAAACAGCAGTAGCAGCATCGCATCCATCATGTCCCGTAGCGTTTCCGTGAATTTAACCGCCTCGCTATCGCGCACATGTTGGAATTTATCGATCCGATCTTGGCCGACTGACTTGACTCAAAGTAACCTTAAACTGAAACCGTGTCGTTGAATTACGGGAACGTGCGAGCTGGTGCTAGAGCAGAGGATCCCAACCTGGGGTACATTTGCCCATCCGAAGGGGTACATTTAAGGTTAGCGACAGAAGAGAAATATTTATATTTACATATCTTTTATTTCCAAATATATATACATATATCAGTATATATTACTTTAAAAAGCAGTTATATGCTTTTTTTAAAATATATATATGTGATTAATCATGACAAAATATTTTGTCTTAAGAAATTTTAGGGGTGCATGCTTATCTTTCGAATGCTGAAGGAGATCATGCTCCTCTGTCGGAATGCTGAAGGGGTACATGGTCAGAAAAAGGTTGGGAATCCCTGTGCTAGAGCGTACGACTATGTCTCCGAAGACACGCAAAGACCATGCGAAAACCTTATGAATCACATCTAGCTTCACCAGCAGATGTTGATTTTCTGCTGAGACGCGTTACGCGACATACAGTTTTTCTGTTGGGGACACAGAACGACTATGAGGAAACGATTGTGGAAATTTAAATGTCACTCGTGTCTACGATCTGCCAGCGCGCTGCTTTTCACGCCCAGTGCACCCTTACTGAAGGAAGAAACGAAATGCAAGTATATCTCTCGCTTTTCTATTAATAGTTTGTTCTCTACAAGGTCTTCCATTTCTTGAAAATTTTGCCAGCCCTCTGCAGTGGTTCTGTCAATAATGGCACGAGCGTGCAGTGTTACGTGCCTCGGATCACAGCTGTACGACATAACGCTTCTCTTTACGGCAAGGCTGCAGTTCAAAAGCAGCACATGTCAAAGGCGTTTCTTTTGCTGCATCAAGAGTTTTGAGCAAACAATTCGGTTTCGACGTTTGCTTGCGCACAGGTTTCTCGTATGGTGATTCAAAACGCAATTTTTTGCTGTGTGCGGAAATGGCCGCGCAGCAACAGACCGCTTTTACGGTAAAGCGTGAGCAACACACTTGCAATCGAAACCTCGCCCTGTCCTCAAGCAGCGGTTTTCAATGTCCCCACTTAGTGACTATCTTATGTGCGTTTTTTCGAACAACAACACTCTGAAAGAACGAGCTACACCTTACTACGTTGAGCATTACAATGCCTTTTCGCAATAACGATCGTCAACATCACATAATTTTCTGGCACTTCTGAAAATCATCTGCGGCATCTCGGATAAAAATTCCTGGCCCAAGCAATACACTTCCTTCACTCTACAATTGAACTTGACATTACCCACTGTCGCGATAATAAAATAGTGGCTCGATTTATTTGATCGCTGCTTATTGAGACAACCGTAAACATCGTAAATGCTTCTGTTGTGAGCTGAAGTACCTCTAGGCCACCGCCTACCTCGTCTCGTGGGTTTGTACGACAGTGCTAGCGGTTTAATGATGCCATTATTAAGGAAAAATTTAAGCCTACCGCAAAACCCACAGCGTCAGGTTCATTACTTGAGATTCCTTTGAGAGAAAGCTATGCTTCACACACGTAGACCTATAGCATGCCTTCCCGCAATTGGCGGAGCATCAGCCTCTGCCTCGAGCCAGGCCGGCTCTCGTCCGCAAACAGCAACTCCAGGTTATGCTTGTTGCTGAGCAATGACAAGAAAACATGCAACGACAAAATACGTGCAAAACCGGGGCCACCGTGATGTCTATCACGATGGCCTCGACAAAACATGGCCTGCGAGTTTCAGCAGTCGTGGCAGCAGCAACTGTATTTGCAGCTTGCAGACGTGCTAAATAACTTGGTGCACTGGGTAACTTGGCACAGTCAAGGTTCGAGGGACGCCCGGCGCTGCTTTGGTCCAAGCTTGGCTCACATAACATTCGATGCAATTTGCGTTCCAGGCTTACACAGATACTTGCAAAACGTCAGAATCAGTTTGCACGAAACCCAGAAATCTTGCAGGGCTTTCACGCCAAAAGACCATCACCAGACATGCCGGATCTGGACAGATACAGGTCAACGCTGAAGACGCGTTTAGCGAGAAAGGGGAGGGGGTACACAGCGGTGGTAGAGCATTAATTTTAGTTGAGAAAGGAAACAGTGGTAACTTGTGCGCATGCGACAACGACCCGAGGAATCTCTGAGTTGACCTTTAGTTAAAACCAAGCACTCAAGGTGTGCAAATATTGACTGATGGTACGCAACATAGCCGCGCTTTCTACAAACAACCAAGACATCCAGCAAGGGCGGAAGTGGGACCGCCTCTAACGCGATTGCTGCAGTGAGAACATATATTTCCCCATAGAATGGACAGCGTTTATCTCGGGCACGCGTGGCCAGCCTGTGCAGGTCACGGCCGCAAGGTCTTCGGACGGGGTTAAAAAAAATGTTAGAAAGCCACGCGAGCTCGTTTTGATTTCTCCTTATTTGGTCATGAAACCTCCCAAAATTGCCCGATTCTAAAATACTAATCTGCAAGATTCGACGAAAAACCTCGTCGTCCAATGGGAAAGGGAAGCTTCCACTGACCGAGATGTACTTACAAAACACAATCTGTTTCGTACCTTCTAAATCCTTTCAAACACCTGTAACTGGATCATGACGCAACGAATCTGTAGTTACGCATCTGTCGCTCTTGTTGTTTGTTATTGCAATGCACCAGATAGCAACTTTGAATATATGTTCTGTATTCATAAACGCTTACTACTTGCAAGCAGCGGGAGCAGAAAAGTTAAGCTCCTGGCTTTTCGACTGCGACGGTACTTCTCCACCTGGCTGCATCAGAACCTTTTGCAAAAACATCAAATGGCCGATTACGACGAACGTTTTGGTGCCAATAGCCATTTGATGGCTACTGGCAACTAAGAACTCGAATATAATGCTGCGCTACCTATTCCACGCTTCATCTAAAGATTCTAAACTGTCGTTCTTAAAACTGCCGTTTCAATGTCCAGGCAGCTAGCTACAAAACACAACTGGCGTCATCGCTCTTTGCAAGCAAAAACATAATAATAGCATAAATCAAAATGAAAAATTGATAAATCATGGTATTTTTCCAGCAACAACGTGAGCAGTCATAAGAAACGATAGAATTAGTGAACATGAAACACTGCAAACAAGTACAATGCTCACGTCGGATAACACAACATGCGAAATTTATCTGCTAAATCATCCAAAATGATTTGTCATAGAAAGTTTAGATGAAACCATAAAATGATGTGACGATGGCAAAACATTTGTTTTTGAAACGCCCAATACAACTGGGCAATAAATATGAAAACAAAAGTCTCCGGAAAGGTCACTTATACCACCACAAGTAATTAACAAAAATGCAGACTCGGCAACAAACGATCATTCTGACCTCGTACCAAGCACCTCAGCTGAAGCAAAACCGTAACGCAAGTGCTCTGCGCACGACCAGTTCACACTCGCATCAGAAGCAAGGGTCGAAACGAAAGTAGAAACAACCCAATAATGTAATTTGTTTTGTTTGACATACCGTGCACGCTCAAGTGATTCACAACACTGCGCCTGCCAGGCGCTGACACTACACATTAGCAACACCACCTGCACCAGTCCACTGCCATCTGGCAATAAAGCGACGCTTGTAGCGTGCTCGCACTTTAGCAACGGACTTGGCTTGAGTTACTCGTCTTTGAATCACAGTAGTTTGACTGATTAAAGCGTTCAAAAGCCTTCAGTTTGCGTGCAAAAACATGCCAATTCTTCAAAGGTGATCCCCTGGTGATGTCCTAGCTGCTCCATTGCATCTGTTCAAATGTAGACTTGAAGAAACGATTGGACCACTGAAACCATCGCGTGATAGATTTGTAATTGACGTTTAAGCTGCTCACAAAGCACACTGCTACTGGTTCTGTACAGTTGAAAAGGTCTGAAGCAAGGCCACAAGGCATCCCGCCTAATCAAACGGCCCAGCGGAAATGTCGTTGAAGCGGCAAACAGTTGCCAACCATCACACTGACGTCCATCCGGTGGCTTGCTTGCACCGGTTATACAAAGCATTTTGAAGAAAAACATATTCTTACCGTGGATTTGCATGCAGCGCAACACACGCTGCTTTTTCTGCTGTTTACAGCTCTTCAAGCATTACTTCGCGCATGCGCGACAGTTGAGCAACTCAGATTTCTGTTAGCGTTGACTCGATTGTCTCCTACACTCCGCCTTTCCTACCATTTTTGAGTGGGCGCGATGAACCTCGCAATTGCTCTGCTGGCTAAATAAGGGAAACTTAATCACCGCTTTGTAACGACAGCAATTTCGTGCCTTGTGATATCATATCGTATCCAAAAAACAGTGGCTGACAACCAACGACGCTGCGCAACTGCGTGTTTACGAAAAACGGATAAATAATACAGTCCAACAATAAATTTCAGTGAAGGCATTGAACTGCATACAAATTGAATCAGTAGCTGTCAAGCTATTTCGACGGTCGCGAATAATAAATCCTGTTTTTAGATCCTTAAAGGTTCTCTACTAGACTTTCAGTGCGGCGAATCAAACTCTTCGGTTGAACAAATTGCAAAACAAAAACGGCTGCTTTGCAATGCTCTGTCGTAGTCGCAAAGACAGCGGAACCGAATATTCACAGCCACAAACGAACGTAGAAGACAATCTCAAAGATGTTGGCCGACTCTTCGATTGCAAAGTGGAATGAGAACTGGAACGCAAGTACAGCTAGCGAAAATCCCACCACACACCGTGGGAGGAGTGGCCTGCGTGTGCACGCAGTGCTGTGCTTGTTTTCGCTGCCATCAACAACTGCGGCCTTGGTCACATGACAGGAAACGGGCGAGAAACGATGATGATGGCTCGTTGCCAGGCAACTGAATGAAACAAACTGTCGTCCTTCGGAATGGAGGCGCAGCAGAAACATGAAAATAATGAACTGCGCGAACGGTCGGCTTACTTCGGCAAAAACAGATCGCAATTCGCAAATCCCGACACCACCGCGTGGGAAGCGGGAGGTAGTGACAGAGGTGGCTTGGTACGTGAGAGTTGGAGCTGCGAGACACCTCAGAGGCTGACACTTCGGTGCAAGAACCAGTGTTAATAAAACATAAAATGTCTGTTTGCTTGCCTCCTCGCGGCTGGCTTGAAAACCAGCCATTCACATTTGAAAGTATCTGTCCTGACAACTGCAGAGTGGGTTGCGCCCGGTTGTACTTGTCAAAGACCGCATTACTTTTGACTGTGTGTCTCCACAACAACTACGTCACGCAAGACAGGGCAGAAAATTTTCTGATAAATGGACTAGAAAAACAGGGCGATACAAGCAACGAGACCACAAGCTTGAAGGTAAAGCTATGTTGCCGACAATGCCTGGTTTGGATATTTCTCCTTCAGGGGTCGTCCGCTACTTACGGCACGCGTGCCACTCTTAGGCACGCCAAAGAATTTCCAACAGCACGCAGAAGCTGTAAGTTTTACATATCAATTTGGTTATGATTCATACAGCAGGTATACTGACCTTAACTTGTGTAAAAATACGTATGCTGTTGGCACACTGAATGATTTTAAACCGTAAGACGGCGCACAGTTAGCAAAAGGTTGCCGACAACTGCCAGATGACTGTGGAGCACAACTGTGAGAAGACATAGTTTGATGTAAGGAACACACATCCTACCTCACAGTGATATTCGAACTTGTCCCTTGCACAGACATGCCAACATCGTGAAAAAAGACGAGAAAAATCGATACTACCAAAGAGTCATTGACACTGAAAAATCATCACTCAACCCCTTTGTATTCACAAGCGGTGGTTGGCACAAGAGTGCACCAAGGCAAACAACAGACTGGCTGAAAAGCGCAAGGAGCCATATGACTCTGCCATCACAACATTAAGACAAAGCTCAGATTCGCACTGATGATGAGCACACTTGCTGCAATCAAAGGCTTTCGACGCAAACAAAGTGATGCCCTATCTCCAAGTTCTAGACACTGCCTTCAGCTTCATTGCTAACTAAGCCTATCAACATCGAAAATTGTTCTGTAGTTAATTGATAACGATGATTAGACACATCCAATGACACCATGAGCGCCTTACATCATCTTCATGTCGGAGTTGCTTAATTCATCTGAAAGCGTAGCCTCCGTAGAGACCAGTTGCTTGTAACAGATCTTTGCAAGTTCTGAATCAACGAACCCAGTCGGCTGGTTTTTTTAAAGCTAGCAGCAAACCGAGAGCTTTTATTTGTTTCCTGTTACCGATGCTTATTTTTCACCCCCAGTCATTAGCCACCGGTCCGACAACATCGAACATTAAATGTAGGTGAATCTCAACCCGAGCAAACTATACAAAGTACTGTTCCCGCTTCACTTGAAACTTCTCAGGTTAACTTATTTGTTCAGCTCCATGCGTCTTCATTTAATCTTTGCGTCTGCTCTCTTTAAAGGTCTGCTGATTTTTGATGAAATCATCATTCTTTTCCACTATGTAATGTCTGTACAAGAATGAGCAAATGCAGTAGTTGATGATGTGATGTTTCAGTATTTTTTCTCATATATTTTTGTGCGCATAAGCTGACTAGTCCTTCCCCATGCCGTGGCATGATTCAGTTTTATTCCTGTTATTATTTTCTATATATGGAGCCTGGAGTCTTCGGGAGCCAAACATATATTTACTGTATAGAAAAAATAAGCATTGTTTCGTATATACTGAAAGAAGGATTTCAACATTGATCGATGAAATATTTCAATACTGTTTTTAACAGAAAAGTACGGGTTGATTTTGTTCTAACAAATTTAACTTATGAAGATCTTACATTGTTTTCTTATCGCTTCTATTTGAATAAGATTTCAGGAGTGAGGATGCATTTAGTTCGGTGAAATCAGTTTCCTATTTATACACTCAAACTCCGTCGTCTTTGTGAAGACTAGTTACTTTCTAGCACTATTCCATATGTGGAAGACGGTCTGGTAACAATGCAGTTGCTCTGCAGTACTTCCCCGATTTTTTTAGCGGTATTCCAACTACGAATTTCCTTCTTTCAAACAAATACGAAATAAACTGATTCGTCAGGGACAATACGATCGAGACCGTGCCGCAGCAGCAAAAAGCACCGAGATACTAAGAACTATGTATCGCAAGATCATTCCGTCCATTTTATCCGGTGCATGGAACTTCTTCCGGATCGATCCATATTCACCGGCGAACATCCACGATCTTTCCGGGATCGATAAAATATTAATCAGAATTATGATTGCTCCGGAGAAAAACGTGCACAGGCGTCCGTCATGGCTGCCAGGAGCATCAGTCTTGAGCTGGCACGAGTTGCCAATCCCGTTGTACCTGTGACTGTACAAGCCAAAGAGCAACACCAAAAGACAATAGCCAGGCTATCAGCGCTTAATCAGTCGAACGACGCCAGCGCCGATAAAATCCACTTCGCTCTGAAGAGTGTTTAGCTAAGTACGTCAGCTTCGAGCCGGTAAACTGAAAACCTCTTGAGGAATCACTTCCAGACGTATCTGACGAATTTTTTCACCGCCGAGCGGAAATTGCGCTTTGAAACCAAGAAGTGCTTTTACCAACAAAGGAATTGCAGCATCGCGGTGATCGAGATCGGTGCATACACACCCAAGTGCGGCGTCATCACGAACCAATCAAGCGTAACATGCAGGGAACCATCAAGCGTAACCGGCAGCAGTGTATTTCAACCTGGGTTTCGCACCTTGTCTGAAGCAGGGGTGGACAAACTGCGGTCCTTCTGAGGGTCTCGCGCGGCCCCCTATCCCCCCTATGCAACCTGCCTTTTTTCGACTCACTTGAGACCTGCTTTTTTTTCGATGAGAAACTTCGGTCATTTGTTCAAAGTAGCTTAAAAATCTTCTGTCATTTTTTCGTTTTTGAACTCTTTTTGACCGAATTCACATAATTTTTTGCGGTATTTCAAAAAAATTCGGTCAATGACCGAAAAAAATAGCTTGGGGATTGCAAATACGACCTTGCTAAATGGTCTAATTAAATTAGATAACCGAGCCGTACGCAGTGTACGTAAAATTCACATCAACGAACAAATAATCACAAAGGATGTGCATTTTGTTTCTACTAATATTCTTCAGATAAAAAACATGTGTAACGCTGCTCTTTCAAATATAATTTTCATTGCACTTTGATTTACATAATGTCTCAATCTCTTGTCATTAACAGGCAGTCGCTCTTTCTCACTGCAATTACTTCGACGCTGGCTGACCATTACGCGCCATTGTTAATTGTAATTATTTGGATGCTTGTTGACCATCACGCAGCATTGTCTGTTGTACTTCCTATGTTTTTTGTTGTATTTTTGTTTTTCCTTTTTCTTTCCCCTCTTTCTTTGCGTTTGTTTTTAAGGCATGGCTGACTTTGCTGACCTCGCAGTTATTTCGCCAATCCTCGCATTCTCTTCCTGGAAAGATGAAGTGCTTTGCGCAACACTTAAAAACACAACTGATCGATTGATCACGACGTTCACCATCTTTGATCAGGCTTGATGTCCTGGGCTCACTACCGATTTCATTTTCTCACCGCATCGAATTGAATAGTTGCAAGTGACGTCGTTTTACTGTGGCACTTAAATCTTGCGTGTTATTTCGGTGGCCATCATGAAAACATTTACTTCAGACTGGCTTTAACTATCTGACAAAATTCACTCACAAGGTGCGTGCGAAGCCATCTGAAAAGCGAAATGTTGACGATGAAATCCACAATTATAACAGCGGGTCGGAAGTATTTTATATGTTTGTTGATCGGCGCCGGTGTAAAAGCGGTATGCTTTACCATTCGTCACGAACCCGTTGTTTCTTCTAGGATTACGCGTTTATAAAGGCATTATCAAACCAAATAGGCTAATCTTGAACGCAATTATTCAAAACAAGACCTGCAGAAAAAAAAGCGGCTGAACTGGTGGGACGTTTGAAGCAACAATAAACAGTGATGTAAGAAAACTTCGTCTTATGCGAAGAAACTCTATAAAACCAACCTTTTATTTCGGCTAATTTGAATATCGCACATTTTTTACTTGACCCACTACCTGATCCTTTAAAATGGTAAATTTCTGGATGTGGCCCTTGCGTGGAAGTTGGCAAATCCCTGGTCCAAAGTGGTCAGACCCAACTCACATCAGGCACGTACCTTGTTTACATGTGACGTCGAATCAGTTTAAGTCCGTGATACTGAAAGGTTTTGAAATTTAATCGGTAAGTCCGTGATACTGACGCTTACTGGCTTGCTGCGAAGCCACGACGAACAGGAACTTTGACACGAAACCGAAGTTTTGTTTCGATGCTGCAAACAGACTTCAGCAAATGCTTCGTTTGGTGGTTTGCATAAACGCTATAAAACGAGTTTCCAAAATATCTATAAAAAAAAACGAGTAAACCTAACCGCGGCAAGACCAGCATTCGTCATGTACCCTGAGAAACTGGCACGGTGGAACGCTTTGGTTGGAGTCAAAACAAATTTTTGCAGCTTCGCTAAATTTGTCTGATCTCGACTGATCAATATATGAAGCATTGCCTGGTACAAAACCTCACTTCGTGACCTTCTCTACGCTATTGTTCCAGCGACGCACAATCAAAGCAAATGACCATTATTTAGAGAAACCAGCGCGACGTAATAATGTCCTTTGACTGTCACAAAGCAACCGGGTTTGCATCGTCAGCACGTCAGCTCCGGCTGTACCTTTCCCAAAAACGCCTGAATACATTCAACCAACCCGCGGCAGCTCCTTCCCCGCGCGCGAGGACAGCACTCACGGAAACCGCAGAAACATGGAGAGTGCCTGCGCTCGCTCGCGAGAAAACACAACGCCCAAACCGGCGTTTCGGCATCGCCATATACGGCAGGCGATGACGTAATCCCGAGCGAGTCATAATTTCGCGATGTTTACGTCCGTCCGCGAACGCAGCGCGCGACGCGAAGTTTCGCGCACGAAGCAATATCATGCTCTTGTTGATGGAACGTTTCACAGTCGAAGGTCAGGCTCGTTACTACACGTTTTAACGCTGCACTCCTCGTGAACAAGAATACTGCCTCCCTTTCTGGGCTTGAAAGCTGAGTTCGCGTCGTTCAAACCTGACCCTTCGGTCATGCCCTATACTCAGGAAACTAGCGCACACTTGAGCGTGTTCACGGGCCTCCAAAGGGGGGAGGGGGCCTTGACCCCTGGGTTTTGAAATTTAATATTTTCCTACTAACTTTTTAACAGAAAAATGTTTCTCTGAGTTTCGACTTGATAAACTGTAATTCACCACCGTTTCCCCCCCCCCTGAAAAAATCCTTGTGGCCACTCCCTGGAAAATCCTTCCGACGCCCGCAAGCGTGTTGTCAATTTTTAACAGAACTGCACGACGAAGCAACAGTCTCGCAACGAGGCGGCACTTTTCACCAAATCTGTTTCTGCACTCCCCCGTTCCAGGGCGATATCGAAGGCACGAAGCTCTGACTGTTGCTATGACTCACAGAGCCGGCCACATGCATCACGACTGTGACTAATCCTTCCGATGGGAAAGGGATTGTCACCACGCAACGACCAAAACGCTTCCCTTGAACATCAGGCGTGTGAGAATGAGGCTAAATATCCACCGACTTAGAAGTCGCAGATTGCTTCGACCGGAGTCGAGCCGCCCGTTCGAGAGAGACCACACGTCGCCCTCAAGTGTCAGGCAGGACAACCCGTTTCCCACACAAGAGGCTTCTGTCTTTTCGTCGATGCTCGATTTTCCATTTATGAGTTTCCCATGTTCGTGTGATTCTAAAAGACGTAGAGTCAAATGCACGATTCCCTTTGTTTTGTTTTCACGAACATAAACAACGTTAGTCATTTTTGCCGCGAGCGCTGTCATGTGACGGTTTCTGGAAAAATATTTAGATACAGGGGAAAATGACCTATCTTGCAGCTGAAAACGATTTAACCTGGCGCGAAAACCACCCCACAGTGTTCACAGTAATCGCTTTATCCGTTTGGCAGACGACTTTCAGTTTGTTCGCGAAACTAAAAACAAACCAAAACTCACAAAACATTTCCAAAATCTGCGCTTGCTTGTCAACATTACAAAAATTTTTTCAGACGTCCAACTTCATCTACAGACGGCAAATCATCGATCTGTTCGACTGTTGCAAATGAAGAACTGGTGAGAAACAGTTAAGCGCTAAAATAAATATTGCTGTTAAGTCCTGGCATTATCAGTATGATAACATCAAACAATACGTAATGGATACTGTGTATAGATTCATGATTAGAATTCGCAGTTCTTGATTTTTAGAATGTTGAACTTTTTGCTGATTTTCATTTGGCACTACATTGAGCAATGACTGTTTGAATGCAAACGAAATGTTACCATTTTAACGCATTCAGCCAATCAAAGCGAAAATATTTTTAGCACGAACCACGTGAAATCTTAGCAAATCAGATACAAGCCGAAGATTGGCAAGACCAACAGACTGCATATCGCTGTCTTGCAGCTTTGCATATCTACAGAAGTGACCAACATTCATCAACAGAGCTTCGGAGCGTTTCTTGGAAGAGAAATGCGCATCAAGGAAGCCTAGCAAAAGCGTCCGCCTTTCCTTGTAAACAAAACAAAGTATTTCCAAACTGAAGTGCTTGGCCAAGTATTGTAGTTTTTACGGCAAAGATGTTCTAGTCATGCTGTTTTCCACGCACAGCCACGGAGGCATTTCGAGAGCGAGATAGCCATCGGCCGTTGATTGATTGATCAAATTCAATCCGCCAGGTGGCATTTCAACCACAGTCGGGTTGATATCAGTGGTGGCCACGGATCCGGAGCCGAATCCTGCAGGGTTGCGCGTTCTTTGTCAACTCGGATCCGGAGTCAAACATTGCTGGATTTCAGTTGCATCGGTGGTTGCCGGACACTGAACAGATGGAGACTCACATTTGAAAAACTTTCGGACCCGGATTAAAATATGTTCGGAACAGGAGTGGAGTCGGAAAACGCGACTCCGGCCACCTCTGGCAGATATGTTGTGAACTGCTAACTTCGCGATGACGAGCAGTCGGCGCTGAGGAAAAGCATCTACTCATGCGTTTTCAAGCAAAGCCAGTGTTTGTGTCAAACTAGCCCCTCAAGTTAGGCCTATGCCTATAGTCTCTGACATAAAAATCGTTTAAACTGTTCGCCTCCACGCGCAGTTGTTTCTTGCGCAAACTCACCTCATAACGCAACTCTTGTTCCACGGCGACTACGTTTGCCATCGATTCTTTTCGAGCTAGTCGAGGCAGGATTTCAGAAGTAAGGTTTAAACCAAAGGCTACCCACGAAAATCTCATACGAATTTATAATTCGTGCGAAAACGGGACGCTGCTGATCTGGTGAAACCACTGATCTCCTACAACAAAAACACGAACAGCAGGGTCTGCTTGCACTTGTTTTTTTTTTGGCTGACATTTGGGTCATTTGTCTCGTAAGAGTGTTAAAACTCGCCGCAACAATGTTCACTAGTCTGTATCTTCGGACATTCTGACCGAATTGACTTAATTTTTTTCGGTCATTTAAAAATAATTTCGGTCTGTGACCGAAAATAAAACTCGGCTTGAACTGACCTCGCAAACACTTCCATCTGTCCCAGACAATAACGCGATTCATTGGGGGGGTGCGGAAATGCCGCGACCTCACATTGTCAAAACGTCGCAAGACCCTGTGCAGACGAACCGGTAAACGCTCGAAGGCACCCACGCATAAAAGTTGTTTACGTAGGATTTGCTGGTTAGATCGATAATGGGGGGACCGCGCCCCAGGAAGCGCTTTAAACCATGCGAGGCAGACGACGAAGCAAATAACTCTGAGTTCACTACTCGTCGATCGGACTTGCTGTTGTTTCTTTCTCGCAGAACTCTGTGTCGATCTTCTCTTCGTTGGAATGTCGAGTGAAAACAGAAACGGCCAGTCGTGTGCGTGGGGCTGCTGGCACTGCACGTGACCATTTGGGAACAACCAATCAGATCACAGAGGTCAAGACGAGCCAACCAACTGTAGCTGCGACATTCACATAGTCGACGTCGCAGCGACGAAGCACGTTGCTCTCAAGTTGACAGACTGGGTTCGATTCCGGACAACGCCGGAAGGTTCGACAAACGACTATTTTTCGACTTACATTCTCGCGATGGGCAGCGATGTTTGGTATAAAACATGAGCTCTAGATACCGCGTCGCCGTCTGTGACTGGCCACCGCTTCATCATTCTTGACACGTGCAACTCTGTGGCCCGTGGCGCAGAAACGGCGAAGATGGCCCTTCACACCAAATTTGGCCTGCTGTGTAATTATATATTTGGCCCGCGAAGCAATATCAAATGCTCACTTAAGCTGACCCGCTAGTATTGCAGTATATAGTGCATGTACCACTAAAAGTTCAAAGCCCAGTATGTTAGGCTGGTGTTCTTTTCAGTCGCGTCAATCAGTGCATGACCCCCCCAAAGTTTGTGACGTCACACCAGTCACAGTGACTTTTGTGTCCATATTGAAAGGTTCATTTCTATATCTGGAGGAAGGTTTTTCAATAAATATCAACGTTGGCCCACGGTTTTTATCCAAGTTTTGAATTTTGGCCCGCTGTATTTCAGTTTGATACCCCCGAGTTACGACATACGACCGATAAGAAAGTGAAATGATACTTTCCGCAATACCTTTAATGCCTTGACATTAATCAACACTCCCATGCAACACCTTCAACACAGTTTTTCTGCTTCTTTCAATTAGGAAAGTTGTTCTGCTACAGCAGCGTTTCTTCAGTTCAGCGCACGGCAGCGCTATGGCAAGCAGAGCTTAATCAAAAGTGGAGACTCGTCAAAGAAAGGTCAATCGCGGTACAGACCAGAGCGTGCGGGAACAAAAGCGTTGAGGAAGCCGGAAAGGTCGTGAACCCGACGCTGGCCGGCGATGTTTACGCTCGAATTCACCCGCTTTTTGCAAAACTCGCATACCTTTTGCGAAACTCTTCGGACGATGGTTGTTTCTTGCCGCGAACTTTCCTGTAACGATTTGAACCTGAAACGAAAAGAGATCGTTTTCGGTTTAAAATAAAAACAAAGAAACGCACGAACACCGCGCTCGTCAAATATTTTCCATGCCAAGCGTGATAGGAACAGTGGCGTCTGCATTGATGAAGAGATATTCACGGGTGGTATTCCCATGCAAGGCGATCTAATGTATCAAACTGCTGAAGTTTTACCTTGGCTTCCTTCGGCCATAATGTTTTTGAGAAATGAATCTTAACAAACAAAAACGCACTGCAGTTTTTCTTGTCTGTACGTCATGGCTGGTTTTGACTGGTGAGTTGAAAGATTACTACACTTCAACGCAAAGTCTGATCTGAACACCCACAGCACCTGACCGGCGCTAGCGACCACGTGCTGCAGCTTGAACTGGCGTGCAATCTTTAACAGCGAACAAACATCTTCCGAAGTGGGTGAATACTCAGTCTGAAGTACACCACACCTGATTATGGGATAATAACAATAACAATAGTGAAGAAACCCCTCGAATCTAATACTACTTCATCTGCAAACGCAATTGCAGAGCGGACGGTGGCAAATTTGTGAACATACCTTAAACACACACCTTCCTGCGGTGAACGTTTGTATGATTCCACATGTTTCTAAGACTGTCTTCGTTTCAGTATCTGCGTCTTAACGCTAAACTTGTTTGCAGTTCGTACGACTCCTCGGAGCACTCACCTTGCCAAGCGATCTTTCACCGACTCCTCGCCGATCATTTCGTCATAATGTGGCTCGTATGACTTCACCACTTCCGCATCGTGTTGAGGACCTGAAATATTCAATAACGGTGATCAGTGAGGTGGGTCACCGAGGTGGCGAAAGTTTTGACCACAATTTCCCCGAAACCATCGCTCTTAGACCACACCGACTGTGTCCACAGCACAGAGTGCGTTCTAACATCAACATCGACCAGTGCAGAAGATGAAGAAGAGCGGGTGAATTTTTGAGGTAACATATAATATCTGACAAGTTTGAGTCACGTCTGAGAATGGAACCAACAGCCTACGCATCAGTGAGACCCACGGGGTGCGAGTGATACAATGGCGAGCCCCACGCTTTATACCAGAGGTCTTCAACTGGAATGGTGATGGTTGTCGAACTTTTTCATGCAATTTAATCCCGAATCAAATAATTGTAAGCGAACTGTGTTGTCATGAAATCAGACAGAAACACTGCAGCAAGCCACTTAGTTACTTTGTTGATAGTTTCTGACTACAGTTGGCCGTGCACAAGTAAACTGTTGATTTAAATCAAGATGACATTACTTGACTTGCTGTGATTTACTCCAAACAGAAAAATAACTTTTTGCCCCAACCTAATCGTCCGTGTGTCATTTACGAACCTATCGCGTGCCACTGCGGGCACGCGCCCCTCGCGTTGTGGACTCCATAATATCCTGCTCAGTTTCAACCGATCAAATTCGGCGGAAAATACGCACACACACATACACAAATTCCTGTACAACCCTGGCCAAGCAACACTGCGTCAGGTTTGACTGCGCTTAACCCCAATATACCGCTACGTATTGTGTTTTTGACAATTGAGAAGAGATTTGGAGCAGAAACTCTTGTTTTGAGCCGACTGTATCCAAGTCGAGTAGGAGAGTGTGGTCACAGCCATACCCGATCAACGGCTTGATGAAGAGATGGTTGGGACATCAACAAGGAAGTGATTAAACGGCAAAAGCTTCCTTTAGTATGACGTTAAACAACCGCAAGACCAGTGAAAACAGACACCAACAACTCAACAAGCGGTTCCCAGATTAAATCCTTTCTGAACCTACAGTGGGTTTTGCAAAGACCTAATTCATGCTGAACGCTAAGTGACGTAGAAAACGCACTTACGGATACCTCGACCGCTCCAGTTTGTAACTAGAGCAGATAAACCTAGACTCTTCTTACTATTTAAGAAGATTGAAGTTATAGGTTTGTAGTTGCTCTCAACCGAAGTCGAGCAAAGAACGACAAAAACACACGTGACCTTCCCAGCAAGTTTTTTTTCATTGAAATAATGGGAAATCTGTGAAACAGACGTAATTCGCATTCGTCAAGCAACTGACTCTCTGTCATGACTCACGTTTAAAGCTGACCACCGTGAACTTTTCTTCGCCATTGCCGCGTGACAGGAACTTTTTCATTTTTGATTGAGCCATAATACGACAGCTTGCGTCTTCTTGACAAGACGTGAGCCGTGAATTCGTCAGGCGTTAGTTAAGAAACAAAACGTAACTAAAGTGACTGGAACAGATGTATAAGAACGTGCGACGGTGGAAACAACCTGACAGTGGCAATCTCCACCAAATGACCTCCACACTAATACGGACCCTGCACAGCTTTAATATCTCAGGCAGGACAGACCGCGTGAAAAAAGGTTTCGATTGCCTGTTTTCTCGTCTGGATCTGGCACGTTCAAGTGGAGGGGGGGCCTATCCGGGGCGTATGGTCGCATCTTCGTCATGTCAACTTAAATTTTCTGTTGGGGTCAAATTGCAGCGTTTTCCCGTTTTCCATTTCTCGAAATTAGTCAAGTAAATGCACTTCACTCCGGCGTAACCATTCACTACAGCTACACTTTTCTGCAGTTTGGAAAATTGCTGCAATTAGCCTGTCAAATCTTTTTCCTCCAGCAAGCGCGTAAAACTGTGGAATGGAAAGTATTATACACAACCCACATTTTCTCAGATAAAAACAGCCAGTAATGACCTACACACTGGCTAATATTCGGAAAACACTTAGCTATCGGGCTCAGACGAAACGAGGATAACACTAGCTGTGACATTCTTTTTTGCGTTAACGACGTCAACCACAGATTTGCAACTAAGTGCTGCTGAAAACGTAGGATCATTTGGACCTCACTCCCACAGTTCTGCGTCTGTACCTTTCCGGAAATATATTTTTTTCGGATGCGTGTACACGGCGACATTAAAATTCAACCACTTCAGGTGTCACTTATGTTTGTATTGAACCTGAGTTTAGACTGTTGCAGTGCAACTGCGAGAACGTAAAAACAATCAACGTTAACACCTCACCTATTGATAAAAAATAATTACTGCTGTTTACACTCTCTGAAAGACAGAACGTATTTTACCAATAGCAGCTGGCGCACTACACCCTTACCCAGCAACGCAAACTGAATTAGTTAACTTACCCTGCTCGGCGGGAGCAGCTTCTCGGTCGATTGTTTCTTCTTTCTTCGTTACAAATGTGATCTGCAGTTAATCAGATACAAAGCATTTCAGCGACGCGCCCTTTATGTGTAAACGGTCTCGATCACCGCTCTGCTACAGCGCAGTGCGATTAAGTTTCACGCACATTTGAAACAGATCGAAACAGGTTGATACGCGATGCGTCGACAAGATTAGGTTATAAATACGTTAACTGACGAACCAGTTCAGGGGCGGGCAAACTTTTTTTCAGTGAGGGCCACATTGTTCCATTGCTCTGTCAGTATCCAGTCGAAGGGCCGGCTTCTACAAATTATACGTTTTTTTAATATGAAATTAGATATATTTTAATATTTCAAATTTTTAATATATTATTTTTTAAATATTCACACTTAGTTTATTTTATTCAAGTCGATGGCATTTCATTTCAAGCTTCTTGCGTTTTATATTAACATATTTTATTTTGTGCAAAAGTGTGCACTGTGTGTGTATACGAAGGGCGCAAAAATGTTCAGGGAGCCGCAGTTTGTCCACCCCTCGGAACTAGCTGGTTGGCAGACAGGATGAGCGAGCTGACCAATGCAGCATGCAGTTTACTTTTGGGAACTGAAGCAGCGGCATAACTTGCAGATATACACGCGAATGCACCATGCAAATAGTGCATCCACTAAAACCAATTCGCTCTATGGCAAATATTTAAGAAATGAGAACATATTTTTGAGAAACGTTAAGTAAAAATCCTCTTTGGGTACATGGTCAAAGAACAGTTCAAAGATTGTGTGAAAAGCAGTAATTGGTTCACAAACAAAAGAAAAAAAACGAAGACCATGAGACAAGTTCGGGAACCTAGGGTAAAACGCTATATTGTGAAAAAATCAACTACGTACGACTTGTTACAATTTACAAGCATAAGTATGCAAATATCACAAAAAAACAAAAGATCAACAGATCAGTAAAAAGAAAGCGTGAAGAACCATGTTCCACCCACTCTTCTCCGAATGGTGTGTTTCAAAGCAGATCATTTTACGGTGGAGAGGGGGTTTTAATCAGAGGATGATTTCAAGGAAGTCGCACCTTTGTCGTGTTGCTTGCAGGGCTTGGGTTTTGGTCAATTTTCTCAAATCTCCTTTTGATGGCTCCCAACTCGACTTCGTAATGCTCTTCCACGGGCGCATCGTCCGGCCGGACAACTTCGGGCGCCGGTCCGTCGGTTTCCGAAGTCCGGTGTATCGACCTGTGAGGAACATAATCGGACGTACATGTCATCAACAGCATCGCGTTAAGCGCGAAACTTCGGTCAATAGTGCATTTAATTCCAAACTTCTGTACGAACTAACGCAGTGATTCTTTTTTTTTCACTGTTAACACCGCCTTTGAAATTACCAACCAGTTACCGCACTCAGGGGCGCATCGGAGTTGAATGGCGCCCGGAGCAAGAAAGAAGTTGGCGCCCCCATGTTTGGACCTATAAAGGTCTTTCGGGAGCAAAGGTGCTGTAATGAAGGAAGTACTTGTGACATTGTTGGGACTTTTCGGCGCCCCTCCAGTGATTCGCCGCCCAGGGTATTGTGCCCCATCTCCCCCTCGTAACACCCCTGATCGTACCCCCTCTAGAATTGGTGATAAACCGCATTGATTTTTTTATTTAACTGAGCATACACTTAGGCTAGTGAAATGGTAGCGATTGCTAAACTTGCTAGAATGTAAACTTTAATGTAAGATCACCAAACACTACCCACTGCGCTATATCAGTGTATTCTTTAATAAACTAACCCTACTAATTCAGCATCCTACCCCCAACCCCAGGAATCGATCTACCACCCCCAGGAGGTGCGTGCACTCCTGGTTAAGAACCACTGATCTAATGTTTGCGCAAACAGTAATTTCAAACGTGCAGACGATGCCGCAAATCAAAGGTGCGGCAGCCCTTGCACTGAGGTCTTTCACGGTCACTGCATCCAACTGGCTTCAAGTGGCATTACCAGCGGCTTTTTGTTTTCGTGGCAGAAGTGGGGCGCACGGGAGAGAGGACGTGCTCGTCTTTCCGGCTTTCGAACTGCGACTTCAGCCCCGACAAGTCGACAGCGACGTTTTCGGACTGAGCTCTCGGCTCCGAGGTACCGGAGATCGCTTGAGCGGCGATCTCGTCTTCGAATCTGAAATAACGAAAGACGAGCTCCAGTTGAAGCGAATAGCAGCAAACGTCAGACACAGAGGTGGTTGCCGTCTTTCAAAGACTGGGTGGAAAGTGGGTCGTTAGCTGGTTTTAGTCAGAGGACGACGGAGCGCCGCTGAAAAGCAACTACTCGGTTATGACCTACGCGTGGCATGACGCAAAGGCGACGAAAGATACGTTCTACTGAAGTGAACTTAGACATAAATCCGCCGAGAAACACCACGACCACGCATCGTACAGTTTTAACTGGAGTTCCAGCAAAGCGAAGATCTAAGTGCTGTGGCCACTATCCTGTTTAACAACGAAGGAAATTAGAACGACGCAGAAGAGCGAACAAAAAAAGCTATAAAATATCCTTGATTGCATGATCGGTCAACCAATAGGCCCAATGTGAAGGTTCAGTTCACACAAGCCACAAAATGCAGCTGCTGGCGAAAGATGATATCATGGCAGCACAAGGCCAATTGGCCTGAACGATCGATCCGCTCGTGCTGCTGGCGAATCACCGCGATGACAGTGAAATCCAGTTTTTTCTCGCATTAAAACCAACCCAAGCGAAAATCTTTGCTGCAGCTAAAACCAAAACAAACATTTTCATTCTTGGAAAACGATCAAGTCGGCTGCATTGCAGTCCATTCAAGTTTGGCTCAGAATGAATTCACAAAACGAGTAACCGTTTTTTTTATACGATTTGCCGAAGTGCAGAGAAAGAGACTGTTCCGATTTAACCTTTCTGTCTTCTGAAAGTTATGCAGGAGTTATTGATCGCAAGTGGCGAACGAGCGCATGCATGCTTCAAAGTAAAAGCAAGCGTTAAATCATTAACCGGTCGGCAGGCGATGAGCCGGCACAAGTCGGCACCAGCCTGCAAAGATGACGGCCACACAAACGCACACAGGTAAGGTCAAAGGCAGCAGTGTGCCGAGCCACATCCACCAGCACGAAGTCAGCGATTGGACTGTAAAGCGGCATTTTGTCTGATCCGTGTAGATCTCATTAAGCGTGCAAAGGAGCCGGGGTCGAGACATTTAACGTCGTTACGGTTGCCGAAGACCAGCGTGCTATGAAAGAGCTGTCGATACTTCAACGACCCACTTCAAAGGCGCTTTTCGTTCAGCATTCGAGTTTTTTAAACGTAGTAAAACGTGGAAAATGTGCCCGCGCGTGACGCAATCGCAGGCAAATTCTCCCTACATCGGAGTTTTCGGTGAAACCGGCAACGCGTTGTTGCAGCAAGGCGATCGAATTTAAGCAAAAACAGTTGGCACTTTGGGCACAGGTAGCGGAATTTTTGTGAAAAAAATTCTTTGTGGTACACAAATGTGATATTTTTTGGTCTGTCATGTACTTAACGACATCAACATGGCTATGCAAGAAGTAAAACGATGATTGTTTGAATAATTTTTTTGCCAGTGCCGGAAGAGAACAACAGTAAACAATGCTGAAAAAGAGAGACAGTTTCACTGAGTAAGGGCGGACGCCGTCGGAGCGGACGACGATTTTGTCGTGACGAATGCAAACCACAGAAAACATCATTGGAAAAAATTGACCCGTGTCAAGTGCGTGAGGTGAGATGTCTTCCTTCATAAGGAACGTTTGGTACTCGAAAAACGTGGGTGGCGCAAGTACGAACAGAAACAATCGTCCTATCACATCCGGGTTAGCCACACGCGGGCCAAGAATGTACCAAAGACAGTGTAAGTGAAGTCCTAAGTGGGACCAGCTCTTGCTTGGACTTTTGTGCAAAGCCTCTTCCAAAAACTTTGTGAACACAGCGACATCACGCGGAAGAAAACAGGACGTAGTTTCTTTCTGTTGCATTTAAGATGCCGTATCAAGAAGCATTCATTCTACTTTACATAGGCATCTGAAACAACATCATTAGCTGTAAGTATTCTTTCCCAGAAGTATCGGTTAGAAAAGACCGTCACTAACATTTCGTCCCAAACTTAAGCGAAAGACAACGGGGTTAGATCGGACAAGAAATTCACATTCAAGGTATTTTTTATTTGGATTTCATTTCGAAGACCAACCGGTAACTGGCGCTTATTAAAAAAGAGAAAGAGCGATGTCAACATCTGCAGGTACAGTTCTTGCCATTCACACTTCCAATTAAATATTTTGGCCATGCTGACCAGCTTCAAATCTGAAGGCAGGATCACTATTCAATGAAGGTAATCGGTGTTTCGTAACTAAGGTTTGCCTTCAGCACCAAAGCATTATACACAATCGCCGGCACTTGCCATATACGGTAACCGCCTTGCTTGCGCAATTACTCGATGCGTGTGTTCTTGTTAGCGCCATGCATGCGTGAGTTGCACTTCGCTGTGCGTCCGTGCGTGGACATTAAATAAATATTTCACTTCTCTTGGAAATTCACCAGCTGGCGTTCGGCTGTGTTTTCATTTCGTCAGGTTCAACGTAACACACGCAACTGCATGACCTAAATCTCATGCGTCTGCTCTCAGTTATTCAGTAAAAAGCATATAACGTGGAATCGTAATGCAGCGTCATGTTACATCGGTGAAAACCTGTGGAATTCAACTGTATGTCGACCGGTAAAATCACTCAGCGCTAACAAGCAACGACAGGAATATAAACGGACGAACAGCCAAATGTTACGCGCTTACAGGCAAATGAACTAAGTCGCAACATCAGGGAGGTCTCCGTGACGCACGAGATAGACCAGGGGTTCCCAACCTGGGGTACATGTACCCCTGGGGGAACATTCAAGGTTAACAATAGAAAGGAAAATATGTTTATATATTATTTATTTTCAAATATTTATACATATATTAGTGAAAACAATTTTCAAAGATCTATATATGCTCGTTGCTAAATGCAGGGTTGCGGAGTCGGAGGTAAAATGTCCAACTCCGACCTTTCAAAAATTTCCGCTCCGAGACCGACTCCTTAACATAACGTGACAACGGCTACATAAATAAGCGGCTTCGCCTTTTCTGAGCAGTAGCGCAGCTTGCAGGGTTTTATTCCGGTTGTAGCAACCATGAAAGGGACGGACCTGCCCAGAGGCGTAACGAGGGGGGCAAGG
>Ga0210059_1000485_pt1 | contig 50713 bp, 28 predicted proteins | sample Ectturendosymbi2_FD_188042 | JGI IMG/M metagenome (GOLD analysis project Ga0210059, IMG submission 188042) | Ecteinascidia turbinata endosymbiont from Florida, USA - Sample 2 (SPAdes) (version 2) | ecosystem: Host-associated > Tunicates > Ascidians > Unclassified | place: Key West, Florida...
TGCACAATGAGGAAAGCGATGAAACTCAAACTGTCTGCTATACAAGGTGCGGTTCCGTAGTGTAATAAATAACATCAGCGTGTGGCTGGCGAACTATTATCAATAACACAAGCGTCTTCTTTTTTCTGAAGCATCATAGCCACCAAACGTATCTGGTTGAAACAAAGCATTTTGTTTGTCCAAACACTTGTATCTTGCATCTTTTTTTCGCTGAATTGATAAAACTGTAAATTGCGGCATTTGAATCAATTAAATAGCTTGTAATAACTACTGCCGTAACTGTTTCTTGACCAAAACGTGCATGGAAAAAATAAGCGGGAAATTTGCTTGTTTTTTGCAACTTCGGGCATTTGTTTCGCTTTTTCGTAACACCTATCGACGCATTTAAAACCAGGGCAATGGCGGAAGGACAATACTTTGTAAAACTAAAGCTTGGAGGAACTTGGCTTGATTCCTCGAAGTATTGTGGTGACAACCCTACGGCTTACGCTTGCTCCGTTAATGTGAGTACGATTTTTATTGCATCCTTCAAGGACTATTGGCAAAAACTTAAACTGGTGAGATAACAAAATATACGGCAATACATACCACACTCCGACGCGAACCGATGAATCATCCTTCTGTAATCATTGTTTAACATGAATCATACTTCTATAGCTAAAAGCGAGGTGGCCTCAAGTTGTATCTACTGTACATGGTCGTGTTGCCACAATTTTTTGTCAGCCTAATAATTCCTTTAGCAAAGTTGTTCGCAGTCGAGTTGCCGAACTACTTGCTGTCCACATTGCCGCTGAGACCTCAGATGAAGTTGAAGTTTTTACAGCAAGCATTGATTATTTTACGTAGACGAATTTTTCACTGAAGAATTTGTGTGATTTTGTTACATTTGCTAGACTCTACCATTGGAAAAAGTGTGTGAAGAGTGGAAACATTAGTTTTGTATGAACACCCACTTCCGTTTTTACAATTTCGATACAAAGCAAAAATCTTCAATTCATAATAATAGTGTTTTATTTAACCAAATCTTTGTCTTTAAAGAATGCATTTTTTCATTTTTTTTCTTTTTTAAGGATAATTGTCAAAAACATCCAGTACAGTTAAATGTGGAAAAAAAGTGCGTGGTATTTCCTTAACGTGGAACACCAAGCTACGTAAGACGATAAAAGTTTCAGAGTCTTTAAACATATTTTGGCATATATTTAAAGGATATGCACTTTTTTGTTTATATTAGCATATGCAATTTTTTGCAGGTTTCTCAACCTTTTTCTTCACAGATTCGTTTTTCAAATGTTTTTTTGCTGTTCTTTCAGTGCACCAATTGTATAATCCCATGTTTCTGTCGTTCTAACATAGGTTTTTGAGCTGATTCTCGAAAAGCGCTTGTAAAAGAGATAAACGTAAAATATATGCCACCGTCTGTATTTCAATTTTTGGGTGCAGGTGTTCCCTTGGAATACACCCAAAATTTATTACCAGTCTTGGGTCACAAGCATACCTCAACAAACGATTAAGTTCGACGGTTACATCATCACAAATTTGACTTCGTCAGCAGTGGCTGAAGCAACAAACGGTGTTACAGCAACAATCACAAGAGCGTACGTCACATCAGGCCAATGCAATTTGTTCAAAGCCGTCGATGAGCTGTGAGTTCTTCGTTAAATGACTTTTTTGGTCATAGGTTAAATATTTAAGTGAAGGTGTTATTTAACTTAATGCTTCGCTGCAGAGCTGCTCGATTTCTGTATGCAATGCATTGCAGAAGTGTTTTTAAATGCAAACCGTGCTTAGTTTTTGAAGTTTGAAATAGTTTTACGTACTCAAAACACTATGGGAAGTCGAACTACTTAATGATGCGATGACATCAAACTCACGAGTTTTGACTATTTACTCCAAATAAGGTATTTTCTGCACGCAGCAGAAAACATACGTGATAAACATGATTCGAGGCAAATCGACGTGGTAAAGCAGTTGTCCAAGCATTGCTTTTACTACTTGTAAAATGAATCGACCGAATATAATATCATTCTTGGTCAGTTTTTACTTACTTTACAACCTGAAAGGCAGGGCCTAACCACAAATGATAGGGTCAAGTATGGTCAGAAATCCAATTTATTTCTGAGTCAACATAATTTCCTCGTGCAATAAGAAAACGGACGTGAAAAACTAGTCATTACAGAATTGCGTTAGGCTCCATTTCTTGCCTGATTGTGCTGATCTCATAGGAAACAGAGCCAGCTGTTCAAACCTTGTCGCCAAATCTTATGACGTGGCTCGTGCGAATACAAACTTATTGTTACCTTTCATGGTTTAATAACTCTGGTTTAATAAAATTTCAAGTAAAAATAATCCTTTTTGGTTGTACATCAGATGAAATCTGATTTGTCTGATGATCTAGTGATGATGCAGCAACCGACTTACAAACCGGATAACCAAACCACCTTCAGAGAATTTTCTAATCTAACGACACTGACGCCCAATTACTTACTTTTCAGCTATGGTGTTGTGCTGGCTAATGACGGCGAATCTCGATGGGGCAGTTTGACATGCATGATTGAGTCCAAATATGTCGGAAACCAGAACGTTTCCTTCATTGTTGACCAAGGACACGGGCGTTCCTGGACGGATACAACTCTGAGGAAGGTGAGCGCAGACGACAGGATCTACACAATCCAAACTTTTGCAGGTAATGTGGAATCTGAAGCGCCTACTAATATAGAGTAAAGAAAATGGAGTACTTACTGTCAAAGACAAAAACTAAATAGCATAAAAAAACACAAAAATTTTCAAAATCAGCAAATGAGCAAGGTTTCTTCTTGCGTTTCGAAAGAATGCTGAAAAGGGAACTAACAACTCCATTTTGTTTTCCTTTTCGTTAATCATGACCATGGACAACAATCTTTCTGGAAAATTTAAACTGTCTTTTTGGCAATTTTCTTTTTGGAAAATTAAAACCGTCTTTTTGGCAAGGCTCTCACACCATTCATTACTGTCATAGATTTCTCAGTTCAAAAATCGAAAGTTGTTGTTTTAAATTTCCAGGCCTATTTTGGCTCCATCGGTAATGTGTCACTAGCAAAATATTGCAAACTTTCTCAAAAATATTTTTTGAAGGACTAAACAATATTTGATTGGGAAAACGTTGGAATATATCACTGTTTTTCTTCAAGCTCAACATTGACTCGATTCAGTAATACAAAAACTAGTCATTTTATCTAATTCATCTAATTTTAACAGTTCAAACTCAGTGGATGAAATCTGCTAGCTATGCAGCCAAGCTTTTTTAAATATATTTACCACCAATTTTTTTAAATTTTGTGTCTCATTACCGTCAGTTTCGGTATTGGGAAATAGTACTGTTGTGTAAACAACAACCTCGTTCATGATGGGCTTCGGGGTCTCACTGATAGCCACAAATTTTTAGTCTATTTTAAAAGTTTCCACTGGTAGAGAACATGGTTTAATGGACGTGTTTTGCTAGGTGGCCTTTGATAACGTTTGCTGAGTAACACTGTAAGCATTTCGTTTCTTCTGAGGAATATCGTAATATTTTACCAGTCGTCACCGACGTAAATCCGAAAGAAGGGAGCGTAGAAGGAGGAACTTTGTTGACAATCAGTGGAAATTTCTTTGATAACTCCAGCGCGGCACCTGCCAAGGTAGGAACTAGGAACCTCAGATTCATGTTTGACAGGAAAAAACTGCAACAACGAATAGAGCATCACTCTTTATATTTTCAAATCATCTTTGCTGCTAAAACAGCAGCACTAAGCAATGCCAAATCATAAGCGCTTGAACAGCAGACGCATAGAGCTTTCTATAAAAATTATTGCGAGGTATATTAATGTGATACAAAGCTTTACGAAAGTGTTGCAGCTATTTTTTCTAGTTATAAGTTTTTGCTTAATTCAGCACCGAGCAAATATCTTGGCCCATGAAACAGAAAGATATGGTCGGCAAAAATTTGAAAATAGCTCATGCATACGTTAGAACTTGCCAGAAAACGTCAAAAGCAATGGCCTTCATACGCCGATAAAAACTCATGTGGTAAAAACCAGTAGAAATGAACTCAGTCCTTTGTTACAAATGGGAAAACCGTTTCGAATACTTGAAAATTCATTGAGAAAATGGTTAAGACCTTTGTTTATTGTTGTTCGTTTCCAGCAATGAGGAAAGGTGGGCAAAAAAAGCTGGAAGATAACCTTTAACATGAAGAGTAAAAATGCTTTGACGAAGTGCCCGTTGGCCAATAAATGACCAGCAGAAGTAATAGCTTGCACATCACTAGCTTTAAATGCAAAGTAATGCAAAGTTAATGTGAATTTCTTCCTAAACAAAGAATAATGGCATGAAAGCTTACGCCTGGCCTGAGTTCAAAAACTTTGAAAATCTCATTGCAACTTGTTTGAAGTTATGAAATGGCTACAGCTGAGTTTTGAAAATGCTAAAGTTGTTAATACCCTTTCAATTGCTGAAGCTACAAATTGTTGGTTTCATTATTAGGAGCAGTTCTATAATTAAAATGCTTTTCGCTTTGAAGGTCTTGATTGGGGGTGAAGAGTGCGCTGTGCAATCTGTCACCGATACGCAAATAACATGCCTGACATCGACCCAGCCATCAACCACTCGCTCCTTGTATCCTGGCGGAAGAGGGTTTGTATTTGAAGTGTTTCCCGGTGAAAGCGATATTACTGCAACTTTGGATTCTTCTTCAGCTGGAGGTGCTTGCTAATTCCTTTCAAATTCAGTTGCAAATAGTGAGATATGCATTCACGGCAAACTGCCATTTCTGCATAAAGTTGCAATGATTGTTAAATTTGCAGTATTTGACCGTTGGTAGTGTTTTGCCATAAATAAGAGATGTGAAATTTAATTTCAACTGATGGTGGAGATAATGGAGATAACCTTCTGTCGAACTGAGTTGAAATTCAGAAACGAAGCTGACATTTCAGCTTGCTGACAGCAGGCTTTCATCACACAAATGGCACCAAACAGCAAAGCGCAAAGCAGCAAAAGACCCCAGGGTCGCATCACCAAAAAAGTTTGGTAAATTCATCAAACGATTGCCGTGGTGTAGAAATAGCAATACCGATGCAGGCAAGCAAGAAACAAAAATAGAATGTGCACCTAAACAGAAGAAGAGCAGTAAGCTTCTAACCGAACTGAAAAAACGATGGAAAATTTGTTCAATATTCTGTTAAACATATCTTGTAAAATACTACATTATATGCTTCTGCTAAGAGATCCGTGGAGCAATGGGTGTCGAATTGATAAAACATTTTTGCAAAGGATCGTTTCCTAAAATCATTTTCAAACATAATTATGATCTGAGTTTTGGTGTCCTCATTCCTATGCGTGCTTTGCAAGAACAATTCCCGTTTGCTGCACCGACAAGCCAACTGTGGGCAAAATGCTCATAAGTATCATCATGCTTGAAATTGGTTTGCTTACTGCTATTCTGATTTTTTTGCCAATAGAGTGATTGGTGGCAATGTCCGAGATATGCTTTGCTATGCGACAGTTTCAGTGTAGGATAGACAAATGAATTTTTGCTTTTTTAGTATGGTCTTACTTCAGTGACAGCAGTCAGACTTCTTATACTTCGGAAAACAATTTTGTGCAAAGAGCTCAAGGTTTTTTCATTCCGTCCACCACAGCAAACCACAAGTTTAAATTGCAAGCGTTGGGCGAAGCTCAGCTTCACATCAATCCAAACGGCAATGATCCTGCGGGAAAAGTGAGTTAGCACAACTGCGAAATTTGTGCATCCATTAATCGATTCCCATTGAAGCGCAGGCTATGAGTTGAACTTTTCCCAGAGCAGGGAGTATAATTTTTTACAAAAAGAAGCACAACCTCTTTCCCACCCGGTTAATGTACAGCCTTTCAGTTCAAAGCTGGCTGGTGTTATTATTTGGCATCAAACGATCAAAGCAGAAGATTTGTGACCAAAAGATAACGTGTTCTGCATTGTTATGAGACACATTTTCCCACGCGCATCTTCGCACTTTCTATACTGGGTGCTTTTCTGGGGAAATGAACTGAATACCGGGTGATTTTTGAGAGTTTTTCCTATTTTCACCAGTTTCCTAAAACACCTTGTAATTGCAGCGCAAACAAATGTTTCAATTTTTTGATTCGCTATTTCTCCTCATACTTTTCGTAAGTAAATATACGAACTTTCAAGAGAAAAAGATTACAGCCGGTATCCAATCGAACGTCACGACGTGACATGTATGGATCTGGATTCGATTCTGGATTTTTCTGGATTTCTGTTGCGTACTGGTCCATCACACACAGAAGTGTGACCGGCAGGGTAAAATGTTGAAGAATCTCGTATCAATGACTCGTGTTCAGACGATTTCGTTCAACGAACTTAGATCAACGAACTCGCGTTTCTGAGAAGTCAGCCGATAGGTCAAGCTTGACGTCTATAAGCAACATACTGGTATTGACTACACTTGTCTGAAGTAAATTTAAAAACTCCATCAAAATAAAACATTCGACAAGCAAAACGACAAACTTTTTTGGCTCTTTTTGCAACACCTGAGAATTATTAAAATATGATTTTTTGCAAGGTGTTATTTTCAATTGCAATTCTTTCAGAACGTTCAGCAAGCTCAAGTTGTTTTCATGGTGCTTTTAGGTTCTTGCAGTAAGTGGATCTTCTACAAACTTCGCGACAAGCGGAAGTTACGCACTGACGAAAGGCAACGAGTATTATATAGAAATACGTCACAAGGTCTCGTCAACAAGCTTCTTGAAAGCAGCCGTCTACGTTGACAAAACGAACTACACCCCAAACGAGACAAGTAAGCATTTTCTTGCCACGTAATCGTTTTAGTCAAAGAATCCTGCAATTTTACAAGGCCTCGTTTCGAAAGAAGAGGTTGGAATGATCAAAAATTTTATTTTCAGTTACTGACAAGTTTGTGAGAAGCAAGCCTCTTTTGCAGTAAACAGCATGTCTCTTTACAGTTGAATTGCTGTTATAGAAAACCTCACTAATGTATTTCGTAAAATGGTAAAAGCAATCTATTAACACTAAACGCGGTGTTCAACCTAAAAGCAATTATAGCTTTTTCTAGCAAATGTGTATTTGGAAGAAATCTTAGATTATATTTAAAGGCACAAATTTGAGCAAGATGGTCAAAAAATTCTTGTTCGTCAGACGCGCTTGACATTGGCAAACTAAAAACTTTAAACTCGTACCTCGGGTTTTGTGCTTCTGAAACTATCTTCTGCTTCTTCGCTTGATAAAAATCAATTTTGGAATAAGGTAAAAACGACCGAAAATAAATTCGAAAATTCTGACCCAGCCGAAATAGCCTTTGCGGCAATATAATACCGGAAACATTGGTCCAAACCAAAATTCGGAAAAAGTGGTGGTGATTAGACGTCAATCCCTTGTATGTTTCAGGTTCAGCCCTTACTGAAGTCCAAACCATTGCCATTGCTTCTACGGCTGTGCAGGAAGTACAAGAAGTTACGTTTACGGACTGGGCAGCTCAGGATACTACAACTTCTACATGGACAGTCAGCGTGGATTGTTTAGTGGAATCCTGCGAAGGCTCCTCATTTCAAATATCTTTGTTCAACATTAAGACCGGTATGAATCCATAGTTTGCTGGCAGGTTGAGGTTTACTTTGTGAGTACATTTAGAACAGACTCTATGCTTTTAAGCATATTTTTTTTCGAAGACTACACCTGTTTGAGTTTATTTTGTCGTAGCAAAAGTTAATTTCGAAAGGAATGATACTAAGAGTAGACATCAGTCGTCGGTTAGGGAAAAGTTATGTTTTGAAAATTGCAAAGGTGGCGAAGGAAAAGTACAGCATATCATTCTACAGCCGGTCTCCATATGGTAAACATACTTCGTGGGTTTGTTTTTCTGCTTGGTGACGTTTCTTTGAAGGTCCATTCCGTCATAATAAAATTTCCAAATTGCTTCTTACATGATAACAACCTACCACTGTTGCACAGCATCAGTCAACAGCGAAAATCCAAGAAGCCAAACACTTTCTCGCTTAAAGTAATGTATACACGCACAAAATTTCTGCCCACTGTTGCATACGATAAAGTCCGAGAAATCGTTTCAAATGCATTCCGTCACTTGCCCTGTTTTGCACCAAGTAACATTGAGTGCAAACGTGAAGCAACATGCTCGTGAGCTGCCCTTTAAATCGTCTGTTGTTACTTGGCAGACCCTATTCCTTACGAGTCGTCGGTGACCGACGTAAAGAACGCTTTGGTTCCACTCTCACCGTTTGTTGGTGTAGGCGGCTCGGTTTCCAGTTACAGCATTTCGAGCGTCTATGGTGAGCATTGCTGTTCTGTTCTTCTATTCACAGCGCTCAAGATTTTGTCGGTCATTTGACTGTGGTTTTGCAGGACGGCTGGATCTGTCGGCCAGCAGCAGCAATGACAGCGTCATGACGGTTTCAACGGTCGAGTACAGTGAGGGTGTTGCCAACCTTGACTTTTTCACTTTCAAAGTGAACGGCTACATCTCCCACCCCGTAAAGTACAATGCAAGTATATTCACCGTGGCGTATGAAGTGAGAAGCTTTTTCGGTCCAAGGTGCCCTTACGAGCTGGAGTGGGGACTACCAGTCAACCATTTCTTATACTAGTAAGCTATCAATAATTATCCTTTGGAAGCTATGAATAGCACTTACACAGAAAAACTTAATTTTTTTGATTTGTGTTGCTGGGTTTGAAACTGCTCTTTTCGCATAGACGCCTTTGTTCGGCGCTTTTTTCACGGCATCAAAGGTAGCACTCTGCAGAATGAAGAGGCTTTTCGGTTCATTTATCTTCAGAACTGCTGTTTCTCTTTGGAGCCTTTCGAGGCATCAGTTTTAAAAGGCCACGAAATATATTATGGATCTCGCCAACTTTTGCTAGCTTCTCTTGTTCAACATTAAGATGCACCTATAAGCCGGACCAGATGTGTAGTTATGCCACTTGCTTCCCACTCAACTTCTGCGTCCTGTTTAGGAGTGCACCTTCTAGATTTGCCTTATCTGCCTTGCCAAATCGTTTCAGTTGGAATCTCTCTATTCAGAGGATAAGTTTCCCTAAATTCAGTATTTAACATATTTCACAGCTAAAGACTTTTTCGTATTGCTTACCACCGTGAAATCTGCGCAAAATCCTGTCTTTGCCACTTTACTACTGACAACACCAATTTAGTATATGAAGTCTCATGGCCATAGGTGAAGATGGAAACGAATATTTATTTGAAAATTTTAGGTTTTGCAATATTTTGAAGTTCACGTTTTATGATCATAAGGAACGTACCCTTGAAATCCCACATGCGCCAAAATTTTGGCGCAAAATGGCGCTAACGTATTCGGCCATAACTCGCCAGCAGATTGAGATAAAGATCTGTTTAAACCCTCCAAAGACGCGGAATTGCTTGTACTTCCGATTAAAAAAATTGGGAAGTTTTTGATTCAAGGCTTTTTGTGAGTGACGTCATAATTGGGGTAGGTTTAGGACTTTTTGGCCCACTTCATCTGACCCTGGGCTCCAACCGCAAGAGGGAGCTTTTTGTTTCCTTTTCTTAAATCAAACTTGGCGGAAATTTGCATCTTTAGAGCCCTTGATTGGTCTTCTAGCGTTTGTGGTTCAAAAGATATGGCCTACAAACAACAAAATTAATTAATTAATTAATTTGCGGTGTTTTGGTCATAACTTTCGAACCACGAACGCTAGAAGGCCAATCAAGGCTTCTAAAGACGCGAATTGTCGCCAGTTTTGTTTTAAATAAAGAAACAAAGAGCTTCCTTTTGCAGTTGGGGCCTAGGGCTGGATCAAGTGGCTAAAAAGGCCTCAATCTTCCCCAATTATGATGGCACCCACAAAAATCTCAATTTTTTAGGAATCGAAACTACAAGACTTTCCGCCTATTCAGGTTTGAACAGCTCTCTAGCTCTATCTACTGCCGCGTTATGACTTGCCCAACTTGGCAATCCCGGGATTGAGAGGGTTGAAGGTCACACATCACTACGTTTGGTTTTCCAAATCAGAGGCCAATCTCTTTGTTCTGTTTTCACTTCCGCGTACCACAACTTCTCATCCCGTTGGAGCGCTTTGTCCCTTATTTGTAGATAAGATGGACTTGGGTTTTTCAAGAGATATAATACCTTGTGTTTTCACTGGTGAGGAGTGAAATTTAGGTTTGTGGTGTTATGGCCATGAATAAAATTGCACTGGTTATCCCACAGTTTGGCTCATTTATCTCCAGGCATTGTTTTTGAAGACGCTTAAAATATATTGTTCCAGGAACATTTGGAAACATTGTGCCCGAATATTTATTGCTTTCTTTCCTGCCTGGATTCTTGTAGTCTATAAGACAGGGATGGGAATCTATTCACTATCACGAGCCGCATAAATTATGGAATATCGCTGGTGGGGCGCAAAAATTAATCAAATTTATTTACCTTCATCTTCCGAAGAAAAATAAGGCGAAAAAGGCTGTGTCAAAGAGCAAGAGAGACTTATCTTGACTTACTGCCTACGTGTCTGCTTGCCATTTGCTTCTGTTTTGACGCAATGTTATGTTTAACTTGGGAAACGCAAATTCTGATGCTGGCCATATTACATAAATCACGCAGGCCACAGGTTACCCACCGCTGCCTTAAAAGAATGGTCACGTCTTGCTAATTTGTCAATGCCTTTCAATATCGGCAAGCCACTTGAAACGCCTAATATAGCCAGGAAACTCCTCTTTATAAGGCTTTGAGCATTTCAGGTATAATTTCAACACAATTTGCAGCCATCCCAGCTTTCAGTGAATTGGCAGCTAGAGTAATATTGGTCGTAGTAATCACGCTTTGCTCCTCGATTGGCATTTCGTTTTTGATGATGCAACAGTGACTGGGTTCAAAAACTTGTAAACGCTTTTCCCACCTTCCAAGGTTGTCTTGGCCATTATCGAAAAGTGCAGCGTTTTGACTTTTGATCGACTACGCACTACCTGTATTAGATCGTTTGTCGTGGAGGCACTGGATGGTGTACCAGAATGCTTTGCTGTTGGCTTGTCAGTTATCGAAGCCCAATTTAATTTGTCTTAGTTTCACCTCGTTGCAAGTTATAGCTACATTGATTTTCCTGAAAACAGTTTTTTTTTCGTTAAAGTAAAATGTTTACTTTAATATTTTCATTATACCCTTGGTGCATGGTGGTCTATGTAAGAGTTCTCGACTTGTACGTCTTGCACTCAAATTGTCCGACTTCTTAGTGAAAAATAGTGAACCCATTTGACACCTGAAAGCTATGGCGTACTATGTCCCCGGAAATAATTCACCGGGCACTATTCAGTTCTTTGGAATTAGGTACGCTGAAAACTAAGATGAATTCTCATCATATTTTTTCCCGGCTCATTGCCAAGGTTTGCCTGGGCTTTATTTGCAGTTGGCGCCCTCCATTTGCATGGGAACACTGTGGCAGATCAACAAGAGAACAAGCTTCTCTTAGGAACTGTATCATGCTTATTTTGCAGTGATTTGGAATGGGGCTGGTATGGCCCTGGCACCGTTTCTGGAGAAAACTCTTACTGTGGGGTGTATTCGTTGAAGAACCCCAGCTACTTGTTTCAAACGGAGGAAGAACCTTTTTCTGCAACTATTTATCCGGAGGTCACTCTGGATTTTCGCTTTAGTCGAGTTTATTCGCCTTTCCTTGCGGCAAACTTTTTTCTGAGTAAAATATATAGCAACCAAAATTGTGTGCATATATTTTTGCTTAGCATGATTATTTTTACAAAATGTGATTCTGCAAAATACATATCTTAAATTCGAAAATTATTGATTGTAAGTTGGAAAATAAAAAACTTCGTGATATGTATCTGAAGTTGTGTGAACAACGACAAACACAATTACTTATTACTGATCACTCTTCGTTTTGATTTTATTTCTAGAAAAAGATAAAACGAGAATTTCGGAAATAACTCTGACGGAGGATAATTCTGTGGCCCTATCGAATGTTTCAAATTGGTCGAAAATAAAAAAACACAGTTTACTAAACGTTTCTAAAAAGATAATAACGTTGACGCAAGGCGGTCAAAGATTAACAAACAAACTATTGTCTAAACATTTGTTCACAAAAATTCTGTGTGAGTTTCTATGTTTTAACTAAAATATAACTTCGGATGAACTTCTGTACTTACCTAGCCTCTATGATTCGATAATAATCTTTAATTATAAAATCGACGCAATTGAAGTTTCCTGTTAATTTCTGAAGCGATGCAAAAGATTGTTTACAATTTGAAACCTATTTTTTAATTGTGCTTTGGTTAAATTGCAGCCTGTTTCAAACACATACCGAAAAAACAAATGTTTTGGTTATTTCCTTGCAGCTGTGTCTTGCCTACCTTGGTGACATAAGTGATCATCTGAAAATATCCTACGACTTCATCAACCCCACTTCCGGCTCCCGATCCTACATCCAACGACTCCAGAGTGTGTCTGTTGCAGATTTTGCGGACGTTACAGAATGGACCTACGTTTGTTTGAACCTCAACGCCCTACTCAGTAAACGTAAGGCCCTGAAAATTTTGGAATACATGAAGTTTTTTGTTGGGTTGTCAAAAAAACATTTGGTGATTTTAGTGTCAGTATAGACCTCTGCGCACACACACGCTTGCAAATCCGGAGGGATCATCAAAATTGAATTCACACTCACCCACATAAACACGTAAACAGCACACACACATCGGCATACAAACCAGAGATGAATGGATTTATGTTTTCAAATCCAAATCCGGTCCAACAATTTCATTTCAAAATCCTATCCAAATCCAAAAATTAACAGCTTTAAATCCAAGTCCTATTTAAATCCAAAATCCTATCACTGCTATACTTAATCCAATTCAGAAATTCAAAAACAAAATTAGCTCGGAAACCGGTTGATGTTAGTTCATGCTTCGATCTTTTAAACCCATTGTCGCATCACTTGCATTAGTTTTAGACATTTCAAAATTTACTCAACAGCAATCTAAATCAGGCTCTTTTATTGCATGGCCTGTAAGATATCAAGCCACAAAGATCAACAGGTATACTGCGCAATCGACTCATTAGCACTATAGGCTACATTCTAATTATGATGAACTGTGTTAATGTTACAAGGTAATAGGTGTTAATGTTACAAGTTAATAGGTATTACTGTACCCTACGGCCTACGTATGGCAAAGATGAGTTAGGAAAAGGTCTGGATCAATGAAGGTCACGCAACTTCCGTAACGCAAACGCAAAGTACAATCCCGACGGACGTGAGAAATTCCACTGAACCAAACTTCACAGATTAGATATGCTAATCTGCAGTTCTGAAACTGAACCGAATGTTGCGAAAAAGTTGAAAACAAAATTATCAAATCCAAATCCTGTTAAACAAAATTTGAAAATCTCAATCTAATCCGAATTCAACAAAAACACAAAAATTCGGCAGAATTTAATTGAAATCCAAATCCAGATTCATCTCTAACACAAACACACAGAAAATTAAATACATTGGAAACTCTTGAATTGACTAGTTGGTCTCAAAGAGTAAAGCACATTTTGTTAAAAGAGTATTAGGTACATTAGTTACGCATCAGTATTTTTAGCTTCTCACCAATTTGAAGCGCTGTCATTCGTGTTCATAATAATTGGCTCAAAGAGAAAATTACGCTTGGAATACAATATTTTCATTTTTTTCACCCTAAAACAACAAAAGAACTCGATTTCATTTTGTTATATGCCTGCCCATCTTTATTTATTAAAACTGATTTCACTATCTTTGGCATACATTCCATCTGTCTTTGATAGTTTGCTTTGATGCTTGTCCGATAACATACTTGAATATTGGTTTCAATTAGCTTGGTCAGGGTGCACAGTCTATTTTTTGCAAACGATGGTTTACAAATGACCCTAAGTTTTCTATTAGTTTAGGAAGTGACTGTGATAGACCAGACACCACTAGCAAGAGATAGAAATTAAATTCTTTCTATTTAATAAATAGTTCAATCGATTTATCAGCGTCATCTCTTTGAGTGATCTCCATTGTTGTTGGTTACTTTCCTGGTGGTTTAATGCCCCGAATTTCCATGATTCACTTGTGTACGACTTAGCATCTCAAGAAGATGCAGATAATGGTAACACTTTACATTCATTAGAATGCACTTTACAATTCATTAGAAAAGGACTCTGTCATGTGTAGAATGTTTTTACGGATCACATCAACCTATTTGTTTGAATTCATCATCCCATTAATAGAAAAGAGTGGTCCCGCACCAGATAAGCTGAAAGAACCCCAGAACATCTTTGGGAGTGATTTACTGCCTGATCGAAATGGCTGAAGCTAAGCTTTTCATCTTTACTGATATGAACATATCGACTTTGCTTTCCCTGCCCTAGAAAATAATATCCATCAGAAAAAAAAAATTTTTTTCCACTCCTGTACTGACCGGATGTGCCCAGGATACAAATTTTGACTAACGCCCATTACGCTTGCTGTGCCTCTTTGCTTATCGCCACAGTGCTGAGAAAGGTTAAGAATGCGAGTACGCTTTACTAGGTGTGATGTCAGCCATTAGCAAGAAAAACAACTTCCCTTCTACTTCATTCAACGATAAATAAGAACGAAATGTGCACCAGCAAGGTATTAAATGCGTAACAAACCCTTGTGACGTCATCGTGTTTATTGTTCCATGGTTTTGCAAACACGATGTGCAGGTCTTCAATTTATCCAAAAGCAAAAAAACACTTTTGTCTGAAAGTCGGTCAAATTGTAAAATAATCCCAAAAGACTAAACAAATGACTTGAGTTAACACGACTGTAGTCCATCTTTAGCGTAGTCATGGGGAAGAACAGGTTCAAGATATTGTATCGTAACTTAAGAAGATGCATCGTCCCTTTACTTGAAATGGACGAGCTTCATTATTTCTTGGGTTCTTCTTGATGTCGCTCAACTGAGAGTTAGTTGAAACGAGTCTTCATTGAAATAAGATCTGTTTTTATCAACATTGTGTTGCAGCAATACATTCCTACTTTTGTCAAAAGTGCACCACATTGCAGCTTTAACTTACTCAGACAAATGTTTTTACAATCCGCTATTCCCAAAATGCAATTGCCGATAATGTTTTTTTCAGATGAGCCAACGGGGAGCAACTTCCGTGTCTACGCTCTGTTGCTAACAGCTGGATCGGACCCTGATGTGGATCTCTACGTCGACAACTTCTTTGTGGCTTCAGGGACCACTTTGATTCACGATCAAATCAAGAGTATGCTTACACTTGAATGCAATGCACCATAACAAAAACTGCTGCAGTGTATCCGCCTCAATAAGGTTTAGAAATGGAGATGAAATTATAAAATTCATTAGGGGCTGTGAATTTCAATTACCTGTGTTTCCACCACAGTGTTGAAATTGACTAACTCATTATAGAACAAAATCTGTAAAAGTGTCTTGATAGATGATGGGTGGGGTAGAGTGAATTGTCATGATTGTCCCTCGGGCATGAAAAATTCCAAACAAAATAATTAGAATATAAGGAACTGATCAGAAGAAAAACCAACACCTCTGTTGGTGTTGGGCTTGAATTCTTAAACTAGTTGACGTAAGTTAGCTTGAAATAACTCACAGGTCTGAGAAATTTTTACGAAAACACACAAATACATTTTTCTTCATTTTGTGTCATGGTAAACCACAACATAATTGTACGTTGATGAATCAAACAAAAGAGCCAACAAAATTTTGCTTATGCCGGCTGCAAACATAGGCACTACATTCGAAGATGACATGACAACGCTTGTTTATCAAGAAACTTCTTGTATGATTTGCTATAGAGTCAACGTGGTTGCGAGTTTTTTTTATAAATTCTTAAAAAATGACAACTACGGTCCCATTTTCGTGCTACACAGAGGAGTAATGAAGGGGAAATAGGAGCACAATGCCCAGGGCGCTGAATCACTGAGTGGCGCCGAATCACTGGGTGGCGCCGAAAAGTCCCAACAATTGTTGCAAGTACTTTCTTCAATACAGTATATTTACTATCAAAAGACCTCAGGTTCGAACATGCGGCGCCATATTGTTTTTTGCCCCGGGCCCTATGTAACACCGGGACGCCCCTGGTGCTACATGTAGAAGTGAGAGCCACAGCTCCCTCTTTACAAAACACCTCGACCTTCTCACTTAATTGCACTACATCTTATACATCGAAACACGCTAACATCACAAACAAAAATTAAGTTGCATTTTTAACTTAACACAAATTGACCCATAAAAATGTTAATAGCACAAATTTTGTGTATTTTATTGTTAGTTTTTGTGTGCATCGATCAGACTAAAGTGAAGCTAGTTTTCCTATTGATTTGGATACAAAATTCCACTTTGCAGATAGCTGACCTGTTTAATAAAAGGGTTATTGTTTGATAATTTATGATAAAACCTGTTCTTAACAGCTTATCAAGGATTAATTAGACCCTCTGCTATCCCCTCCATCAAGCTTTCCGACGTAACTGTGGAGAAAACCAATCCAACTTCCTCCACCCCTCTGAAATACAAAATCACTTTCAATCCCATAAATTGCGGACAAGATTTTCCTTTATTTGGTGAGTTGATTACAGACGTAAATTCCGAAGAATATTTGCACACGCATATAATTTGCGCCACGTATTCGACTTTGTATCTTTCACGTAAAGTCACCGCTCGATTTATAAGAGGTGGTTGTCGTATTTTCACGAGAAAATTAGTTGCACGAACCATCGGTGGAATGCAAAGGTTTTTATAGAATTTTGCATAAAAAGTATGGTGTTTTTAGAATTTTGTATAATTTTTTTTTCAGGTAAAGAGTGAATATATCATAGTTTGAACACATACCATGTCAGTCATTGCTATTTGCATTGCATAGATGGGTCTCCACACTTGAATATAAAATTTTCGTGGTTTTCAGTTGGTATCAGGAGACGAATGCTGCTCTCAGCGCAATAGTTTTGGCCACATATTTTTCTATCAGTAAGGCGTTTTAAAAATGCTTTGCCGAACTTCAGTCTCTTACCGTTTTTGCCTTCCGCCAATCGTCTTGACATTGTTCTCTGCATGTGTATTAGAGGCTTGAAAATTGTATTTTTTCAAACTGCACACAAAAATGGAAATTTGTGTTTTACACATTGTTGTAAACAACAGTCCGAAATATCAGACCTTATGCTGGCTATGATTCTTTATTTCATATTGATCTGCACTTGGAAAGGGGCCAAATATAATACGGGTTAGATTCGATCGTAACTGCAACTACCTTCTTCAATTTTAAAAGGTTTTAAATAAGTAACTTGAAACCATATCGCTATGTTCACAATTGTTACGGGTAACAGACTCTTCGAACAACATGAATACTTTTCAAAACCTTTAACAGCATATCTGCTTGTTAATAGGGACTTGTAATGTTTTGTGTTATTTTGCTGAAAAATTATAGGAAAAAGCTTTATTGCTTTGCGGTTAAAAAGTTCTTGGTTCAAAGTCTCTTGCTTGTTTCCAAGGTATCGCTTTCGGCACTGGCACAGTGGCGGCAGACAGCGCTATTTATGGAAATGATTGGACTGCAAGTTCAAGGGTGAGCGCCGTCATTTTTTGTTCCAATGCCTACAAGATTTAGTTGGGAATACCTGTACGTAACCCATCAAAGTAAATTTGAATGCTTAACCTAAATGTTCATTGGCTTCAGGTACATGTGACCAGAACAGCAACTGCTTCGCCGCCTGTCGAGGGAACCTTTGACATCAGCTTCTCTGACGGTAGCCATGGCAGTCTGTCTGGCCTTCCTGCCAACATCTCGAGCGACGACCTGTCTATTCAGCTGCAAACCCTGTCAGGAATCACCACTGCATCCGTGGTCAGGACTGGAGATTGTTATGGGTGAGAATCGATCAATTTTGTCATAACTTTTCTTTCGTTTGTAGCTTTACAAGTGGCAGATCCAGGGGGCAGTTTGGAGCAACTGTCCCCCCAAACGGCTATGGCGCTCCGTTACAATGGTGCCCCTCTCATAAGAATGTGCTCCATTTTTGTGCCTATCGAAGTAGAAACAAAAACAAAAATACTACTAAACAATGCTTTACACTTCGTTGAACTTCTGGATGTACGTGACGGACTTTGACCCAGGCTCTTACCGATTAGATTCAACATTGCCATTGTTTCGTAATAATACTCCTGTTCCCTTATTTCTTTTATGCGTGAGAACTGTCCAGTAATCACAAAGGCGATCTCTTTCACTAGCACAGTTCTGGACTTGCAGGTGGGTTCAAAATTGGTCTGTGTTGATTAAAAGTTCATTTTTAAATGGCTAGTGGCAGCCTTGAAAGGAAAAGCAGTAATGAAGATAGGAATGCAATAAATATGGAAAACTTGTAACCGACGCAAGATTTTAGAAGCCTGTACAATACCTGCAAAGCGAAAAAACAGTTTCAGGTCTGCTACCACTGCAGTCCGCAGTACATATACATCTTAGTTTTGCAGCGCCAAGGTAAGTAGATGAGTTTCTTGTAGGAACTAAAGCCCCAGATTGAACCATGTTGCAGCGGGTGAAAAGCTGTAGCAACATTTGTACGTTAGCAAACAACTTGCCAGTATCTGACAAAAATGCATTGAGCGTGCCTTGTTTTTTTGGTCATATACGGAATTCTTTTTCTGACCGAAAAAACGTAACTCAATTCGGTCGTAATGTCCGAAAAGGTAAGCTAGTGAACACTGTTGTGACGAGTTTTAACACTATTACTGGACAAATGACTGAAATGTCTTAGCGAGAAAAACCAGGGGTGTGTTCCAGTAGCTCAGGGAATTATGACTTAACAATGCAATTCTGCAACACCTCACTCCGTCAAGGGTGACAGCGCAGCGTAGCAGCAAACGATGGTACTCAGCACTCACCTCTAACGTAAAAACGTCAGCAAAATACCAACTATTTACAGCTTGGTGGAATGAATAATCGGCTGTACGCGGTCATGACAATTTTTGCGTAAGACCCTTAAACGCCTATGCGGCTAGCTAGCAACCCGAGCGGAATTTTACAAGTGCGTACAACCCATATGAAACCGTTCACTACTTTGACACTCCATGTATTCCTCAAGTTGATCATTGTCATTGCTTTCATACATGCCAAGTTTTTCCGTTTGTGAAATTTACAGAAAAAAACAACTTTTTCCCGGAAAAAAGTATAGGGCGCTAGCGAACCATGTTAGGTTATACTGCAACATTTTTTTCCAAGCGCATTTCATACGAGCCAGCTAGGTCAAACATTCGGCCCAAGGGCTATCTGCGCCCCACGAGGTGTTTCCATGCGGTCAGCGACTGATTAGCTGGGCAGAGTCAAATTGTTCTGACGTCACCAACGAATTAGTGACGTCGTGTATTCCGCACGTGCAGTCTTGCAATATATAAATTGTAGCTCACCAGTCAAATGCGTTAGACACCCTTGATGTGAATACTGGTAATCCTCAAAAGATGGGGGCTCGTCTTCTAGTTTGGATTTTAAAAAATTTTGAAAGTTTTTGGTTGCGGGTTTGTTGTGAGTGATGTCACAAGTAGGGTAATAGGGTAGGTTTAGGTCTTTTTGGCCGAGGTCATCGGGGCCTGAGGCCCCAACCGCAAGAGACAAATTTTTGATTCAAGTTTTAAGTGGAAACTACGCTATATACCGAGTCTTTCAAGCCTTTGGTTGGCTTTCTAGCGTTTCTGGTTAAAAAATTATGGCCAAAAAGCCATAAATTTGGTAAAAAATCAATTTTTAGTTTTTCACCAACTTTTTATCAGTTTATAATTTTTTTTATCAACTGTGGGGACTGGGGACCATGTTGCAACGAACATAAAAAACTGTCACAGTACTTTGTTCGTACTGCATAGAGTCACCGAATACCTTGTTATTAACTTAGCATGCTGTTCTTACCTATATGGAGATTTTACATGTTTTCGTTTTTGAACTTTCGTTCATAAAACTCTTAGTGACATTCAGGAAATCGTTCAATTTATTGCGTTTTTCTCGTTTCTGAACTATAGTTTATCAGGTTTTTAAGTGATATTCATGATATGGCACAAAAACTTCCAAATTGCCGCTGTCCTTCCACTCGCTTGCCAGTACATACGACACGGGTCGCTAGCGACCCAGAGCAGCAGAGATACCTAAATTCGGAGTAATGTCATAGAAAATGCCTGTCATTTATTTTTTGTTTTTGAATTTTTGTTTCAGCACTAAATATGGTTTCCATGTGCATAAAGCTGCACAAGCTTTATCCGGAAATGTGATCGTTATTTCGCTGTTTATTAGGCTCCGAACTTGGAAATTGAGTTGTCACTTCCTCGTGTAAGAAGAACCATTCTACTTTCAAGCAGTTGGAAATACGTTTTATTTATTGTTTTTGTGGTATGCGGATATCCAAAACAGGGACTAAAACTAGCGCGCAGCATGCCTTAGGGCAGTGGTCCTCAACCCCCGGGCCACGAACCGGTATCGGGCCGTGAAATTATACTTTTTTTCTATATTATATTAATATTACTTTTTATGATTTTTTTACAGCTTCTAAATATTTTTGTCCTTAATACTTCAAGTATTCTTTCGTTCTTGTATTTTTCTTGGTTATGATGGTTTCATGTTAAAGGTCTTGTAGGTTTTCTCCACTTGAATGGGAATTCGCTTCCAAAATAGTAAAATTCATACGTCTCACGTGACCCATTAAAACTTTAAAAGGTTGGGTATCGAATAACGCTGGTTTAGCGCCAAACAGTATGAAGCACCTTGAAACATCCTGGCTGCTTTTTGGCTAACTTTCGAAAAATTTTATCACAAGTATTTAACTCGTGTATAAATTATTCTGTGAATGAGGAATTACAGAAGAAAATTAATACGCTTGACTACGTTTTACCATTGTCAACAAAAGATTTACTGCAAGCAAGAACATTATAACTGATCTTCTTACGCAACAACCAGTACTACACTAAGGCCAAGTACAAAAGATAGTCAGCGCGTTTGGCCTGTGAACCTAATCTATTACGTACTTAATTATTTAATTCTGGCTTGTATCTTTTCACACAAGTCTGCTTGTACAATTGCAGACATTTCCTTGTTACATGGCGTCGTATCTTCGAATGTGTATCTGCTGGTATCGGCTACATTTTTTACAAATGGAAAACCATATTGTTTGTCTGAGTTGTTTTCTGATAGTATCGAAAATTTACCAGTGTATTGATAAAAATTAAACTTGTTTGAAACGTCAATATGCAACTGCTGTTTTCCAAGTTGAAAACGAAAAATTGTTTTCCTTGCCCTTACTTGACACGAATGGGTCTGCGACGTCAGGAAGGTTTTAATTTTGCATTTGTACTGACACTTTTGACGTGTACGTGGTGTTTTCGACATGAAACGGTAGCCCTATGTCGAATTTTCAGGAACCAAGGGTGGTTGGCCCATATGCTTGGTGTTGTATTTTGATTACTGTACGATACTTTACAGTTGTTTTTGTTGAATGTAAATGTTGGGCTGGTGGTGGCAGTGGCACAACCGCAACTTCACAAAATTCAACCTGCACTGGACTCAGTCTCACACAATCCAGCTGCGTACCACTCAACATGTGCACAGTCCAACCTTCACGGATCAACATTGAGTTGTTGAGGTTGAACTGTGTAGCCGTGCATATGTGTGAGGTTTAATGGTGGGAAGGGAAATTGTGTGCAAGTTGAGCTGTGTTAGGTTGAATTATGTGCAGATAGATTTGTGTGAGGTTGCATCCTGTTCAGAAGTGGAAGCCTTTGCAGTGATGGTCTTAGCAATTTTGGGGCCTCTGTCACGGCAGTCAGCAGATTTTTCCGTTTCGATGACGTTACCATGTTAAGTCAACCGTGGTACGACGTTTTTGCAAAATTGGAGAAAAATTATATTGTTTACACTACTTGAAGTTCACTCTTTAGGTCAAATCTAACTCTTTTCATCGTGCTATTGTGACGGAGTGTCACAATGTGGATGAATTTATTGGAGTTTATTAAAGTTTTATTCCTAAAAGTGTTGCAATTATGCAAACTGATTTGTGCAGCGCTGACTTGTTGTTTACAATGCTGTGCAACCACAGCGTTGGCTTCGTGACAGGAAGACATTGCGCTTGATAAAAAACCTTGTGACGTAAAACTTTCCGGCAAGCTGCAACCGCACCGCAGCTTTGCAAAACCTTAAAAACACATGCTATGTACACTATATCCTCTTTCAATAACGCATGTTTCGAACAAGGAACGCTCTGCAGATCGTCTGCCTTCGAATCGCCGTACCTTTTATTCTGGTATCAATTTTATTTTTAACTGTGAAGTGATCAAAACAGGAAGTTCTGACCGGCGGTAATATTTTCGCGAGGCCGTTTGGCCTTGCGCCGTGGATGTTATGAAGTTTATTGGTTTGTTCGCTGCAGCAAAAGTACAGCTTTACGACTCATAATGTGAACAATAAAGCACGATGCAAGAATATTTCTTATTTGCCAAGGTGACAATTCCAATATGTGTCAATAGAAAGCTTCTTAGAATGAAGTCAACGGCAATACAGGAAAACAATCGAAACTTTAAAAAGAACAGTTTCATCCCCAAAAATATGTTCAGACCTAGCCCCGGGGTTTGCAACAGTGCCACATCTCATGCACTGATTAGCCTTGCAATGAACTGTTTAACGACTCTAAGCTCAAGGATATTTGAAGCAACACGTAAGCCCAGGAAACATTTGTTACCTGAAAGACAAGCATAAATGTAGGCTATTTGTTCCAAATCACTGCAGAGAGTCTTGTCAACCATTTCGTGGGGGCAAATTGTTTCGAGAGAGTCAGGCTGCATGGTTTCTTCACCATCACATCCATGTTGCGATGTGCACATTTTAAAATTTGTCAGGTTATGTGTACAGTCTATGAAGTTCATGTATGTGGCTTTTACTTCCCATATATGCACCACATTCCATCACACAAATAACACAATGGCATACAAGATACAGCAAAATATAACACTCCAAGCCTGCTCATACTTCAGCACAAGAAGCTTGGCTTCTTTGCATTTGCATTTGGCCCCACATTTCGGCATTTCAACAATCTCAATGCTAAATGTTTGCAGGTGCACTAAATGCGCTTGTCGCTTGCCTTCCTGACAGTTGAAGATATCGAGTTTAACGTTCTAAACCTAGAGAATAAGAGAATGGCGATAGTCAATGACACATAATGATCATTATGTCACCAACCGATCGAACCTTTATTTGCAGTTCATTTCCAGAACGTGCGAACTGAAGGTGAAGCTCACACTGATTCCGCTGAGGCTGAACAGTATGGTAAAACGATTGATGGGCACGGTGAGATCATATGCCAGTACATTTGAATGAAACCATTAAACCTGATATTCACGATGGCTTTGTGGAATTGTTTCAGGAAAAATATTTGTTTATAAAAATAAATAAAATAAATTTTTAGCTTTAAGCAAAAAGCTTTGGACGTTTATGAGAGTTGATTTGTCCATAGCGTTGATGAAGTAGCCTATCTACCAAACGTGCTTTAACATATCCACCTCCATTCGTTCGTCTTGCACAAAAAACAAGGTACCAACCTATAAGTTTACAAATTACTGTAGTCTCATAAGTCACCAAACACTACTACATCAGTACGGTGGAGTGGTAACTTTTACCTTGCGCAAAAACTTAACACGTCCTATTATAAGTATAATTCAATAATGCATGAAGAAAATGTACTAATACTACCAATTTAAACATTTGGTTCTGAGTCAGAAAGAAACTGAAAGCAATTGATGTAGCATTACATAAGCAGCTATTGAAGCATACAGCAAACCATGCAAGTTCACACATATGCGCTGGTGCTTACAATATAATTATCTCAAGCAAAACCAGTTTCTCACATAACTGATTGAGCAATGGAGATACCCTAGGACCAAGTTGAGGTTTGTAAGAACTTATTGTTTTTAGATTTTCATTGTCCAAAAGTACCGGTACAGGTAAACATGCCCTCCATCTGAACAAACCAACCATAATGTTTATGATGGGACTGGAATGAATGAAAATATTCAGTATTAACTCACACATTTTAATCAGATTTAAATGTTAGCTTGACCTTTATAAGCTACAACCACTACACTTTTGGCAGTAAAATCTTAAACAAGTTAATATCACAATACTGCATATCCTTGGTAGGCCAAATGTTTAAAAATTAGGTTTATTGCAATGGCTTTCTGTGCATATAATGCTTAAGGATATGTACACTGGGTAATGAGTGGATTTAGGAGCAAGAATGGTAGGCTCCCAGTTAAACCGTGAAACCAATAGCAAAATGATTCATAAAAGTAAGGGTTATATAATTATTGATCAGATTTGAAACCTCTTAAACTTTGATTGAGGGAACCATATTTTTGGAAGAGTGTTGGGAACCTTATCCATGTTACCTTTTGTCTGGGGCCCCTTGTCCTTAAATGCACAGTAGACAGGCTATCTATGTTTAAGCAAAGACTAATAGGCCTCCTTATCCTTTGATTATGGGTTCCTAGCATCTTGGTTGAAGACCTTTTACATTTGGATCGGGGCCCCGTGTCGTTTGATCATGCAGAAAGCTATTTTTGCTTCATCATTTCAGTTTGGCTTCATATCTTCAGGTTGAAAATCCAAATGAGTTAAAGCATATTATTAATAACAACATAGAGCAAAGCAAATTAAGTTTCATTATTTATCATCATGATAAAAATACAAGCATAAAGAAAATTTCATAAAATTTCGAAAGCGCGTAAACTAAAAATGGGGATCCTCAAAGTGGGTAAATTGAAAATGGGGGGCCCCATTTTGCACACCCTTGCACACCCTGTACACTCACTAAGACCATTACTGAGCCTTTAGGCAGATGATTTGAAAAAACAGTTGCAAACGGCAAAGGGTAAGATGACCTTAAGCATTTTGATACAATTTGCTGGATGTTGCTGCACTAAAAGCATGAATTTATAGAATTTAATGAAAAAGACCCAGAAGCGACATTTTTTATGGCAAATGGCTGATGAATTGATAATAATTCCAAACATGAGAAAAGTGACTAAAAACCTCTGATCAACTGCTATTGTGACCATGGGGCACTGGTGGTTAAAAACAAAGATACTGCTTTGGAGAAGACAGTGGCCAAAGGAAAGAATTGCTACTGTTTCCCATCAAAACAAGATCGTAAAAGCCCAATTGTATGCAACAAATGTAACAAAACGTTTGCAAGAAATATAGTCATGCCATTTGCGTAAAAGTGTGTTCAAAATTCTGGATCTATTTACGGTTTGTGCTTGCGTTTGTTCTGTGTGGTATCCAAAGGAAGGTTTGATTTCAATTTTCAATCTGTTGGTGTTCAAAAGTACGCATTGCAGTCACAATGTGCGAAATACTTTTCTATAATACAGGATATGCGCGAATACGCCCGTAATTACCATTAAACTTAACGTTGAGTGAAACTATCGCAAAGCAGAGGTTCCCAACCTGGTGTACCCCTAAGGGTACATTTGCCTAGCTGAAGGGGTACGTTTGAGGTTAGCAACAAAAGGGAAAAATATATTAATGTATTAATTGTTTCCGATTATTTATACAAATATCAATGAATATTATTTTCAAAAATCATTATACGTTTGTTGTTAAATATATCTATGATTAGTCATGATGAAATATTTTGTCATGAGAATATTTAGGAGTACACGCTTGTCTGTCAAAATGCGGAAGGGGTACATTGGTCACAGAAATGTTGGGAACCCCTGCTTTAAAGCATGTCGTACCCTAAAGGTTCAGCCTCTGCGTTGGTGGATGTTTAAAGGTTCGTGCGTCTGAGGTTAACCAACCAAAAAACAGCATTCGGTCTCATGGCAACATGCGTTAAGTTTTGATCAATATCACTTACGATTTGGTCGTATCACTTACGACCATATCACTTTGGGAGTTGCCAAATTCATGTACGTTTTTGATAATAGTGAACTACCTAATCACTTTGACAACTATTTTTCTGATAGTGTATCACTTCACAAATATCAAAATAACGCTTGCTTTTTCCAAAAATATTATCTACCCAGAATGTAAACGTCTCTGTGTCAGCTTTTTTAAAGTGTATTGGTCCCAAACTTTGGTATGATATTCCTGAAAATTTGAAATCTCTCTTGGCTTATTGATTTGCAAAATAATACAAGAACGTCCTGCTATCTTGCCAAAATTCCTGTTGGTTTTCGTTTCATATGCTTGTCATTTTTCTTTAATATTGTTTTGATGCACCTCTTTTCCCTATTTCTTTTACCTATACCTCTACAGTTGCTCACCCCTACGAATGTACGTAGGCGTGTTTTTTCCCTCTGTTTTGCGTTGTTGTTTTGTTTACTTATTTTTATCTGACGCTGATTCGATGCGTTTTGTTTCTTTTCTTTTACTGCATGTGAAACGTCTTCAATTAAAAATTGATTTATAATGTCAACAACAGGGCTGACAGCAGTGGACTCATATGGTCTTTCGTCAGCCCTTTGTGATCGAAACATGTTAAAACGCAATCATCAATTTACTAAACCTGAAGTTTTGATGTTTTTTCACTTGCAGCAACATGCGATTGATGTCTGCTCTTTGATGTTGTTATTTTCCCTCTTGCTGCATTCATGTTACTTCATGATTCGAGTCACACAATACATGAATAAACCATTACCATTACCACTAAACATATTTTTGTGTCAATTTCTTGTGTTGAGCCACCCGGATTTTAGGTTTAAATCTTTTGCAAAGTCTTCTCAATTGCAAGCAGATATCTTACAGTCAGTAATCTTTCATATAATAGATACTCATACAACGTCAGTTTTGTTTCACCTGGCGGAAAGTATGCAATGATTGTCGCCAATGGAGAAAACCTGACCGGAAGATCACCCTTAATCAGTGTCCAGCAAAGAGTTGAGGGAGGATTGTTCATGGAACCTTTGTATGGTGACTTCTTTCGTACTGGACATACGACTTCTCAGGCAAGTTGAACGTCTAAAAGAGTTTTGTAAAGTACAATTTCGATTTATTTGCTTCTATAGCCCAGCCAATCACACAAAGCCGTTCTAGTGTGGCGACAAAGACGCCGAACTCATCGTTTGACCTGATAGAAAAAACTATTCCATGTTACAGGTTCAAGTATTCATCAACAACGTTCCGTCTCACTGTAATGGGTTGCTTGATGACAACCCAGAGACTTCGTGCGATTTTCAGTGGAGTGGCGCCGCCACCCCTCAAGTCACTGAAGTGACGCCTACTTTTGGTGGAGCTGGAACATCAGTTGCCATCACAGGTGACCACTTTCTTGAACGAAACAAAGTGCAAACTATTCAGAACCTCTTCTTTCAAACTGACTTGCATTCTCTGCAGGTTCCGGTTTTGATGCAAGTACCACCGTCACTGTTGGTGGCGTCCCGTGCGCCGTCAGTGGTTTTACTGACACATCTCTGACCTGCACTCTGGGAAATTCCCCTGGTGGCCAACAACCACTTGCACTCGTTTCTGCACAGGGTGAGAAAACGCTTTCTTGCGATAAAAACAGATGCTGTTTGGAATTGCGGGCGTTTCCACGCACAATCAAACCAAAGAGCTTACTCCTATTTTTTAAATTATGAAATAAATGTGAGTGTCAGTTCGCAATATTTCGTCGCCTTATTTTATTGTAAGAATTGTCAAGAAAAATTTACTGATTTGTGCAAATTACCAACCTTTTTGGAGTTTTTGTTGGAGGTCAAAATGTTTACTATCGCAATCTGTTACGACAAGCAAAAGATTTTTCGTAGTCTATCGCTATTCCATTCAGGTATGTATGCAAGTGGTAAACGCACCCGGTCAATTTATTGCCAGCTCACATCCGACGTAAACGCTTATATGCGACGCCAATAGGGATTTTTCCACATTTGCTGTTTTGAGAGCTGACAACTTTCGCTTGCTTTCTTACGACCACATGGAAACATGTGCTCTGGGATAAATTTTTCATTAAATGTATTATTTTTCCCAGTTCACCTGTGGTGTTTATTAATCCTAGGTAAATTTCACATCTAGGGCTAGAATATTTTTAACATAAACAATTTCTAAACACTGGCGCTTCGTTAATAATCAACCTGTCTTCCCTAGCGTCTAGACCGGAGACACGTAACTGAAACCTGGTGATTTCGAAAGTGCAAACAGCGATGCAGTCACAACGAACAGAAATGCATAATGTTTTTGGAATATTCACGATATTTTCTTTTTTGGATGTGTCTTTGTAATGCAAACTCAAGTACTTGTGATTTGATAGTCTGATCCAAATTAAAAAGCACGTTTTACTTCAAACATTTTCCTAAGTGATGTCCAGCCCAGACGTTTTAGAAGGATTTTCATCTGGGACATGTCGCTTGACTCAAGAATAGATTTTTATCGATCGCAGCCCGTGAAGAGTTCAGTAAAACGTATTTTTAGATGTTTTTTCTAAACGAGGAATCTTGAAACAGGCGAAATCGCTCAGTACCTTCGTGTTAACTGGTCTGCCTGTTTATGCTTGGCCTCTAGGAACATTAGTTATGTAGCCTGTGTTCCGCTTGCGTTTGAAGAACACAACAGTGTTCAAGAAGTGTTTTATGTCTATCTCAGGCCTCGCAGCGATCACAAATCCATACAACTTGTTCACTGTCTCATATCAAGTTGACTCGATTTCGCCAACTACAGGAAGCCAAGCAGGTTGCACGACTGTCACAATTAGTGGAGCAGGTATGAATCACGGGTGGAAAGAATACTGATGGAGGAGCTATCAATTCAAAATTTTGGAAATGTTATCTGTTTTTGAAGCGTAGCCCTCACAGGTTTTGACTTTCCAGTTGCAATGGTAATGGTTTATTGTTTCATATGACTCTGTTATTGCCCAGAAGCAATACAAAAAGCCATCGCACACTAAGTAAACCAACCGTCAATGAACATTAGAGCAAATGAAAATATAAGAGCATAATAGCTGATCAGTGTAAACAAAGAGTGGTACTGTGTCATATAGGATTGGTAAAGCACCATGACGGCCATCTAGTCAACCAACCCTGTTTATCAGTTTTTGAAAAGTGTTGAAAAACAACAGTTGGAGATCAAAGAAGCACAGGTAGGAATACAAACAAAGACAGAGCATGATAGAGAAATGTTCAGATGAAAGCGCGCCTGTGTACACAGATCAGTGGATGGAGTTTAATTGAAGGAATTTGGTGTGGTTAAGAATATGTTTAAACAAAATATAAAAATAAAAAAAGCAAAAAAAGTAATAAAAATTAATTAATGAGTTACAAACGAAAAACAGCGCAAAGCAGAAAAAACTATGAAGTGTGCTTTCATGCCGAAAAGAATGAGATGTTCACTGAAAAAAAAGACAAAAAAGTAAATAGACATAAAAAATCAACAGAATCACAAAATACTAGAACTCAAAGTATTTTATTCTGGATAAGTGAAATGTTGCTAAAGTTCATAATTGTGTTTATTTTTCATTTAGGTTCATAAATGTGTATCTTTCGTGTTGATACCGTGCAACACGAAAAGTGTAGAATACATAAACTGCATTAATTCTGGTCGATTACTTGTGTGTTGCTGAGAAGAGTGTGGAATAAATTCTAGAGCGACAATTAGTTATCCGAAGTCGGGTTTTTGCAACATTTCTGCAACTGAAAAGCTCTCGCGGGTCGCAAGCCTGCTTTGGAAGCTGCAAGACTTCTCGCATATATCCTCTGCGTGTACCATTCACACAATCTTAAACAAACTATTTTTCCAGGCTTTGACTCATCTTCAACCGTTACAATCGGCAGCCAATGTGTGGTTGCCTCTGTGGATTACAACTCCATCACGTGTGTCACTTCGGCGCACACTTCCGGATCTGCCGATGTCGTGGTCACCACATCGGGTGAAACCGTGACGTCCAGTGTTTCATTTTCATACATCACAGACAGCACCGCCAGCATTTCAAATATTAGTCCAACCACAGCGACTGTGGATGGAGGTAAGACTCAGGCAAAAGCACATCTTATCAATTTGCAGAAATTTTGTTATGTCCCTAATGGAGTTTTGATGTACCGCCGTTGCTGCTAACCAGCCCGCGGCCTAGTGGAAAGTGCGTCCGCTTCGGTGCTGGTAGGCCCGGAGTTCGACTCTCGCCGGGTCTTGCCAAGATCTTGTAAATTGGTAGCGCATGGTGTGCAGAAGAGCTGCAGCACAATCAGATCATAAAATCAACCGGAACACAGAACAAACCGAGTCATATGGAATGAATCGGTTTACGTAATGACTCGGACTAGGTATATGTAATGACTGTAATTCACCACAGTCATATGTAATGACTCCAGGGATTTTTCCACATTTGCTGGTCATGTGTAATGACTCGGTTTATGTCTACAACTATACATTGTACAAACCCAGCCGTGGTGCTACAAGACCATTGCAGTTACAAAGCGCCATCAAATCATATCAATCAAGCCATTGCTGCCGCTCAAATACAGGTAAGTGTCTACATTGCTTGAAGGTGGAGATGGCTGGTATTGCCACACCTCGAGTATGTTATTTGCTAGTTACAAAAGATATATGTATAGTATCCTTCGCAACTGTAACCAGCGATTACAGGTTATGTCACCCTTATAGCACAAGCATATGATTCAGAGGCAGGGTACGATTTACATTGAAAATGTGGCTCAAAAACTCAAATCTTCTCATGACTAAAGGTTCGTCAAATAACTACATCTGTTTTGATCTATCATAATTTTAAGGTTTACCCAAGTGGTCAAGAAATGTAGTTCTGAACAGGAAATGGAGTAGCTGGCAACGCACATGCAGGGCATTTGGTGTCTTTAATATCTTTAAGAAGTGTTCGTTTATGACGACGCCATCCTGTTCAATGAACCGTGGCACGACCTTTTCACAAAATTGCCCACTGTTTATGATAAACGTAAACAAAAACTGTTTCTGCACACATTAAAATTGCATCACCCCCTCACCCAAAAAAGCAAAACAGACCCTTTTCCGTTGAAAACAAAAATCTAGCAAGTCTAAAGGTTTGTTACAGGGCAGGTGTCGTAACAAACGAAAAAGGTTCACATGCACAACGGAACGTTCGTAAAAGCCACCATTATGGTGCGTACCAGTTGGCAGGGGTGTTCACAAAGGGGGTGAAACTGGGCAGCTGCCCCGGACATCCAAGGTATGGGGCATCCAAAGTGCGAAATTACAAAAATGAAATTTTAACAAAGACTGTAACTAGATGCTCCTTTGCATTGCCATTGTAAGACTACTAACAAATGCTGCATGAGTCTGATGGGAATTGCCTGAGGGCGACGGGAGCAAGCAATGTATGTTGAATGACGCGAGAAAGAGATGAAGCACTGTTATAGTTATCTTAAGTCCTTGCACACTATCTCTCCTTCGTAGTTTTGGCCAATTCCTGCTAGCCTATCGTTAATGTCGACTTGTAGTCTTCAAAATCTCTGTCGATACTCTCTAGAGCCTGGATTCTTAATCTAGGGGGCGTGAAATGTTTGCAAGGGGGACGCAAGTATGGCAGCGACCTATTGTTGAAAATATTAAACGCTTTGTTTCCATCATTGGTCAATTTACTAATTATTATTTCACCATAAACGCCATGATCAAAACAAAGCAGGCAGTACAGTGAACAAAAACCGAGACCTCCCAAACTTGCTTCTTCAAAATCAGGCAAAGAACGCATCATATTACGACACTCTCTTGTCTGCTTGGCTTCATTTTTAGTGGCAATGAGAACTGTGTCACTGGTGACGACTTGACGATAGATTCTTGGTTTTCAGTTGTTGTAAAAAGGATTTTGACTTTGATCAGCACTGAAAGGGAATTCCTTTCAGTCGATGTAAAAGTGAAGTATGCAACGATTTTCGGACAAGACAACTCATTTCGGAAAAAGAAATTTATTAGTGTATGCGTGTAACTGAATTGTTTATAAGTTCTCGTTAAACAAGAAAAGTTATTTCTTCATCTGTTTTTATTCGTTTATTCTTAGCAACTTGTTTGTAGTGCAGAAACGACATAGAGGGTAGTAATGTATCAAACTGCATGGTTGTACAATTTCAGAGACCTTGTATAATAAAAAAACACAACTGTGTTTCCTGTCATTTCTGACAATTGCTCTTATTTTTTGGAGAGCCTATTAAATACTTATGTGCATACATATATGCAATATCTATTTCCTCAATGCAAGCACATAAATAAAAATGTTTTTGTTTCTAAGCACATAAACAGGCCATGCCCACAGAATAAAACAAACTGCTGAAAAGCAATACCTCAAATACCCTTTGAAATGTTTTTGGTTAAATATTTTGAAACTTGTTTTGTGTCAACACTAGCTTTTAATTATTTCAAATGCCTGTATTTCTTACATTTCTCAATAGGAGACTCGCATTTGATAGTAGGGTATATGATTACGTAGTTGCTTCGGGTATCACCAGCATAGGCGTAGCTAGGGGAAACCAGGGGGCCATGCCCCCGCAAATTTTTAGAATATCTAGTGAATTTGTGCTTTGAGGGGCGGTATGCCAAACCAAATAGTGTTGCTCGCCTCAAATCAAACATTCCCCCCCTTAATTTTTTGAACCGCCTTTGTGGGCTGACAACGCTACTGATCACCAGACCTCGTCACGCCCCTGGTGTTTGGTTAAATAAGTAAAAGTGGTGCGTCATGCAGTTACAGATTTACGCATAGGGCATGGCCTAGGGCCCCGCGCAACTCCTTCTTTGACGATTCATTATTAACTTAAAATTTGCGAAAGAGGCATCACTTCAGAATTTACTTTGAAACGAGAGAAAACGCAAACGTCTACCCTAGGCTCTTGTCAATACCATAACAACACGATAATATTGTTTGCTACGCAATACAAGAATGGCAATACTGCTGTGCAGTGTCTGGCGGTTTTGCGTTGTTGCGAGCTCTTGGTCTGTGGAAGATTGAACATCAAGTAAGAAAGTGCTGTGCAAAAGGTTTTATACTCAAGTGCATGGCTGGGCGGGAGAGAGATACAGGTTGTCTGTATGCACGTTGTTACAAGCAGCAGCGTAGACAGCATCGAAACAATTGTTTTGAGGGCAAATACTTGGACTTTAAACGGGCTGCAACATTTTGTTCGGGACACTGCAGTGTCAACGCAGAAAATGACAAGATATGGTAGAAATTTGGGGTGCATGGCCTCTTTTCCACTTTGCTACCCCGATGGTTACAAGAAACGAATTAAAAGAAAGTTTTTACTTAATGTTCAATCTTCCACTGACAAAAAGCTCTCAACAACGCAAGACCGCCAGACACTGCAGGACACCGTTGAAAAGCAATATTGTCAGTACTGTATGCCAGAGCTTCTCAAAGTGTAGGTCGCGAAACAAATAGCTTGACAAATCAGAAATAGCGTATACGTTTTTGTAAACTTCATAAAATCAAAGGTAGGCCTACAGTGAAATTATTTCTACTGCAATTTTAGGAGCAACACGGTGTTTCACGCTGTCAGTTGTTTACAGGAATGTCTGCGTGAGCTATCAAATGGTGATAATTAAGCACAAGTTGTGCGTTGGCACGTTATGATTATTGTAACGTAGTGACCAATACAGACCTTGTTGCATTCATTCCGACATGAAGGCACACTTATGTATAGAAGGCTAAATCTAGATCTGGGAGTTAAGCTATCTGCTTTGGGAAGACTAACTCATTGAGGGAGTGGTTTCACACTAAAGGTTAAAGCTTCGAGTGTTGATTTCATTCTGAACCACCGGCTACGTTTAGACTCGTATGGAAATATTGAAAGCGCACGGAAAAAAGTTGATAAACGAAAAAGAAAATGTCATGAAATATTTTTGCAGTATCGATATGTTTGTAATGATAATGATGAAGTGGACAAGTATTTTTGCTTGATTTGTAATGAAACTTTGCCAGTGGAAAGCATGAAACCTTTTCAAAAAAGATATTTTACTGTAATATTAAGCATGCGAAAGAATCCAACAAACCAATAAAATATTTGAAAGACTTCTGAAGCCTTCAGCAAAGCAGAAGCACTTTACATAAACATATTTAACTGTGAATTAAATCTAATTGCGCGCGTTTTATGAAGTTAGTTATTTGATATCGAAACCCAACAAACATTTCTCGGATGGTGAATATTTCTTTTTAGTAGCAACTGTTGATATGTCACAAATAGTACACGAAAAAAGCATGGAAATTCACAAAATTCCCTGATATATTGACACTGTCAGAAGCTAATCATACTACTTAAGAAAATTCCACAGTTTGCAAGTCAGCTCCACGAAATGACAAATGTATCAAACAAGGCACATCTGCTACTATACGTGCTGTATGTTCACGAAGAAAAGTATTGAAGAAGAATTGCTTTTTGTCTTTTGGTCAGCCACACCAAAGGTGAAGATATGTTCATTAACATCAATGAAGTTTTGCAACGGTAGGTTTGCAATGAAAAAACTGCGTTTGAATTTGTAGGCTGCCTTTTTCTGCACAACACGTTTGTGTGAAGCAGCATTCTCAAAATTGATATAATCAAGTCCAAAAAGCGATACTTTTTGAAAAATGTTGGGAATGTTCATCGTCCTGCGTTGTTTGTAGCCATCTACGATTGGATGGTCTGTGCAAAAATCATCAGCTGCATCCATCCCATTAATTGTGATTGATGACTTCTAGAAACTGAATTGCTTTTTTTCGTTAATTTTTCATTCACTTTACTGTTTCTATTACGTGGTTGTTTCTTTACTGCATAATTACTTTCATGATTGTCTGCATCTGTGCAGTATGATTTCACCATGGACAAAAATGCCACTTGAGATTTGTAATGGGACGTTTGCACGTATCATTAACATCTAGGCTATCCATCAATGGTCGCATAGAAAATTATTTTTTTAAACGGGGTTGCAGAACAAAAAAGTTTGAGAAGCCCTGCTGTATGTACGTTTGGTTGTTATCAACCAGATTGCCCACAAATATAGATTGCTTGTTGAAGCCTTATATGTTAGTTAGATCAGCTAGAACGGTTTCTCGTAACTTTAACTTGGAAAAACGTGTCTACATCGCGCCTACTTCATATGGTTAGCTGAGGGTGTTGCGACAATACTTTGCTGTGCAAAACTTGTCTTCATGTTGTTTACCATCAGCCTATATCGTAGAGGATTAAAACAATATATTTTGTATTGCTTGGAAAATGACAGCTTAAAAACGGCATAAATAAACCCTGTGTCCACTGAATGGATTGTGCTTGTTGGTCCAAAAAATATGTGGTTACTACAACAAAGGAGTTTACGTTCAGCTAATCAGGTCGACAACTGGACGATATTTTCGATGGCGGCAACACGGTCCGCATGAAAATGTATATACCGTATTTACTTGATTCTTAGCCGCCCTTGATTGTAAGCCGCCTTTGCTTGTAAGCCGCACGAAATGGTGGTACAAAATTAACGTAAGCCGCACTTGAACATAGTTGCCTAAGCCTCTGAGATACTTTCGCATACTAACACGTTTCGCGTTTATTTGGCAACCCTGGTCATGATGTTTACACCACTATAACTGCCTTCTGTTGATCATATTTCCTCCTGTGACGGATGTGCACGTGATGCTCAATAGAATGCGAAAAGAGAGTTTGCTCGACAAATTGTAGTCAGGGAAAGACTGAGCGTTATCTGCACCTTCCCATAAGGTAAAGAAATAAACAATACAAGCCGCACTTGATTGTAAGCTGTCTTTGATTATAAGCCGCATGAAATATTGAAAGAAAAACTTTACAAGCCGCGGCTTACAACCGAATAAATACGGTATCCGATAAATCAACCTACAAAAGAACGCTAGAAATCACTGAAATTTAACTAAAAGAGTTCCTGAACTATACGAAAGAGCTCTAAATTTCATGAAAAGACTGCATTATTGCCATTTGTTCTTAAGAAGAATGTAGGAAAGCCTTTAATTTCTGCTGAAGATCTAAGGCGATCGTAAAAGCAAAGTCGGCACCACAAAAGACAGATTTTTAAGGGGCACTAACACATAAAAGGGGCATACTTTCACGCTTTTCAGACAAACGGCCAAATAGGTCACACCAGGGCGGGACTCCAAAAATTAAGATGGCCCAGGGCCCGCCCCACAAAATCCGTCCCTGGCGTCATGTAATTGAAATTTTATCGATCAACCTGGCTACCACCGCTAATAATGCTGGCGTTTCGGCAGCGTTTCCTAATCTGGCAACAGTGGAAGGCTGAAAGGTGATTTAGTGAAGGATTTGACATAAACTTACTCCAGCAAGAAGGGCGCAGCGGAAAAATCAAGAAATGTGAAGAACAGAAACAGTAACCTTGTAATTTTGTAGTGAACTTGATAAGTATGACCTGCAGGGCATGTTTTGCTTACCCTGACAGCAAGCCAGTGACCAACTTGTAAGCACCTTAGGCAAAATCTTTTCCAGCCCCCACCTCATATACAAAGATTCTTACTCTACATATCATCACGCTGTACATTACGGAAATAGGAAGGAAGTTTGCTGTATATTAGGAAAGCTCATTAGACGAACAGAATTTTTCCCAAATTGCGACAAAGCTTTAATGTGAAATTGAAATTAATACGAAAAATATTATCTCTTCTGGAGCAAACCTGAAATAGTGCAGTACCTCTATCTTCTCTTGAACTGCATGAACGTGTGTTCCATTCACTTTCATAAAATTCATTCAATTCTACTTGGTGTACGTTCGTGACTTTCTGAACCATTTCTTTTTGGTCCTTTTTGGCGCCCCTTTTGACCCAGCGCCCGGGACAGTCGCCTAGTTCGCCTGATGGTAAACTGCATTGAGTGAGAATATGAAAGAGAAAACATGATCCTGACATGTTTTTGTTAGTTGGTTAATGCGTCACTCTGCATCGTGAAAATATGCAAGTAAACTGATTTGAACCCAACCGGCTCCAGCCAATTTGTTTTGATTGGTAGTCTTGGCGCACATTCATTGTTTACATGAATGAGAAGTTGCCTGATGCAGAGTTGTAACCAGGCCTTTAGGGTAGGGGTGCATTCGGTCTAAAGTTTGTCGAAATGTTTCGGGCCGGTTTGGATCCTGCATTCAAAATTTTTCGCAATGACGGACATGTTTGTCGTGACTTACTGTTGAAGCAATGAGTTGGTTACATCTTCAATAAAACAGTGATGAATTGCGAATTACAGTATGTAGTCATGTTTACTTTGCTACGCCACCAATACGTTACAGTTGCGCATACCTTGACACAAGCGCTAAATTTCGTTTCGAAATCGGAATTCAAAAGTAAATGTTGTGTTCGGGGCGGATTCAGGCTTAAACTGAGGTCCGTTTACGACAATGGCCTGATGAAATAGTGTTTGAAGTGCAGCCAGTTGCAGGTGGGTCTCAGCTTAGACAATTATATTCAGAATTACTACCGAAACTTCGTAAATGCAGGGAAGTCCTTTTGAGTAATATATTTGAAATGATTTCCTTCACCTCTAGAAATTGAATTGCTGTTGAACTACTGGGACTTAAAAGGTGAAATTGCTTGTAACCACTGTTTGCTTCAAAAATTTTTCACCGTATTTTTGAACGCAATGATTGTTGCTCAGTGGCACAGCTACACGCTCAGGGTATGTCGTTCTCGAGGAGGAGAACACTTGTTTTCTCTAGAAAATTGGTCGCTGTTCGATTTACGATTTCGCATTTTTTGCGAAAGTGCAACTTTATGGTCTGAAGTTTTATCAAATAAGATTTTGTTTTTTCCAATTTTTAAAAAGTAGTGAAGTGTAGGCTTGTCGGAGCCAATCTAGTCAAATTTTTTTCATCAAGGCGTTTTTCTCAGACACACAAATCACTGTGACTGGATCAGGCTTCGGCTCAACCACTGGTGGGGTGAAAGTTGATACAGCAGAAGCATCGGTGTCGTCTTGGAGCGATGTGTCAATCACCTTCAACGCTCCTCCCTTGTCTTCTGGCATCTACAACGTGCATGTGATCATCAATCCTGTTGGTTGCGCCATCAGCTCGTGAGTTGATTAAAAATCAGCTGAACCTGGAAGTATAGCTCATTTTAATCAGTGGAACAAGGATTGTCAAATAGTTTGTCAAGTTGTGACCATCCCTGTGACTGGTGGCCGCAACGCAACTTAAAGCGCGCAAACTCTTCACACTGTTGCAGCAATCAAAACAGAAACCACACGTGGTCCTCATTATACCAGGGGTGGCCAAAATGCAGCTTGCGAGCCGTATACAGCTTTTGGAACCTTTGCATGCGGCTTTTTGAGCTTTTGGAAAAATTCAACATGTGTTTTTTGTTTTGTAGAAATATAGCAAAGTGGTACTGTGGTACTTTTGCAAATCGTTCCAACAAGAATTAGGATGTCGCAGAAGCGTGGATTACAAATAAATACGTGTTTTTAAATTTTTGTGTTGCGGTTGTTTGAAACTTGGGTTTTACGATATGCAGCTCAAACATAAAGCAGGTTTGGCCACCCCTGCTCTGTACAATATATTTGTTCGCGCCACATGCATAAGGTTTTATGTTTGCGCACATCCCGTTTGTGGTGCACCACGCATGCGACACCACAAAAAACTTTATTACGCATATTATAAGCTCAACAAAGCGAACGTTTTATATAATAAAGATAATTTTTGTATTGGTGCGTCTGTTTCTAAAGGAAAGTCAATAACACACATGAAAGAAGTTTAATGAATACCACGTTACGTTCAATCCTTATGAAAGACATGTTGGTGCAAACAACAACAGAGGGGCAAAATACCTCACAAAACATTTATGCAGCTGTAACGATATTCCATTTGAAATGAAAGTAATATTGCTGTGATCCATTACCGCCACGAATTCCCATGTGGCGCTAAAGCCCTTGTGGCAAAAAACGCTTTTTCAAAACTTTTGGAAAGAGAATATGTTTGTAGTTTGTACATTTGTTGAATCACAAAATGTCAGAAAGAATTTGTTGTGCAAAGTAAATTTGTAAATATGTAAATATGAAACGTACAAATATTTTAAAAACTGCTCCTATCCTAATTTTATTTAAACTTTCTTGTTCAATAAGGAATTACAGGTTTTTAATTTTTCGGTGTACTCTAAATTGATAGGCTATGATACCTTTTTCCGGTATCGGGAAGTGTAAGTTGTTTCTGCAGATACCCAAAGATGATTGCACTTACACGCTTGCGGTTCCCACTTTTTCAGAGTTGCAACTAGCTTGACCTACGATTTTTCGATAACATCCATTTCGCCCACGTCCGGATCACTTGCTGGTGGAACTGCTATAGAAATTGCTGGAACTGGGCTCACAGAGGAGGTGACAATTGCTTTCAGCGATGGCGAGATTTCTTACGGCTGTAATGTTCTAACAGCGTCAGCTACATTACTGACGTGTGTCACCCAACCAGCTTCAAAGACGCATCACGTGACAAACAACGGACGTCATCCAGGTGCGTTGTGATTTTCTTGTACATCTGAAATGATAATACATTTTTAGACAACGTAAGGACCTAGCAGTTTTCAACTCTTGCATACGAGAAATATGGCATTAACATTTGGGTATAAAAATAAAGAAGGGAAATATTTTTGCTGTTCTGTGAAAATTATGAAAACGTTCGTCATCGAAACGAGATCAGGATTTTCAGTCAGTCCAGATGAACGGAATAAAGTGTTTTGACGCAACAGCGTTCATAAATTTGTGAAACCCGCTAAGAATGTTTTGAAATTTTTGTAAAGCGGTTTCATTTATTGTTCTGTTGTTTCTCTTAAAATAGGTTGTTATTGAAGATCAAATAACAAAAACTGTAAAACTTTCTTGAGATATTTACGCCATTTCTGCGTTTTATGGCAGTTTACGGTGAAAAATATGCTTGGGTCCCTGCGGTGTTGGAGGTTGTTGCTGGAGATCAAGTGACTTTCTCGTGGACTCTCCCTGATCAAGATAATGGGCCAAGCATCGGTGTCTACACCACTGCAGACGCGCTTAGCAAGAGCCACGATGACAATGGTTTCAAGAAAGAAAGTTCCGCCTCTGGTAAGATCGGCATACTTTTCAGGAACTTTGAAAGATCGCTTTAACCTTGTGCAGGCGTTTCGTGATGGCAGATGTTGGAGAAATGCACCGAAAGGTGTGTGCAATGTAAAGGTCGGCAAAGCATTTTTGGGTACTGCACTACATTTTACTGCATTGAAGAATGCAGTAAAGCATGAACTGCTAAGTAACGCTAAAACCGTGAAACCTGACGTTTTGTAAGTTTTGAAAATTTCTTTTTGTTACTGCTTTTGCTTGATCAGGTTCATACACGTATCGCTTCAACAAAGTCGGAACATACTTCTTCGGTAGCGGATGCGTAGACAACCCCAGCGACTGCGATATCTTCATGCGAGGCGTTGTAAAGGTGGTGGCGGCGAGTTCAAAGGCAACCACTCTAAGAGCAACCCTTGGTGAAATTCAAGCAGATTACAGCGTGAGTGCAATCATTTGCCGGGTTTTTCAATAAATATTGCTTGTACATGTGCTCAATGTGTATGCTCAGCCAAAAATGGTGAAATATAGGAGTGTTCATTATGCTAAGGATAGGAAAGTTCAACTTGACTTTTCAGGAAATTTACAGCTTTTGCTCTAGAGGAGAAACGTATGGCATTTGGAAAATCGCCGTGTTGGTATGAACGAATGGATAGAAACACATTCACAAGTTACCTGTATAGCACCGGTGGTTTGATTACTAAAGGACACCTGATTCAAGCAATTTTCAGTTTAAACGCGCAGACTTCGGAATTGTAGATTTCAGAATTAACTGTGCAATTTGCTATGTATATTAAGGCTGTATTAGTTATGTTCACGAATCGCGTTTACGTTGTGGCTGAGAGCCAAAAGAGCGACAAAAGTTGGAAGAGTGCTATAGATCAAAAATATCGAATCACACTTCGATGTCGTCGTAACTTTTGACATTGGGAACTCAACTATTTTTGTAAAGACTCGTCTTTTATCACAGGAATTGTATGACAGGTGCCTTCACGTGGCCCTCCCTGTACGACATTTGCCACAAAATGTCAACAAAGCCTGGCAATATGAGGGCAACCACTGCTACCCGCGCTGGATGTGTTCGGCATGGGGTGGTCATAAAACGCCCTTCTCAGGGCGCGGCAGCAGAAACGCTGCCGAAGACCCACAACCCAATATACTCCAGCTGAACACCGAGGGACTCACTGCAAACAAGATCTCTATAATTGATCAGCTAGCCTATAATAACAAGGCTTTCACTATCGTCCTGCAGGAGACCCACAGCACAACTGCAGACAAGCTAGTGATTCCCAGCTTTTCACTAGCTGAGTCAGTCCTGAGCAGGAACCACGGCCTTGCCACTTTTGTCCACGAGCGATTGGAATGGTCGCTGGTCGATCAGTCTTCAGAACAATCAGAGACTGTGGTTGTGAGTAGACGTCGCAGGATACAAGATCATTAACGTCTACAAACCTCCACACTCGCGATTCACACCAACGGCCATCCCGACGTTCCCACACCCCAGTCTGTATGTTGGTGACTTCAACTGCCAACATGTCAACTGGGATTACAACAAAACATCTTCTGACGGTGAGAGCCTGGGCTCCTGGGCACCAACAAACAACCTTGGACAGCTATATGATCCAAAGGAAACACCCAGTTTCTTCTCTCACCAATGAAACGTCGGCACCAACCCAAACCTGGCCTTCGCGAGCCTCGACCAGGACAGCCAGCTGCCAGACAGACGTGTCCTGGGAAATTTCCCGCGGTCACAACATCGGCCCTCCCTCATGACGCCACCAAGATTCAAGGTTCCTGCCCACAGCGATCCGGTGAAGCGTTGGAACTTTCTCAAGGTTGATTGGAAGCGCTTTTGACTTCTCACAGGTTAATTCATTGGACACAACAAATATTAAGAGGGCATACCAGGATTTTGGCGAGAGTCTACTTTCCGCGGCCAAACAATGTATCCCACGTGGCCGCCGGAAGAACTATGTGCCATGCTGGGATAAAGAGTGCGAGACCCTCTGTTGTTCTTTCACCTGAGCCGCAGTGGGTACTGACTCTGATAGAGCCGCTTCGTCCCTACTATCTCGACTTGAACAGAAGAAGCAGGAGCGATAACAGGAGGCTGTCAATTCCATCGACTTCTCGCACTCTAGCCGCAAGGCGTGGAGAACCATCAACAAAGCTACTGGCAGGTCTTGACTCTCCTCTCGCCCGTGCCCCGTCTCGGCAAAATCCATCGCCTCGCAACTTGTGAAGAACGGGGCACACAGGTCCGGGGGGCGGGAGTCCACCAGGCTCGTCAACAAACAGCTGTCCGACCTATGGAAGATTCCAACACGTGAGGGTCGCGGTATCTCTGAACCAATGGTGTACGGATATGGAAATTCTGCAATCCTGATCCAATCCGAAGCTTTTTCATGAACTCCATATCCAAACCATATCCGAAAAGTAAAAATGATGGACTCCGATATCCAATCCGAATCCGAGACCACTCACTCAGTTGCACATTAGCCTACAGAATTGGTAGTGTTTATTTTGCCTCACGAGGTGAAATCTGTGGTTGTTTTGCCTTATGTCAGACACAATTGGTTGAAGTGGTCATGTGACAAGAACGATGCATAAAAAGACAACTGTTAGGGTTTAGGATTAAGGTTACAACTAGCCTAAATTTGTGTAGGGCTTCCTGCTGGAATCCATGCAATGGCAACAGCTATTGTACTTTATTTTATCAGTGACAAAATGAGCACCATAACTTTATGTGCAATGAAACCATATTCACCTAAATAACTTTTTTATGTGAAACTTTTTCCAAACTGAACTTCTAGCACTATTAGACTTAGAATTAGCAACCTTGCCACTCTTATTAAAAACCAACACTTCACACGTTCCATTCCCACTTCAGGTGTAGGCTATAGGCTACTGTATTTGAACCTACTACAACAACATGGTCAAGATGTTATCATTGCGCTTTCACCATCCTCATCACTGTAACTTAGTTTTCAGGTTAAGGCCTCTTCTACAGTACTTAGATTGCTGAGCTGAACTGTTGAGACAGAAACTCGTGTAATTCGTTCATTGCTGAAAAACTTCTTTGGTAATGACTTACATTTTGCAATGATCTACTATAAAACAATTTGAGCACCAACATTTTACTATGGTCTGCTTTTACTAATAAATATATTTCAAAAATGAGACATGCTTCATCAGAAAAATGACGGGCTTTCTCGTATTTAAACTACAGTCTTGCTATCTTCACACAGATCCAAAATACAAGTTGCGCGATAACTGAGATGTCCTCAGTCTCGAACCTAGGATCCCGAGCGACAGGTAACATTGCATTTTACCGAGAGAAACTATAGAAAAGAAGACTGTGGCTAATATGATTTCGAAACATCGCAATTTTTCCTGATACAACTATTATTCCACATAAAGTTTTTTTTCATGGCAGCAATTTACTTCATTTGGATAATCCGAATCCGGATGCGGTTGAATCGGAAACGATATCCAAACCAATCCAAATCCAAAAATAATCCCAAGATCCGTCCTGGATTGGACTCCAAAAACTGGATCCTGTACATCACTGCTCTGAACCCTTTAGACTGGAGGAGCTTGCTGCTCCGCTTAGACGCCTGAAGCCAGGAAAGTCTCCGAGATTGGATTCCACTTTCCCGGAGTTTATACTCCCCGCCGGGTTGGCTCTCAAATCTTGGTTTTGCGACTTCCTCAGTTCCTGCATGCGTCAACTCAAAATTCCCAAGATCTGGAGAAGAGCACTAATAGTTGCGGTCCCTAAGCAACAGGAATTATATACTGAACATAATATTTCATTTGTTTTTTTGCGAAATTAAAGTTTACCTCACGAAATACAGCAAAAAAGAAGCCATTCTGAAAAATATTCAAAAGCTATGAAAAAACTTAGAAAAACGTGTCACACTTGTGAGTTCGGTATATTGATACCCTGATGTAGTGATTATGATTCTGTTCATCTTTTTTGTTAATGACCTTCTACCAGCGAATCTGCACTTTGCTGAAATCTAGAGATGCTAAAGTCTTTCCAGGTTGATAAACTGACGCAGAAGGATTTTGTTTACAATACCTCACTGTTCGAAAAACCATCTGATTTTTTGTGGTTTAGCTGAAATCCTAGGAATGCATCCTATTTTGCCTATTTTGTATGTAAATTGTTATTGGTTTGCAACTGTGCAATATCTTTCACATAAGTTGCGTGTGTCTGCTATTCAACATTTGGGTCCGTTTTAAGCAGTATCGAGTGTTGCGTAGGTCACGCAAACGTTGGTTATGAACAAACTTTAATGCTGAAAGAAAAAAGAACAAAAACACAACCATGCACGCCTCAGACCTTTGACTTTGACCTGCAGCCTTCAGCGCCTACTTTCACATTCGACGAAACCCTTACTCCCACGGTCACCGGTATATCTCCATCGAACGGCACCACAGAAACCGAAATAACCATCACTGGTGAGTATGAGGTAAATAGTGTTTTGGAGCGAATAAGATGAGCCGGAAATAAGTCTTAAATTGTTGACATCCTCTGGAGACAAGTAACAAGTGCCAAACATTTATTGATCTATATTTTTTACATCCTGGTGACCAACCAGTTCAGGTTGACTGGCGCTGATACAAACGTTCGCATTTAACTGCATGAAGTCTAGAACGTGCAAACCTAGTTGCGGTTTTGGCGCTTAGCAGAGAAGGGTTGTGTTCATGATCGAAAAGGAGTTGATGGCAATAAAGACGCCGAGAAAGTTTTGCATGAAACGTTGAATTTATTGGTTAAAGGTACCGGATTCACTTCGCCAACCGTGGCATTCGGGGGCAAATCGTGCAGTGTCATGACATCCACCGCAACAGAAATCGTATGCAAGGTATCGACAGACGAGGAGGTGCCTGTTGGTCAGTGAAGCTTTTAAATATTTGTGCTGATGTATGCTCTTAACATGCGAAACTTCACAGTCAGTCAATGAAAATCTTGCCATATTGAATTTAATTTAAATCCTAAATGATTTATATGCGCGCGGAGACATATTATTGCGCTGAGTGATCAGCAACGGCTTTGGCATAGTTTCGTTTGCAGAAAACGTCATTTGCTATTGTGTTCTGTAACATGCTTCCATGCCCACTCATTTTTTATATGTATTTGATGGAAGTAATCACTTGCAAAAAATTAGCGTAATGTATTATATTTACCTGGATTTCTTCTATTTTTACTACGGTACATGCCGTAAACACTCTCTAATAAAAAGTTCACAAATCGCTTTTTTAGAGTGTGTGAAACTCTAGCTCAGCACTTCAAAGTGAGCGGTCAAACATTTGAAAGTAAATCAGCTGTATTGCAATAAATAAAATGTTTGAAATAATCCTTTTATTTGTGTTGTGCGATTTTTGGGATGGGAATAAATAAAACATCACCGGCGCCGAAAAACGTCTGCGTGCGCTTGCATTGAACAAATTTTTGCATCAGTCAAAAGTCCATTTTATTGCAAGATCGCAAAAGTAACTGAAGATAATGATTTCTGCATATTTTCGTTCGTCATGAACCCGTTGTTTGCGTGCACTGAGAAAAAACGCTTTTTTACCGTTTTTTATGTTTGGTTGATGCCCTACCGGCAGGCGGTGATGTTTGATGATGATCCGTCATGTGTATTGCATAGTCATGATTATTCAGGTATATATCAGACCATCGTCGTGAACCAGAATGTTGGTGATGCCCGTGTGGAAATACGCAGCCTGCTTTCGCAAAGCTTTCTCATGTTCCCCTTCCTGTCATCTGTGATGCCTTCTAGTGGCTCGCTTGCTGGTGGAACGCAAATCAGTATACAAGTATATCAGATTTATGTATACATTCAGATCAGGCGTCTTGTTTGTGTTTGATTAGTCTGAAACCGTCCATGCCTTTTACCATTTGTTCTTTTGCTTGTGTTTGTGCATGTCCTGCTGTCAGTTGATATTTCCAGTTCCATTTGAAATTTAGTACGATATGATCGCGTGAGATAACTTTCAGTTTTTTGATAACGCATACTAAATTTTCAAGCACAGTTTTTGTCATTAAAGGAAACAACGCTTGTTGAATTTATTAGTTATATAAATATCTTGTCAGGCAACACGTAAAACAGGTATTAAAATATACCACATAATTTAAATAAACAATGGTAAAGAAAACGCACAGCACAAACTGAAGATTATTCAAAGGTTCGAAGCTTTGTTTTAGAAAAACGCAGGCTATGTCTGACACGCTATCAACTGATTTTGGTAATGTGGATTTTGTGCTGGCCAATTAGGGATCTGGGTTTTCTGGCGAGTCTGTCATCAAGATTGGCGCTTGGGAAACGGCCTGCAACGTGGTGACGGAAGAGAGCACTTACACTGAAATGGTTTGTCAAACTCCAGCAGTCCCGTCAGAGCAAAGTGGAGCTGTGGCCGTTTCTGTGGGGTAAGAGTTTTTAAAGACTGAGTTTAAAAACTCTTGCACGTTTTCTTGGCAAAAGAGTCACCACAAAAATGCGAATTTTCATCTGTTTGTCTCGCTGCGACGCTGCATCCGGAAAACGTTTTTTTTTTCAATGAAACGGTGTACTGATAACTTCGTTTTCGTACAAAATTTTGCACCAAACACAAAATTTATTTGAAAATAACTGTTTTCTAATGTGTCGTTGGGGGAATTCTTTGTTGTTGGAGTTTGTAATCAAGTTTTGGAAATGTTTTTAGATAGTATTGCAGGTTGTTTGTGCTAAATTTCTACGTGATAGTTCTGTACCACCTAACTGATGGCTGTGTGTTGATAGCAACTGCAGCACCTCGCCCATCGAGGATTTTTATGGAAGGATTTGGTTTGTTTCCGTATTTTGATATGTTTCTTATCGTTCACTCAGCGGTATTGTAGCCGAATGCACGGGAACCTGCGACTTCGCTTTCGCCGAACTTGATACGCCAGTAGTTACCAGTCGTGCAGATGTGCCAGCAGCGAAATATGCAACCACTGCAATAACCTTCTTTGGAGAAAGTGAGCAACTGAACTGCTTGCAACGAGTTTGACTAACTCTGCGGTGATTTTGTTATTTTGCCGTTAAAACAACACGTTAATCACCATGGGCGTCGGAAGGATTTCTTCCAGGGAAGGTGGCTATAGGGGAGTTTTCCAAGAACTGGCCAAAAACATTTTTTTTATAGAGGGACAACAGTAGTGAAGTTTCATTTTAACAACTCGAAACTAAAAGAAAATCCAGAGGAGGTCTTGCTCGCATTCCTCCCCATTCCGACGCCCAAGCTAACTGGATATATACTGAAAATGCAAAAGCGAACGTCCGACAGCAATTGCTTCAAACGCTTGTGTGATGAAAATGTGAAAGCGAATAAGAAACAAACTTTTATACAGACTAACTGTTTTTTGCTTCACTACGCATCGCCGATACTTGAAAAACACACTTGTTTTGATGAACGCAGAGTTTGGATCAAGCGGGGTCGCTGTTACCATTGGCAACGAGGAATGCGCAGTTGATAGCTTTTCTGACACCGAAATCCAATGCACTGTGGGACGTTTTCCAGTTGGACTCAATAAAATCGCTGTGCATGCCACGAGCAAAGGTATATAATATTTCGTGTAATAATCTGCACCAGAATTTATCCAACTGTCACGGCATAACTACTGCATATACCTCACCCCTGTTGCTATACAACGACAAAAACAGCAAGGTGAACTTGCTGCTAAGCTTAATAGCTGATTTTCGTAATGACCTGTCGGGCTACGTTTTGGCAGGCTATGCGAGATTTGAAAAATCTGACGATGAAGAGATCGATAACCCACCAATCATCGACAGCATTACTCCAGACAAAGGAAGCATTTATGGTGGAACAACCATCACAATCACTGGTGAGTAGAAAAAAGACAAATTGCTACAAAATTGTGCTTGTAACGTTTAGTCACAGATGAAAGACATGGAGGTGTCCGCCAAAGCACTGTGTTTTTCCAAATGGGGGTTGTTTTTCGTTTGGAAACATTCGAATGTTAATTTTGCTCTTTGCCAATCGAAACTTTGAAATCCATTTAAAACAGCGTTTCTTAAGCATTTGTGGGTCACCGAACCCTAGCACATCGTAATAAAAATTACGGATCCTTCAAGAGAAAACACTGCAATAAATACTAAAATATTAGATTTTATCCGTTGTAGTAGCAATCAAATTGTCTGCAAAGCCTACCCTTTCGAAATGTCAGAGCAAAGTCAATTAACCCTTTAAGTCACATTCATGGACCATTTAGGGGTTCACGGGCCCATGTTTGAGAAGCCGTGACTTGAAAGTTTAAACATTTTTTTTCCTCGAAAATTGAAAACGAGTGCTGACATGAATTACACTGTGTCCTGTTTGCTTCAGGCAACGGTTTCATCGACGTTGACACAACCGTCACGGTTGGCGGTCAAGACTGTCCGGTCACGCGGACCAACTTCAGCCAAGTGACTTGTCTCACACAAGCCCTTTCAGCAGGCTCTGTGACGTTGTTGCTAACATCCGGTGGTGTGACTTACCCCGAACAAAGCTACGAGTACTCGGAAGCTGCTACTCCTTCTATTAGCTCTGTAGTTTTAACATCAGGTAAGGATATTTGCACAAACTGCTTTTTTGGTCTACTCGACACCAGTGGAGATTCTAGAATGAAAAAAGTGTGGAGCCCACTGCGGGGCCAAGGAAAATGGTAGGGAGGCGACATAAATGTCTCTAGTGCATGGTGACTTTCCGTTGTAATATAAATTGATTTGCTATGATTAACCCTATCAAACCCAACATAGTCTTGTGAATATCGTCAGAGCCGTCGCCAGAAAGTCTTCAATAGCGGGCTTTACGTCTGTGCAAGTTTGCTTGACATTCTAAAAACTGACAAAAACTCCACTGGTTTGCAGTGTTTCTTATTTCCATTTAGGGTCTTGGAGCTTGTTTTGGGGGGACTAAGCCCACCAAAGCCCGTCGTGGCAACAGAACTGAATATCGTTGAATATGACCTAGCGTTAATATTCACTGGGACACCTAAGCACCACTAGATGCAATCGCACACTTGCACTGCTATGTTGAATATTCTGTGCTAAACATACAACTTCCACAGCACTACACTCTGACTCTACACATGCAAAACGAAACACCATTTCCCGCACACAATTGTGCCGGTGACGACCCCACATGAACGAAAACAGCGGCACCAAAGTGAAAACAATTCACATGAAAGCGAAATGCTTCCAACGACAAGTGCTATCATGACACAGAGACAAGTAGGCTATTGATAGCCAACTTTTTTCGTCAAACTATTCTTACTACGAAGCAAGTTTTTTTAAATAAATCATCGGCCAACAGATTAGTGACTACGACTAATCCGTTTTTGTGGTAGCTTACGAACACCTTGTGATGTAACAATAACAACGTTATGCAACGACTATCACAGTGTGATACCATGTGCAGCGTGTGTAGGGTAAGGACCTTACAGTGCACTATGCAGTTAACAACAGCGAAGTTTCAACACCAGTTGACCAGTGGCACCTAAACTAGCACAGCCGCGCCGCAGATAGGTGGTATGTGTGTATCGGCGTTTTGAGCGTGTACCTGGTAGCAAGATGTAACATCAGGCACAAAACTTGCCCAGCAGATAGTCATGACAAAGTCGTTCATTATGACATTCACACTAAATTTTTCTCTAACTGATCCTCGGAAGCTGACTTTTAAGCCCTGGTTTAATGCATGGCAGTGATTCCCAACGGGGTCCAGACCGTCCACCTACCACAGAGAATTCCATAAATCTTTGATAAAACGTTCACTGACCTATGTGCAAGTTTCGACTAGTTGTTCATGAGCTGTCAGCATAGCAAAGTGGTCCATCGGCTACATTTAAAAAAGGTGGTCCATGGGTCCAAAAAGATTGAGAACCACTGATTTATGACTATCTTGTCATAAGCGAAACATGGACCACCTCAAATAAACCAAAAGAAACAATTTGACAAATAGACAACGAGCAATACGATTCTCGCACAAAACCATGCACCGTCTACGTCAGAATTTCATATCAACATCAAATCAGTGTAACTTAATCCTATCATGTCGACTGTCAAATTCATCAACGAAGCCATCTAAATCTATTTTTCAGGTCGTACCCTTTCAATTGAAAGTAGAGCATTGTTACTCAATATTTCACTGGTCGTGGAATTTCTGAGAAATGTTTTCACTAATTTCATTTTTGAAAAAATTCTCTCGCATGAAGCGCTGGTGACCGGAAGAGTTACAGCTATTAGTAACAACTTCTATAAACAATCAAGCGCACCTTTGTAATGAGCTATAAATGAAATAAATTGTTCGAGCGGTGTAGGCAGCTGTGACACTTTCCGAAGCAAATTCTTTGCCAGAAGTGTTTCATGTTTTAAATCATTTTCACTAATTGAATATGCATTTGCGAATTTTTGCAAGTGTTTTTCTGATAGAAATGTTTGACCTCAGGGTCAAAGAGCTTAAATAGCGGAAAGAATTGTTCATGAACCATTACAAAATGCCATTACAAAGTTCTAGAAGGTTGTAGGACATGTGTAGGTAGACTTAGAACTGAAGTCACGACCAGTTGCCTAAGATGATTCGAAGTCATACGAGACACAAAGCAGCAAAGCACACGCGTACAGTCAGGATAAATTCGGATAAATTATCTTACA
>Ga0210059_1000486_pt1 | contig 50683 bp, 34 predicted proteins | sample Ectturendosymbi2_FD_188042 | JGI IMG/M metagenome (GOLD analysis project Ga0210059, IMG submission 188042) | Ecteinascidia turbinata endosymbiont from Florida, USA - Sample 2 (SPAdes) (version 2) | ecosystem: Host-associated > Tunicates > Ascidians > Unclassified | place: Key West, Florida...
AATCGAAAGTTTTCTTGCGTACTTTGTGCGCATTCTCAATTCTTGTGTAGTTTAGCAAGATTCGATTTTTCAAACCGGAGTGTGCGCCAGCCAGTCCACCCGCATTTACTCGATGCTCGACTGCTCATATTCGACAAGACATTAGCGCAGCCTCATTTTTTTCCGCTGTAAATTGCTCTGACGAATTGATGAGTGTGTTGTACTCCCTTGTTTTAACACACCGCCTGATATTTTTGCAGTTACAAACTGTGTATCGTAGCGTTCGGTGTATTTTCCTCCGATAGCCTAACTTGGAGCGCTAATAGGTTATATTCAGTGCAATGACATAAAATAAGGAGAGTGGATATTTAGAAAAACGTGCATGTTATGTCAACGAACTTCGCTAAAACGTTGGTTTGGAAACAGGACTATGACGTCAAATTGTGACGTCACAAACAGTGCACACCAAATACAAATGACTACCCTATGCCACTAAATGAACCCCCCCCCATTAAAATCTTCTGCGTACGCCACTGTTTACGTTTAGGGTGTATGTTTAAGTTTCGGTTTAGGGTTTACCTTTAGGGCTTAGGTTTGGGGATTAGGTTTCGGGTTTAGGGTTTAGGTTCAACTTTTGAGTTTAAGTTTCAGGTTTAAATTTTTGGTTTAGCTTTTGGGTTTAGGTTTTAGGTTCACCTTTTGGGCTTAAGTTCTAGGTTTGAATTTTGGGTTTAAGTTTAAGTTTTGGGATGATCTTTTAAGTTTAGGATTTGGGTTTAGGTTCTGGGTTTAGGTTTTGGGTTTGGTTTTAGGTGTAGGGTTTTAGGTCATGTCATAAGGACCTTATGCTAATGCAAGTGTATCGTCCTCATCACTTGACCAATCCAAACATCGGATTCATCCAATGGAAAAATAACTCCAGCAGTGCTTTTTCCTTTGATGCTAAGTAGACACTACCTTGTAAAATTTTGGAAATGCCAAAAGGCTGTGTCTACTTTGCCTCATGAGGCAAAAGCACTGCTGGAACTATTTTGCCCTGAAATAATCGTATTTGGCTAAAGGCAAAATAGCTTCAGTAGTTCTTTTACCTCATGAGGCAAAATAAAAATACATGATTTCACACTGGCGGATCAGGACTGGATCGGACTGATGATTTTCAAAAATTTTGCAGACAGGACTGGATTGGATTCAATTTCATCGGAGCAGGACTGGACTCGGACTGGAAAATTTCACAGTCCGCTCATCTCTGATAGATTCTATTTGAATAAGAGCTGATGATGCCTACTTCGTCCGCGAAATATATGCTCTGTAAGATCTTTAGTGTCTGATTTTTTGCTGGGAAAAGATTTCTTTCGATAGTCAGTAGTTTGGAAACTATTTCAAATTAACTGCAATTGACTCACAACATCAAAACAGTTGACACTACAAAGACTTCAAAGTGATCAGTGTCAGCAGCTATGGAACAAGAAGCTCTGTTAGGCTCAGCAATAGCGGGTAAAACGTCAAAGCAGGTATACAACACAAATGACTCATTGGAACTGAGCTACGCATAAAACAATTAACTGTCCTAAACTTTATGAGGTATAGGCCTTCTTGTATGTAGGCTATAACAATGATGGGCCAAGAAAAGGCACTGGACCAATGAAAGTTAAGAACAATTCTGTAACTGTGATGGCATGATTCCTTAAAAATCAGACGAGTTTTGCTGGTCGTAGTCAAGGCTCAACATTGCACAATCTCTGCGGCACTGTTTTTCAACCGGGAAGCTACCAGCAAGATTTAAATCCAATTCCAAGCGCATGTTCATCTCTGGTCATTTTTTGGGCCAGCGAAGGACAAGGAGGTATAATTCTTGCAGCAACGTTGGGTTATACCTGTGAAAATGACTGAGAGTGCAAGAGAGAAGGAAATGGAAACAACTTCACCAAAAATTTAGATCTAAATAGCATCCAAACCTGCTGAAAACAACTATCATTGGGCACCATTTTTTAAGTTCGTTGAAGGCCATTTTGTAGTTTATTGAGCACTGTTTTGTAGCAAACGAAAGACATAGAAAAAATGGTAAATTTATTTGACTCGACGTTGATTCGAGCTTGGAAATCAATGACTCGAAGTGACTCAACAGTTCTTGTGACTCAACAAAGTCATGACTCGACTCAAATAAATTTTAGATAACTCTGACTCGAAGGGCTTGTGACCCTGACTCGGTTGCAACCAGCTACGTTTTTACTTGTAGCAACTATACATGTTATGTTTTTGAAAAATTCGGGGTGAATCGACCGGTTTCTCTCCTGGTTGTGGACCTGCATTCAGATGATTATCAATGCTGTATCAGACAAGGCTGGATTAATGTGATTGTTATTGGTGGTGCAGCATTAGGATCATTTCTAAATTAGGCCCAGAAAGTAACCTCTATAGTCGGCGTGACTGCGAATGTGTGAGTGCGAATTGGATAAACATGCACGAATGCCGAGGAATTACGTCTTTTACGCACTACAGCATCAGGCCTAATTTGGTATTAATCCTGCCCTAGCCATTAGTGGACAAAATTTCCGAACAGTAGCCTACAGTAGGACACAGAAAACGCAGCATTCGTAAACACGAATTTGTAGGCGATGTGAAAAGTTGCGATTGCTGCACACTTGCGAACAGAGTTTATCGAGAACGGTTGCAGCCTTCTCTACCGGGGTTGAATCTGCACATGCAACGAGTACTGCAAGGTAACCATACAGCCAAGATAGCAAAACGTGTCCATCGCCATACATAAAGCACTGCAGTGAATTTTGATCAATAGTGAGATAAAAACAGTCTGATGGAGCATCATTATCTTTGTCAGGTTGTTTGAATAGGCGATCTTGGAGCAAACAGTTGCAGATTAGTTGCTCAAGTCTTGCATCTCTTCAGTGGACTCAGAATCCAAAGCAGCGTAATCTGCGTATAGAAGTTTGCTAATGAACAATCAAAGAACCTTTTTTTTGGCATGAAGATTGTTGAGATTGAAGAGGTTCACGGGCTGAAATCAGCTGGTATCTTATGAGTGCGAAATCGTTGTAACTGGTTGCTGTACGCCTACTATTTTCGGGGGGCAAAATGACTGTAACTTGTATTTGTGCCTAACAATTGAAAACATGTTTTTGAAAATAATTTTTGGGCGCAATTGCCCCGTTGCCCACCCCATGGTTGTGGGCCTGAAGTGATTCGTGTTTGAGTGTGATTGTAGCAAGATCTTTTGTTAAACAAAGAAGGAGTAAGTGACTAGTCTTTAGAAAAGTGACTAGTCTCACTTGGTCTCCAAGTGAATCTTTCTGAAAATGTTTTTGACCGAAAATCAAATTCGCATAACTCCACGCATCTTTAGTCCAGGTATTTTTTGAAGAAAAGACCCACAAATTGACGACGTGATGCTCCTTGTTGATGCATCACGTAAAGTATAACTTTCTTTTTGTATAGTAAGCCATACCACCAGAAAACGCGATGCCCATATGCCACAGAAAACGCACGAGTCGTACTTTTTTGCAATTATCTGTTGACGAACAAGCAGCTCCGCTCCTTTGCTCCGCTGTTATATTGCAGGGGTGTCCAAACCTGCTCTATGTATGAGCCACATATCATAAAATCCAAATTACAAAGAGCTGCAACAAAAGTCTAAAAACACGAATTTATTTGCAATGTACGCTTCTGTGACACCATAATTCTTAAGTCTTCTGTGACACCATAATTCTTAAGAGGCGACTTGCAAAAGTAATACTGTACGGCACACTAGCTACAGCAGTACCATTTTGCAATATTTCTACAGTTTGCGAAGGAAATAAGAAACAAAAACGATTTTTCGGAAAGCTCAACGAGCCGCATGCAAATGTTCGAAGAGCCGCTTTGTTATGTTTGGCCACCTCTGTTATATTGCTTTTTCCAAATAAACGCAAGAATTTCGGTATCCAGCAACGTGCAGAAGTAGATGGGCAAAACGCCGAAAATGAATGGACAGTGCTCAAACCTCCAACCAGACTGGGGCACCAGACAATCCTTGTACCCTCTGAAATTAAACAGGTTTAGTTGTCAGGTACAACAAGTTACAAACATTTTTGCGCCTCCCCAAAAATAGTACAGCAAGTTGCCCTCCCCGAAAATATTAGTTGGTTGAGGCCCTGACAATACTGCTTGCTGTCTCCGTAGGGCTGATGCTGTTAAACGCTTCAAACATGCAAGATTTGCGATCGTTGAAAGTGAAAAGCAAATTGCAAATGCTCTAAATGTTATGGTCGTGGTTGACCACACACGGATGTCACGTGAGAATCATTTCCGCAGCAGTGTTGCCAACTGGTATTTCATAAATTTGGTATATCTTCAAAGTGGTTAGTACATAACTTTTTGATTTGGTAATGGTATATATGAAGAATTTGGTATATACTGTGTTTGATATATTTTTGTAGGTGTTAGTTGAGACTTTGAACCAAATTATTTGTTATACTGCGAAGTGTTGACCGAAAAACCACAGTATCGCAAAAGCTATTATACGTATATGTATATGTAATATTATTAATTATACGTATATATAGGTATTATACGCATATATATATCTAAAGTTTAGTGATTTTGCTTAAACATTGAAGAAGGGTGTGCTTTGAGTAGGCGGAAAGGGAGACCAGAAGGCAGAAGAGACCTGATAAGTTCTGATATCTGACAGAAACAAATCCAGGTCAGGTATGCGCTTTTAGTCAGCCAATGCATTCAAAGGTTGGAAAGTTGCGTCCAGGTGTAAGAAGATTTATCTTAGAGGAAGAGTGACTTATGATACATTGTGTGGCTTGGAATGCAGGATTCTATTCCACAGTTGCGTTCTATCAATATTGTGATAATTAAATACAATTACAGTAAGCATACACAAAATTGTGTTGGCTATTGACAAAATCAGAAATACGGAAAACTATTGAACCCAATAAATATAATAATGGGAAAGAATCAGACACAAAGTTCACAAAAAAAACAGTACGAGTATGCAATAGAAACATCACATGGTGATGAAAGTATATACAGAAACAATATAAAAGCTTAAAGAGCAGATAACACTAACAGTACACATAAAAAAGTACAAAACAATTGTGTTATAGTACATAGACAATGAATATATTCTATACATCAACGTAACACAGATGATCATGATGGTGTGCAAGCAATGAGATAAGAGTTGAGCAGGCAGTTGAAGCAGGCACATTGAATTGATACCAGGTCAGTGGTTCCCAACTTGTTCGAGCTGTTACCCAAATCAAGGTAGCAACTATGTCTTATTACCCACAATATTTCACAGTGATCACTCATAATATAGAAGAACATTGTGGTTTTCGTTCCAAATTATCCCTTGAAGAATCGCATATTTGATATTATCCCCAGGGGATAATTTACTCCCTCCAGTTTGGGAACCACTGTCACACTAGGTAAAGGAAGCGAACAACAATATGAAAAAGGATTGCAAGGCAGAGAGCAATAATGCACTTAGAAACAACATTTCTATTCATTACAAAAACAAATAGCAAGGGCGGAAAACAATGAATGTCTGTACATATAGGCTGAATTGTGAAGAAATAACAATTTACCCACGGACCATAGTAAATGGGGGTGAGTTCCATGGATAAGCTATGTCCAACCACCAGATGCATGGTATGGTGTCACCACATGATGATGATGTTGAAGAGACAAGGCTTCCATGGGCATGGACAGATTACAGTAGTATTTAATTAGCAGCAAACAAACATTAATCCAGTAAGTGTTGGGTACATGAAAAACAAATATGTTTAGTAAATGAGAAAAGTATTTAGTTAAAAAAAAGGTAGAGTTTCACAAAATGTCATGACTATGGACTTATGTGATCTAGCTACATATTTCACATTTTTTTTCTTATACAGAATCCTGCAAAGGATTTACACAAAATCCTACAAAGGATTAAGATTTTTACAGAATCCAGATTCTGCTGGTGGTACTGCATATCACTTCTGCAAACTGTGCAAAAGAATTGCCAACTGCAAACAAAGCAACTATTATTAATTATACAAAATACCAACAGGGTGGACTACTGTACAGAAGAAATGAAAATGCAGTTGCAGTGTTGGAAGTTTGAATTCTCCTGTTAAGATCTATTGCTGCTGAAGTTCAAAAAGTAGAAATTAGGCTGGAAAATTCTCTGTGATCACTGTTCAATGATTCAACACTTTTGATCATATGAAGTAGTAAAAACGCATGCTATGGAGAAAGCAGCATTGAATTTTATGATTTTTGTTTCTGATAATTAAGTATATATTTGGTATGTTTTCATACAAGATAGATTTGGTATATTCGTTATAGGAAGAGTTGGCAACCTTGTTCTGCAGGAATCAGCATTGGGAAATATTCGAGGAATTCTTAGGGGGGCAATAGTGGATTTTTACAGAGATAACCAAAAATATTTTTGTAGGTGGGGGCCAAAAGTGGTGAAATTACAGTTTTTTCTTGGAACTAAGAAAACATTTTTTTGCTGAAAGTGTAACAAGAAAATGTCAGATTTCAAAATCCAGGAGGGCCAAGACCCACCCCCCTTTGTGATGCCAATGTGTAATAGCGATGTGGTTGTTACCTTTACTTTTGCGGTGGCTGCATCAACATCAACATGATTGAAATTGGGAATTTTAGTGTGATTTCATTACTCGTTAACAAAATCTTGTGACAGTGGCAGTTGCATTTACTTCAGCTTGAACATCACAAACTGGCATGCAAGCTTCATTACCACATGTTAAGCTTCCAAATCTTGTTTGCTACGAATAAAACATAAATCTGCGGCCTGTTGTTTGCTCACCCTTGATCTAGCCTATGCTCTAGTATAGGGGTTCCTAACCTGTGGTACGCGAAGGCCTTCCAGGTAGTACACGAGCAATTTCCATTTTTTACAAAAACCTGGATTCACAGCTTTTTAGTTTCTGTTTCAGGTTTTGTTTCTGAATAAATAAATTTTTCTGTAGCCTGCTATTCTTATTGTATTGCAGCATTATGGCTTTCGATGTGCTGTTAACAAATTTATGCCACATGTCGACCAATGGTAGAAAGTGAACAGACACAAAAATCTCATTAAATTTAGTTTTAGTCATTTATTGTTATTTTAATGTAGGTATAGGCCTATTATTCTTCTAAATAAACTAAGATTTGATCAAATTAGTTATTCTGGAAAAAGTGGTACGTGTTGACAATATGGGGTGTCCAAGTGGTACAAGATCATAATAAGGTTGGGATCCCCTGCTCAAGCATCTACAGCAGTGCAACCCAAAACTTTCTGATGTTTTTTCAATGGAAACTAGAAGACTTGTTGCATTTTTTAGGGTTTGAACAGTTTTTTAGCTCAATCACTTGGCGAGTTATGGAGTTGCAAAGACTTGCACAATATAGGGAAATTATAAGGAAAATCCACCTTGAACATATGGCTACCCAGTGATTATAATTCTTTTAAATAAAAACAAATTTATTGATGCAGTATGACCGTATGCATTTACACTGACTTGCCAAACAAAGAAGTAATTTTGGACTGTTATAAGTGTTTCAGTGACTGTTCCACATTTATACCCTTTATTTAGAAAAAAGAGGCTTTCATGCCAGTTTGTCCTAAGCATGAAATTTGACGGAATTCCTTATTATGTTGCTTAAAGTCAGTGGTTTCATACTGACATGTATGATAGTCCCTTTTTTTTCAACTTAAGATTTTCATCAGTGTATTGTAAGAATTTTCTACAAGTGTTCTAAGTCTTTGGCTTAGACATCTTTATAAAGTGCAGATCCCAAAAGCAAGGCACTGCAACACGCATATTTAACCTTACGTAGTGATAACTCAAAAAGCATTGGGCAACAACCATGAAAACTGACAATTTTGTCATACGTGTAGTAATAATGGGGTTTAGTCAGTTGAGCATTCAAGGCGGGTGATATAAACACAATCTGAAACCAAAGCCATGAGAAAGGTACCTAATGGCCACATAGACCATGTGTTGTGCTGTGGACACCCTTGGTCTACAGAGTCCTATTGTATGCAACTTGTTATCTAGGTTGGTCAGTGAAAAAACATACTCTCTCAAAATTTTCACACAGGAAGATAAACGTTAAGAGTCACTACAAAGCTTATAGCCAAAAGCACAGATTCTGTAATTTTGGTCTAAGGTAATTAACCTGTGAAACAACAGAGTAGTGATAACTGTTTGATTGTTTGACAGTACTACTATGTTATACAACTAGTTGTTCTTGTTTGGCTTCAATTTCTGGTTTAACTCTAGAATGAAATTATTCAATGTAAAAAGTCGATTCAAGCAATGATGATCTATTATCAGTAGTGTAGTAGAGCATCACACTATTTTGTTGTGTTTTTTGTTAATTCTGTATCAAAGTGAAATTAATCTGTGAGTTTATGACAAACTGCAATGCATTAAGTTACCTGTTAGGCTAAACAAGCTATGGTGTCTTAGTCCTTCCAAAATGTTTGCAGAGTTGTCTTAGGTTTTAAGGTTGTCATAATGTGTTGCTATTCACAAAATAAAGTAATATAATTCTATGACTTATTAGATGTTGCTCAATGTAAAGAAATTTGTAGTAGTTTTTATAAGACTAGCTTGTGTTTAAAATAATACACTGAAAACTGTATGTTAATATGAAACCTTTATGGCAAAAATGTGATAAGGTAAAGTTTATGGTAAAGTTTATTATTTATTTTCCCTGAAAGAACTCAACAATTCATGAACGAATATGAAGCACAGGTGTTATTGCAGAGAAACAGTCAAGCAACCTTATTGACCACTCAACAGTTGTCACCCTGGATATTATGTTTTTGAAGTTTAGAAATGCACATGCACAAAAAGAAACAAAGAAAAGCAACTGAAGCATCATAATAAAAGTACAAAAACATAGCAGCGATAAATCAAATAACTATAACAGACACAACTTTCAAAATTGTAAGCAAGTATATATTTAATAATTTCAACATAGTCAATATTATAATCAGTTTTTTACATGTTTTAAAGACCTGGTGTTATCCAGGTGACTATCTAAAAGCTTGGCTGACTATGCAAAATATTGTAAGGGTGTGATGTATCAAAAGTGCAGCTGTACACTAAGTCCGTATTCTTAGGGTAATACTTGAAGTTAAAAAAAGTGCAGTACTATTTTCAAAAGTATTGTAGATTTTAATGTCATTTGAGGCATCTTCCCAAGTTGTAGGTCTTATTTGTTTCATTCCCATGATTGAATTTTGCATTGTTTATTTTGTTTACATACCAGTGTTGTAACATAGTTAAAATGACTGTAACTGATAACTATTTTAAAGTTTTGATGTCCTTGTTTTGGGTGATCATGCCAGTTGAAAAAAGAACTAAAAGCTGGATGCATTTGTTCAGACTGTGTCATTCACTGATGATTTGATAGCAACATATGTGTGAATAGTTTTTTGTAATGGATTTATCATAAATGTTAGTTATTTACCTTCATATGTGTGAAATATAACAGACATTTTTTTAGATAATTGAGGTTATATATTTGAAAACATGTGTGATGTTCTGCAACTGTAATGATATAACCGTTTACTGCAAAGTGCTATATAGTTCATCAAATAAAAAAAGGATATATCCAAATACTGACTTGAGAAAAGTCAAGCTTACAAGATTTTGGTTTAAACCAATTTGTTAGAAATTTAGCAACTCTCAGTCAGTAAACCATGTCTCCGACCAAGAAGTTGGATCAAATCACCAGTGATATTCCCAGAGATGTTGCACGTAAGCATATTGTTAGCATATATACTTGAGTTTAAATTTGTTATGACCATGTTGGAGACCTTTGCAGAATTTATCCAAGCTGTAGTATTAATACAAGCTACAAAATGTCTGCATGTGTGTGTGCATAGATATTTTGTTATAGCAGAGGAGATAATGTGAAAAAGCTTCAAACCAGAATTTTGTCAGCACATATGGGAGGAAGTTAACATGAAGTAGTTGTCTTATTATTATAGTTGCATGTTTCATCTATAGCCTGATAATGCTTTCAGCTGTAGTTCTGTGCAGGTGTTACATTCTGTCACAACTTTTTTGTTGTTTGCAACCAGAATGTCAGCACATAAGTAGTGCTGGGTATCTCTTTGTAAATAGATTACTAGAAACGCACTTGTCAATATGTGTATTTCCAATCTTTCAAATGTATTCAGTCATGAAAGATTCCAAAAATAAATATCTGCATACAAATGCACTGCATATATGTAAGATAACATGATTTATCAAATCAAAATTTTGCAGTTTGGAAATTAAATGCAGTTGGGTCAGCTTCAATTTTTAAGACAAAGTGTTTTAGTGAGATTTCTGTTGAAACATGTTGCTGAAGCTTTTGTCATCAACTACATTTTTTCCAACCTGAAAATTGTTAGTTACGTGCAGTGATAATCATGCAGTGAAAATTTTTGAAAGGAAAATTAAAAAAAAATATTTTCAAGCAAAGGTTCTTTGCCTTTTCAAGCATGTGGCTCAATTAATAAACAAACAGACGGTCCATTGCCCACCAACTATACAACTTCTCCAATATGACAACTGTTGCACATGCTTAGAGCAAAAGTAAAAGCAATGAAAAAAAATATTTAATAACACAACATGTGCTACAATCAATCGAAGGCTGAGCCTGTTAGAAAGCAAAGATACTTGAAGCTCAATACATGATAATGCAGAGATTAGGTCATCTTTCACATTAAGCCTGCTTTTAGATTTTGTTTTCATGGCAACAAGAGCCCCTGTTTTTGAGAGTTATCTTGCAAAAGGTACTCAATTTCAATAATATGAGGCTGTGGCCCGTCAAAAATTCTTCCGTGGCCATGACCAACAGATTGAGAAAACCTGTTTTAGAGGAAATTGACTCTTTCAAAGAACTGGGTCACAGGGTGTGGGATTTTGTTTTGCAAGTGTTGTATTCTTGACTGACAAACAGACATTTTGTAATGCTCACTCACTGTTATATATATATTGATTAAAATGAATCGCTGAAGCAGTGGCCATCCATGTATAGGTCAAGCAATTAGTGGTCACCAAGCCATATAAACTATCAGTTAATTACTGTGCATAAAAGCACATCACAAACATGCATAGAACAACACACAGGAATTTGACATATATCTAGCAAACCAGCTCCAACTAGAATCATGCAGCCTCGCAGCAGCAGGGTTGATAACAAGTAATTAAATACAGTTAGCATGACTCATTTCCACTTTTTCATGCATGTATTTTAAATATGTACATTGTACAATTAGCAAAATGAAAATAAGGTTAGACTCACTTGTGCTTGTCAACCAGTCTTTCAGAAGCTTCTGTAACTTTTTTACTTGCTGTTAGTTACTGTTTAACAAACATACTGGGTGGCAGTGCTAGATTTATTGCAGTTTGTTGTGATATTGCATCTTCAAAAAAGATATTTCATTTGTATTGTCTGTTGTATAGGCTTGCTTTTTGCATGTAAGCCAAGAACAATCCTTGAGATTTGCTCCTTTTCATGTTGGTCTCACTTTGCATTATGAGTGATTTTTGTGAAAAGCCTTGTCAGCAGATATACAGTGGTTTTCTTGTTTTGAAGTTGATAATCTTGTATGTTGTATTCATCTTGTGGTAAAATCCCACTAAAGTCTAATTCAGCTTACAATTTCAGTGCCTTTACCATTCAGAAAGTTGGTGAACCATGTTAAACAAGCTGTGGACTGGGCTATCATGTTTGTAAACAACCTTCAGTCTGAATTTACCAATCATTTCTATTCTTTCTGGATGGCATTCATGTCCAGTTTGAAAATGGTTGACTGTGTGGGCTAATGTATATTGTCTAAGTGTTTGCTTATAGCGACGTACAGAGCACACGTGCATTGTGATCATCCACTATGTGTAGCCTTGTTTCTCTTGCTGTACAGGATGCACTGATGATTTTTTGTTTCACTTGGCAGTCAAAAAGTTGAGTGCACCAGTTGGATGATTCACTACTATATCTTGAGCACAAACTATACACTGAATAGTAGCACTGATTCTTGAGACATTTTGGTTTATCTAGTATCTTACTTGTCTAAGTAGATTATAGCATTTGTGGCATTTCTCTGTGTTAAAGTTGTTTGTAGTCTGTTTCACAAGTTGCAAAAGTCATTTGGAGCATGTGGGACTGGTTTCGCGCATGAAAGTAGAACTATTTGGCTATAGAATTTTTTAAAAACTCATTTCCTTTGATGACAAAAGAATGACCAAAGTTCACACATAAATTAAACAATGAAAAGTACATGGAATGATTGATCATTGTGGTTTAGTTTTTCTCAAAGATAATTCAACATCAAAGTTTTTAGCCATTTTTAAGCCTTATATTTAGGTTTGATTGCAACAGGAATCCAAAGATGAGCTTGAAAAATGTTTCCCTGCACAATTCTAATCACTTTTGTATATGGCTTACGACATAACTTTTTAGGAGCTAATTTTGTGTCTTGGAGTTGACCTGTTTTTTTTTTCATTATGAATGCCCAAGCAAGCATGAGTAGACACATGTGCTAAGCATATTAAGATATAAAAATCATGCACTTAACCTTTGAAATTTCATGCAAAAATATAAGATTGGCATGGTGGTTTGCTTATTCTATTCATGCCGAAATTGAAGATGTTGGATGCAATAATGAGGTCACTTTTCACATTGTTGCTCAGAGGGGATTCGTGATGTCATTGGGCGGAAATGTGTTGTGACTTTAAAGAAAATGGTGAAATTGCAACGTTCTCAAGGTGATCGACTGGATGCCAAAGTTTTGGTAAGGATTGCAATGCCGTTGTACGACTGACAGTATAATGCACGTCTAAACAGACTGAAAAGCCTTTATTTGTGGCTGCAGAAAATAGCGTTAGCATACTACTGAATTATAATGCCACCACTATGTGAATTATATGAATTGACAATCTGATCACTTCCTGTATAGGATGTAGTTGGTGCAGAACCGTTCAAGCCATGTGTGTCTGTGTGTTAGGCGTATTTTGTGTGATAATGTGTGCGTAGGTGTTTAAAAAAATCCAAGGATGTAAAAATCCTTTCATTAATATTTCAAATTTGCATTGTTTTCCAGGTGCTCACTCCCTACCGATGCCAAATCTTCGGTGTAACAAAACCGTTCAAGGTGCCATGTTATTTTCTCTGATAGATGTGACAAACTGTCCTATGCTTCGCTCCCGTTTCCCCTTACATTACATTAAGCGATTTGCATGGTTGTTCCAGATATGTTTTGATGCACGTGCGTCATCAATTGAAGGATCGTTGCTTGGTCATGTGTTTAATTTTCTCACAAGTTGCGCAAAGAAATTCATTGAAACGTCTCCACCATATAAAGGTGGTCGCACTGAATGTAAAACGTTGTTCTCAACTTCCGAAAATACTGCAGCTTTGTCGTGGACTCCTTTCATGTTGAAACGAGCTGTTAAATGAAGAAGAAATAGCATTTTCGGATATTTTGCTGCGGTTTTTGCATTGCAGAAAAATTGCTTTCAGATTCTTACCGAAAGTTTTTTCTTATGTTTGCCCCATGCATAAACGATCAATTCAAAGACCGTTATTATGGCCCAGCTTGAAGCACGCATTGTTTGGAAGTGGTCATGCTATGCATTTTCGACTTCGTCAGAGTAAAGTTCGCACACGCTGGACTTTCACTGAAGTGCCCAGGTTGACGTGTTCCCAATCGTGTTTAAGCTGAAAAGCACTAACTGACAATAAAATTAGTCGCATTGCGAAGTGGTATCATTCAGAAAAGTAATTCTGGAATTATGACCAAATTTGTGAAAAACGCATGGTGGTGTTTGCTACATGCGTGCGAGTGTGTCGTTATCAAGGAGAAAAGGAAGCCCAGCTGTTGGCGCATGATTCCTGTTTGTCTTTTCATTATGATTGACGGTACTGTGTCATATACGAATGATAATAATTTGTCGATGTTCTTTCGTGCAGATGGAAGCCGACTTTCATTTCCTAGAAATAAAATCAATGGACAGCCCTTCGCCGCAAAGTGTAAGTTAGTGGATGCTTTTTAACGATGTATTAACAAGTATTAGAAAATAAAAAGTGAGCGGTGGTTCATGTCGTTAACGCATTCCGCAAAAGAACTTCTCCGTGCTCGTTGGCGCATGCGCGGCGGCTATACCAACCCCCAAACCAGGGGGGTTTCTATCTGGTGCGTCGTTTTGACATTGCAAGGTCGTCGCAAGCTGATACCCGCAGCTTAGAACCATTTTGTATGTTACAAGTTCTCCGGCTTTTAATTCCATTTGCTGCTTCGTACTTGTGCGAAGCTGCTTTTTCACTGTCGCGGCGATTAAACAAAGTATCGATCGAAGGTAAGCATCGAAAGAGAGATGCACTCAGCTGTTTCAAACATAACACGGCATTTTATGTCACAACAAGCGAGCTAATGAATGCATTAAATAAAAACCGGTGAATATTGTTTTGATGCAATGCGTCGTTTGGTTTTATGAATATGATTAGTACGTCGGCAGTTCATGCAAGCTGGGAACCGCTACCCCCCAAAGCTTCCGTATTATTTTGTTCTTTCGCATGGACCCCTGCAAGCGGTTATCGCTTTTTGGGTTGTAATCCATGAATGCCTTTACAGCTAGTCGTATCGACGCACTCGTCCAAAGTGTATTTCATGGACATGATCGGATCCGATGACGCGGACCACATCATCGGAAGAGTCACGATGTCGTTGCGCAGCGTCTTTCCCAACGTGCCTTTATCGTAAGTACACCTTTTGCTTTCTCCCTTACACAAGTGGGTTTGGCAGCACTGCTGTAGATTGTTCAACTTTGTCCTGTATCCGACTTAACTTCTGCACCGGCCATGAATTTTTTGCTGCACGATATGTACGTATAAAAAGTCAAAACGCGTTGTGTGTTGCACCCCCAAACGCCCCCTTTCCCCCCCTATCTGGTTGAACCCAGGCATCTTTCGCGTCTGGTTGAGATGCCGCAATTTGCAGCCCCAAGTGATTGCTGGCAAGGCGCGCGTTTGACGTCGCTGGCGAACGTCGACGCCCACTTTCGCGTTGATCGCTCAACTGAACAACGTGACGCCCGCGCAGTTGATCCTCGATCGTGCTTCGCAGCTGGAGATTTGCGCTGATTTCGTCGCGCGACAAACACGTGCTAAACGTTGAGGCAGACGAAAAGCGTTTTTTCGGAGTTTTCAAACGTTTTCCGAGTTGTGGAGTAACCATCTTACCGGGCCCAGCTTGTGTGAACTGAAAATTTCGCCTTTTTCTCATCGCTGCGCGCAAATGCTTGGGATTTAACTGGCTGAGCTCGATGACGTGGGCAGACTGCCTCAAAAGTACAAGCTAGTTCCGGTAGTAAGATTCTTTCGATCATTTCTTTCTTGTCTTATTCTCTACTGGTTTTGTTAAGGTCATCTGTGGAAGTAACTTAAGGTTGAAGATGGCGCCGGTGCCTACGGGCTTAAGTTTGAGTCGCATTTTCCGGTTGCAGATGTGAGGGTTAAGTCTTTCAAACTTTACCATCCGACGCGAAATCCTAGGGAAACGTTTCGGATCTACAGTATTTGCCATTAAACTGTAGAAGCAGAATTTTAGCACCCGTATTTGACGGATGATCTGTGGCGGTGGTGCGAAAAGAGAAATTTAATTTCTGAAAAGAGGTTTTTACATATTAAGGCTTTGTTTGTAGTGGAAACATGGTGGGAACTTACCCGCACTTTGCAAAAGGGCGAGTTTTTTGTGAAGCTGCCGCAATAACTCGCGGTGCGTCGAAAATTGCTGCTTGTCGTGCAAATCGCCGCAAATGTGAATGCTTTTTCAGCAAGATACAACCTAACTGCCTTACGTGAACTGACAAGAAAGCTATCGCAATACATCGCGTTCAAAACCAGGTAATGGCGCTGTTTTGAAGCGAAATGGACGTAGGTAAGGAGAAACGACTCGAATATTTGCAGAGCGAGAAACTTGGTGGAGATACCACAGAGCCGCGATAGGTGTTACAACTGTAGCTGCCCTGCTCAGTTTGTTTCTCACCTTCTACCCAACCGTGCAACGCTGAGGGAAGGCCATAGTGTCATGTGATAATTTTAATAACCTCGTTCTGTGCGAGATCTGTCAAATCATTTTTTTTTTAGTTTTCGATTCATACGCTGTTTTCCGTAAATTTTTGCCGACAGTCTCCGGCATATCTCCTTTTAACCTTTTATTTGATCTTTTTCACCTAGTCGAATTTTTTTTTCACTTAGTCGGATTTTTTTTTCACTTAGTCGAATTTTGAAAGCCTCCCTTGAGCCGCTCAGTCGCCAGAAAGTTGTCCAGCAAATGTTGAACCAAGCCGACCAATCAGAAGCGGGTCCCTGCGGTAACTTCTCGGAGATGTATCGCTGCGTGTGCGACTATCTCAATTGTCCTGTACGCGACGAGGTGGAATGGGTATGTTGCTTGTGTTCGCATGAAACGCGCCATCAACCAGCAGTCTGCATTTTGTTAAGGCGTGAGTGTCGAAGGCTGGAGTTTAATATTTAACTGACGCGTTCGCCCTTTCAATTCCGAAACAGGCAAACGTCACTCTGTCGTCATTCCCATGTTTGTTTGCGCTGGGGTATGGTGTTGCAACATTACATGAAGAGTTTAGCGTGAAGTGTCAATCTTTTTCGGTTGTGTTTTTAGTTACGATTAGACGTCGGTTAACTCCAAGTGTTTTAATGCATTTTTTCAGCAAACTTGAATGATGCATGAAAATGGCGTTTCAAAACGATTAGAAGTGATTAAACAAACCTGATTTCAATCTCAGATCCTAACTTTCAGATGTTAATGAGATACAATACTTTGTTATCAACAAACATTTGTGATACAACCCTCCCCGTGTGAAATACTTTTCGTCGAGTTGTATTGCGTGTCGATGTTACAGGATGTGGACACCATCTACTTGTCACAAAACTGCAAGGAACTGAATTTGAAGGACTTCGACTTACCTGATCCACGGTTTGTGTGTTTGTTTCTTTTCTTGTCCTTAACTCTTGTCATAGGTTAATTATCTGTGATTGATGCTAAAGCATTCATCCAAGTTGTTTGGTATTTTGGGGGGTCGTGTGACATAAAAACTGGCTTCTGATATTTCAGGGACATTATTCCGATCGTCTCTGTGATGAACTACAACAAGTGGTTCGAAGGCCTGAAAGTCCGCTGCATGAAGTTGGTGAGTCACGTGACTGCGGCTCGCTCTATTTTCGATCCCACGCGGTCATGCTTGAGCAGATGCAGTTGATAAGAGAAAATTCCTATTTGGCACTTTGAGTACTTAAAAGATTGAGGAAGAGAATGTTTTTGCTATCCACCGCCGGGACGAAATTTTTCCTTACAAACAAAGCAAAATCAGGAATATTCTTCATTTGCAGTAATTTTGTATTTAGTGTCGTTCTAATATTTGCAGCATTTATATTTTTGCGTCACCGCTTTTTTTAGCTTGTATTTGACAGGAAAATATCTCTGACTTCGGTAAAATTCTAGGCTGGTAAACTTGACCATGAAGTCTGTATCATTTATTTCATGGCCGAAGTAGCAACTGTATGTTGAGAAATACAGAGCCTTGAGAAATTTCAACGTATTTCGAACTCACCGGGAAGTTAACTGTTACTTTTTTTATTTCCAGCATTCTGACGTGTTCGATTTCATTTTAAAAGCCGTTCGAAATTCATCAAACATGAAGTTCCTAATCCTCGAGGGTGTTGGCGTCAAAGGGTAATTTGTTTACGCCTCTTTGTAAACTTCTGCACATTCCATCCAGTAATGTGTCTTTGAAAGTACTACCTCTTGGTCTTTCCTTTAGAAAATAATGAGCGTTTGAAATTGATTTTTATCCGAATTTAACCACGCCGTGTCGCCAGAGAGACTCGATTCTGACCCTACATAAGCTCCTAAAGAAAGTAAAGGTTGGTTCAACTAGCTTGAACGCAAAGGTTAAGGAGTGCGGCGGGTCGCTGCTTTGCCCGAACATCAGTGGCTGAGCTGATTTGCATTTAAATAAGTGTTTAATTTGCATTTAATAAAACGATCTGCAAAGTTTCGATCTGCAAATAAAACGATCTGCAAATAAAACGATCTGCAAAGTTTCGTGCCCGGACCGTACATCTCTCCACATACTTCGCTGTCGGCCGCAGAGACTTCGCTCAGAAGCTGGCCAGCTGCATGATTGACAACAAGGAGTGCCGTATCCGGTCCCTGGATTTGTCCAACAATCCCCTGGAAGACAAGGGCCTGATGCATCTTGGTGGCGCCCTGCCGACCCTGCAAAACATCAGCTTGGAAAGACTGAACGTCTCTAGAACTGGTGGGTGATGGTGTTGTGTCGGGACTTCATTGCTTACACGTGCGAATGTGGGTGTGTTTTGAACTTCGGGCGGCATTTCAATGACTGAGCAAATGCGATGGAGTTTCGGTTTTGTAAGAATGTTATAAGTTGATGGCTGCTTGCCAAGAAATGGTGAGGTATCAAAAATTTTGCGCTTGAACGCTTGGCTTCATTTCAACCAGTACTTGTGAGTGGAAAATGCGATTGTTGCGCGACAAGCGACGTCAGTTCAAGTCACAATCGACGTGTTAGTTTCCAAACATTTGCAAATAAATTAATGGCGCTCTTTGTTGGCCGGTGAAATAATAACTGTTCGCGCCACTGTCAATTCGTGCATTGCTGTCCACACTGGAAGCTTTTAGGGATTTTAAATCTTGACTCAATGCGTGCAGCAAAATCGAGTTCATGTCATGTAGTTAGTGTCGGTGAACGTGAAGCTGTCTCGATTAAATTGCCATTTTTCCTCCGTCGATAAAAAGCCATTATCTGCACTCGTTTTGTTCCTATCCAGGCCTCACTGTGAAGGGCATCAACGGCCTCTGCCAGTCCCTGCGGTCTGGGCCTCGTATAATGCAGACTCTGACCCATCTCAACTTGTCCGGGAACTATATAAAAGTTGAAGATGCGGAGGTAATGAACTTTGAACCCGGCGCGCACTGGGCCTTGAAATGGAGCTTGTGACGCGTGTAGAAGGCCGTTTATAAACGGTCGGTCGCTTGTTGCAGGGTTTGTACAACTTCCTGGCGACGGAAAACAACATCACCGACCTCGACTTATCGTCAACTGATGGTTTGGTCGAAATGGTGGGCGCTCTTGTGCCGACTCTGTTGCGGTCTGTTGACTGTGCAGTGTGCTGCAATGCAGTTTCCATCTGTCCGCCGTAACTTTGAACTGTTGCAACCTCTCCGTTGGTGTTGCGTTGAACGTGTGATTCACCACGACCGGGATGTGCGCGAAGAATAACACCCATATATACGTGGCGCGAACAAGCAATAACAGAGTGATTGCTGCGCATGATCTCTATTATTGCTTGCTGCCACAGTGTGAAGCTTTGCGCACTTGCTGCTCGGGATTTCCCACCGCAACAGAACTTTGCTCTGTGCTTTTTATGCTCAAGCACTAATCTCGTAAATGCTGACTTGATATACAAACCTTTGAATGATTGCGGCGTAGTTTTCCAATTCAACAATAAAACGAGTTTTTCTGTTTTTAAATTATCGACTTTGTGTATCTGTTGTCAATACAATAGTTTTTCATACAAACCCATGATGAAATAAAACGCGTTTTTTTGGCGTGAAATTTTCCTTACGCTTCACCTGCTACTTGTTCCAGTATGTCAGCGCTCTTGCCAAAGGCTGCACGAAGCATTTGCAGAACGTCGACTTGTCTCGGAACAATTTCCATCAAGGAAAGTGAGTTGACAGGTTGCATGCTTCTGCGTTGATCGCAGGCTTCAATGCTGTAATCACAAAAAGGCTTTTTACGGCTGGAACGGTGACGTAATGCCTCTGCAGTATTGATTGCTTGAAAACCCACAAACGGACCGAGGCATATTTCTGTCATATCCGTTAACTTCAAATCTTCACCTCCAAAATATTTTTTTCCTGTTTTTCTACAAAGTCCGGACGTTTTGTGGTCCATAATACATCAAACTATCTGGCACAGTGGTGTTCAACCTGGGGTTGCGAGTCGATCATTTATGCACACAGCTGTGTTAGATTTGCTATATTCGAGTTTTAGATGTGCGTCGTTGGATTAGAGTGGGTTGCTATAATGGGTCGAGGAAACAAAGGTTGAAAATCACTGGTCTAGCAGATCAGGTAGAAAAGCTTGTGTTAATGAATATTTCTGTTGAGTGATGAGGTGCTTGTCTGAAATATAAACGTGTTACATCGGAACATGAAGCCTCTTCCTCGATTCGGCGCTAAGCAGGGCTGGTCAGATTTGAACCTGTTTGAACTCAGTCGAAAAGCTGTCGCATACCAACAGCGCAGGCTGTAGGCGCTCGATTCCGCCAAATTTGTGCGAAACCGAGTGAGTTTGCTTTCTTTTTTTTTGAAAAAAAGCTTAACATTGCATTTTCCGTCAATTTTGTTCATGGCGACATCACGCGCCTGCTCTTCCTACCAACCTGTTGCGAAATATCGATAGACGGGAAGTTTTCTAACCGACAAACAAGTCCAGCTTTCGAGCAGGACAGAACCTGACCATTAGCTTTTTTTAACGCCTCTGTTGTCAGGACAACGTTAGGACAGCACTTCCCCCCGGGCCTGGAAGAAGAGTATGGCAAAATAAGGTTCAGTTTGTTGGCATGCCGGTGGTCTTGATGTGTATGCTTTGATTTGCTTGCTTTCTGGTTTCCTGGCAACCGGACTTCACTGATCTTTCGTCACCAGCTCTTTTCGATCAGCTGTGCATGACGTCGTTTGTTTTTACTGCGGAGCGCTCTGCAGCGACTGGGGAGGACCTCCCAGTACGTTCTGTGCCTTGTACAAATCGCAAGAGTAATGACCTGGGCTGTGCGATCTCACAGACCAGGGGTTCTTAAAGTTGGCCTCAATGCCCCCACGGGGTTTTGAGATTAGATGTTGGGGGTATTCAGCAGTGTTGGGAAGTAAAGTCCAAATCCGGATTCAAGTCATCATTCTAAGAACTTGGCCTTGCTCCTGTACAGAATGACTTTTCTAGTATTCGTTCTGGCAATCTAGCAACATTGTGCCCACGTGAAAAAGATGATTAGTGCTGATGAATGTGTTGCAGCCTTTGCATTGACCTTCTTCATGACTATAGTGAATATTTCTTTGCCAGTTTTATTGTATTTCTTGCAATTATTTGTTATTAAACGTTATTGAAAAGGTGCATCCAGATAATGAAAATTGCACTTAGCTTAGGGGTATTGTGGCGTTAAAACTTAAAAGGGCCAATGCTGTAGACTTTGATTTACGTAGAATTTCTCTGTGATTCAAACTACAGTAACACGCATGTCTTGGAATAAGAACGGCGGCTTGACATAAACCTCTAGCAGTGCTGGGACTGTAAGCTCAGCGTAGACTTTAGCAAAATGAGAGGGTGAAAGTTTCTCACGCTGATAAGTACGTACAGAAAGTAAAAACTAGAGTCTACTTGATATTTTGGTTAAATACGCAAAAACATTATAGCCGCGTTTCAATATTTGGAGATAAACGATTGTGATAAACCATGTGCAAACGAAATTGACCCTCGTGTGTCAAGAAGGTCTTTCGGATTCACGGCTGTTTTTTTTTCAGGGCTCAGCCCAAGATTTGCCCGCTCCTTACAATTGCTGATATATTCATACGTGGTTAAGTCTTGATGGGATTGCGTTACGTTTAACTAACACAGTCTTTGCACGCTTCGAATCAAAATGACGACAGTGATTGTTAAAGAGGTTGTAACTAACAAAGTACACTTGCATATTTCTGAACACATCCTGTCCTTGTTATAGCTGTAGCGCACGTGTGGCTTTGTGATGTAACAGGTGCATGTTGACCGGTTACCATACACCGGCATGTAGCCAGGTAATAATTGCCAGTGACGTCATGCCCGCAATATTTTTCGGGGGCGCGTGCATCGCTTCGGAAAGCGTGTTGCAATTCGGAAACGAGCAAAGTTGTCCGAACATTTGTCAAGATTAGGGCTCTCCAAACCTTTTTGTCCGACGGCCACATAAGTTATTACACAACAGTTCGAGGGCCGGAAATCTTACGTAATGTGATTGTTTCGAATTATTTTGGATTCTACAAAATCAACAAGTTTTACGTAAATCTATTGATTTTTGGAGCATAAAACTGGGATAGACTTAACAGTTTCATCAACACTAAAAAAGCCTTCAAAAAACTATACATGTTTTATTTCGAATAAAACATGTATAGTTTTTTAAAGGCTTTTTTAGTGTTGATAACACTATTGATTTTTCATTATCGGCAATATGCCTTTGCGGCCGGGTGAAAATGGCTCCACGGGCCAGGTTTGGCCTACGGGCCGTAGTTTGGAGACTCCTGGTCTAGAAAATTTCGAGATAAGTCAAAGCTATCTTTTTTGTTTGCCACATTATGTTGCCAAACAAATGGTTGGTGTCTAGCCTGTGAGAGAAATGGAATTTTTGCGTCGTAACTGAAACACGGTATCATTGGCAGACAGAGTGAGAAGCTTTTTTCAACATTTTCAATGGGCTGCGCATCCAGCTGCAGAGTGCGTTTGTTTCTCAACTACTAACACAAAGCGAATGACCGAATGGCGCTGAAGCTAATTATGATCGTTAGATTGTTTGATATGTTGTGGATTAATGCTACTTAATGTTTCAGGAAACATAAAGACACAGGATTGCCACCTTCCTATCAAGAGGTACTTGCAATGTGACTTTTCGTGTTTGCTAATGCGATAGGTTTAAGTTTCACAACGTGGTTTTGCTGGCTCATGTATTGCGAAGAACCGCTTTCAGAATAATTTGCTTCTGACTGAAATGTTGTCAAAACGTACTGTTACGTCACAAAAAGTACTGTTTTGTCAGAATAATGTATAATACGAGGCCGCCCGTTCATGTCGAGTAATGCAGTAACTGGACCTTTTGTCATCATCTTGCACCGGCATATAAGCCTTTCTTCTTCACACAAACCGGTAGCAAGCAATGGTGTGGAATGGCTTGCCCTGCCACACGCTTTACCATCCATTCTAACTTCGTCATGGAAAGTAAATACGTGTTGGAACGTGGAGAAGATTACTCAGTTGCTTACTTTGTTTTTGCAGTTCTTCAGTTTCACGGAGGCGTTGAAATCCATCAACCTCTCGTTCACCAAAGTCCCGCCCGAAGCTGTGAAGTAAGTTGTCTGACGCGCCTCGTCCATTCAACAGACAGCGGGCAATACTCTGCATGAGATGCTCGCGGCAGACTTGATTGTTTTCACATTAGGCCCGGGTGCCAGATATACACACACGACGGAAGGCTACCTGCCTAGCTGGTTTGAACGTGGTGGTACTGATAGTAAGAGATTTTAAAATTTTTGGTGATGTTTCCATCATCAGTTATGTACAGAGTGTCTGTTCACGTAGATGATGATGGCAGCAGTTATCACCGAAATATCTGATCTAACCAGGACTGTGGAGTAGAAGCCAAAGCAATTTTGGTTGATTTTAGCTGGAGCCAAAGCCGGAGCCTGAAATTTGGGTTCCTTTTCCACGGCCCTAGTTTGTGGGGTAAGCTAGTTGTACAAATGAAGATGTTGGTCCCGGAGCCAAAAAATTTAAATGCTTGGAGCTGGAGCCGGACCCTGAAATTTTGAGTTCTAGAACGTTTGTCGCATTGACCGTTATTTTCATTATGTGGTCTAGTATCAATCAGTAAACAGCTGTTTGTGTTATGTTCAATTATTTTCCCGTTTTCGTAGCGGCTCAAATTTACCATGTTTTTTCGTTCGGACGTCAGAGTTTCTAAGAACTGTCACCGTAAACAAGCCATGGTGTGCGCTGACTAACGTTTGGTTTGCTGAGTAACGTTTGCGTAAGTGGAGCGCGCACAGTTGACACATCAGCCTTTTCTGCTAAACCAGTATCTGCTCCAGCGTTTGTTCCCATTAGCTTCACGTGTTGACTGGTACTTTACGTTCAGGGCCATGTTGGACGGCCTGGTCGGAAACAAGACCCCCGGGCTGGAAGTGTCAATCAACATGGCGAGCTGTGAAGTAAGGCCCGAGCGACGTTGTTTGTGATTTCCTTTCACTTAATTCGCGCAACTCTTGCAGTGACTGAGCTCAATGTCTTTCTTGTTCGATCAGATGAAAGCACAAGGTTGTGTGGCGCTGCAAACAAGTATCGCATCGCTCAAAAACGTCGTGTCGCTCGACTTGACGGACAACATGTTCGACAGCGAGCTGCCCAGTCTGTTCGGGTGGATACAGGTCAGGATAGGTTTGTTTTATATACTTCCTGTTTGTTAATCTGTTGTTTTTTTCGGTTACTGGCCGAATTTATTTTGAAACGACGGAAAAAATTAAGTAAATTCGGTCAAAAATATCTTCAAAAACGTAACATGACAAGGTTTTCAAGTCATTTGGGATGAACGACTGAGATGTCCCAACGAAAAAAACTGATGTGGACTGCACCGGCAGCCAGTGCTTTACTTGGCCGCTGTTTCTCGAAATAAGTAACTAATCTCGTTAATAAGCCAGCGACCAGTTCAAACTGACATACTGAGTGAGTCATACTGACGGCATGGATGCAAAAGGTCTAATTGGTTGTAATTTCGACTGCGCCGTCTTGAAAGTGGGGGGTAAAGCGAAACCGCTCTTTTCGGGTATGACCTGTGCCAGCAATGCTTTTATTCTTCTACTGTTCTGATGTAACTCACTCGCGTTTTCCTCAACTCGCCTGTTTCCTGTTGTTGAACTCATTGGAGCTTTTCTGTGTTTCCAGTCATTTCCAGTCATCTTTCAAAATGTCAGTGAAAACCACAGAAGTCTCCCTCAGTCAAAATTCTTTTTGAGTTCTTTTGACACTGCTATGGCTTTTCCTACAGTTTTTTTTCGGCGATTATCTTCGGTGGTTTTACGATTTGCTGTTCACTGTAAAGCAGGGGGTCTCCAAACTACGGCCCACGGCACAATCCGGCCCGCGAAGGCATTTTGTCAATAATGAAAAAATTCTAAATTTACGAAAAATTTGTTGATTTTGTAGAATGTGACATATCCCGAAACAATCACATTACGTAAGATTTCCGGCCCTCGAACTGTTGTGTAATAACTTATGTGGCCGTCGGACAAAAGGTTTGGAGACCCTTGCTGTAGACATCTATACCAGACTGTGTGAAATGTTAACTGTGGAATATTTCTGTTATTGTCAGTGATTGCTGGACGCTGTGGATAATTTGGAAAATCAAGTAAAGTAATCCAAGTGTCGAAATTTATTTCAGCAAAACCACTTCCTCCGGGAATTGAAGATCGGTCGCAACTTCTCAGGAATTAAACCGAAACATCTGAGGCCGGTCATGGACTGCCTGGTTGAGCTTGTGCAGGATGAAAATTCGGTATTTATTTTACGGTTCAGTTTCGTTTGAACTCGCTGTTGTACTGCTTTCCGAGTGTCACGGGTGGTCTGCGGCGCCCATTTCCGCTTGTTGGCGCCAATTTCCGCCACGCAGGTGCTTTTGCAGTGAATGCTGCACTGGTAGAGCGCGTGAACTGTTCCCTTGTAACCATCCATTAACGCCGAGCATGAGGCTGGACAGGCCGCAAGTACCGATTTTCAAGTCATCGCTATGACCTGACCGGGTAATCGAACCCGCACTACCATCCTTTGGTGGCGCATGCTCAACCAACTGTACCACTTGGCCGGTGGTGTTTAAAATTTTCCCAAACTTTCCAGTTTAACAGTGTCTCTCTACTCCTGTAATACACAGCCATTATACACCAATATCTGTTGTACTCACCGTATCAAAAAAGAAATTACCGTATTTATTCGAGTACAAGTCGCATTTTTTTGTACTAAAAATTCACCCAAAAAGTCAGGTGCGACTTATGCACGAGGTGCGACATGCGCATGTACCCTGCTACTGTGTGCGTGTCATCTTGGCAGCGATTTGCACCTTCATGCGTGTGCATGCATGCGCATGCGATGGCAATCGCAAGTAAAAGGCAAACTGGACAGGGATAAACTATTTGAGAACAGTGCATGCAGTGACTTTGGTGGTTTTTAAGTTTTTGTTACGTGATTTTGATGAATAAATGTTGTTTAAAAATTTTGTATCATTTGATCAGGTCAGTTATGGATGGGACCTATACACGCAAGCCACTTATACTCGAATAAAATACGGAATATAGACTGGGCAGTTTCCCCAACGAAAATAGTCTTGAAAACGTTGAATACGGATTTCGAAATAATTAATCAACAGAATTAGCTGCATCCGCCATTTATGAAAGTTTTATTGGAAAACTTGGATATTGGTAACAGTGCGTGCACTATTTTTCTTGATTTAAGTAAAGCATTTGATACTGTTAACCACGAGATATTGCCGCGCAAATTTATTTGTGCAAAACTCTTTCAAACTAATCATCAACACTGGACTAAACTAAACATTATTAAACTCTCAGAAAATTGAGTGTGGTTTTCCTGATTTATTCTTCCCTTAGTATTAAACGCATTAAAATTTTTACCAGTGCTGAGGCAAGAAATGTAAGCGCAGCTTCTTGCCTTTTAAAGGCAATTTTCCTTTAACAAGCGTTTTTCATGTTCATATCGTGGTTGTGTTGCGATCGGAAATCCCGAGCGGCATGTGCGCAAAGCTTCGCACCGTGGCAGCAAGCAACAATAGAGATCACCCGACGAGATCACTCTACTATTGCTTGTTCGCGCCACACACATATTTTTGTTCTTCGCGCACATCCCGTTCGTGGTGAATCACACAATCAACGCAACGCCAGCGGAGAGGTTGCAACAGTTGCAATCCGACAAATCTGCATACCAGGCGTCGAAAGTCGAATAGTTTTTGCCATGGCAACACAGTACGAGATTCTGGCGAAGCTGATTCCGCAGCCAGGCCTACTGACCACAGCTTGTCATCTGGTTGCTGCAGTATTTGCAGATCTGTCCGGAACCGCAGCTAAACGTTGAGCTGTTCGCCATGCTTTTTATGATGGAACAATGACTGCTGCGCTGTAGAAAAGGCGTTCGACGAATTATTAAAACGTGTTTTATGACTTGCCTTGGCACTTGATGGACGCGGTGGGCCAAAGTTCAAGGGATGTGCCGTTTGCCGACAAGTATTGAGACCTCCTAAACAGCGTACAGTGATGCAACGCCTCATACCTTCCCCAACAACTTTCGTGGTAGCTCAGTGTAGTTGACATCCACTGTTGAAATGAAATTAATAAGAACGTTCCCTTCTTTACAAAACGTGGGTCAAATGTTATTTCATCGAGACCCCGGCGAGATTGGGTTCCCCCTCATCCAGCGTCTGGTATAAAGTCACAGTATACGCAACCGCTGCATTGTTAATCGATTCTCGTTGAGACTAAATTTTTGTGATTTCAGTGATTTTTTTCCCCTTAAATGGTCGCTCAACTTTATAAATAGCTTCCCAAGGTTCACTCCCGTCAAAGGAACTAAGCCAGTGTTGTAATTATTCGTTGACTTGACTCAAGAAATGTGGATAACGTCATGGGTGGTAACTGACACACATCTGACGTATAGCCTTCCCTGAGTATGAGTCGTTCTTTCGTAAACAGGTCTTCCTCCCCGCAGAGTGTGCACAAAATTTAGGACATTGCTATAAAATTAGTGAAAAAAAAATTGTTGATGTTGTCAGTGTGTGATGTTATTGCAAATGTCTTTGGTTTCTATTATTGCTGTCGCTTGTAAGTTCCTGTAGCTTTCGTCGGGGACTTCCCCCGAGTTCCATTATTCTCTCACACTCTCCGTATTGTTGTTATCGCAAGTTCACGTTTGTTTTGATTTGAATCTCAGCACTTGGAGTCGCTGTCGATCGCCGACTCGAAGCTGCGCGAGTTCACGCACGTTCTGCTTGGCTGCCTCGGCAGCAACACGTCACTAACCAGCCTGGACATCAGGTGAGGGGTGATGTTTTGCAGACAAGTGTTTGACATTCTGCTACCCATGCAAGGTCGGTGGACAGTTGCATTATCGCGGGCGAATGTTACGCGGATATATTCAGGCAAGAAATCGAAAGTACGATGTGAAGCAGAAACTCTCGAACTATGGTCCGTGGAACACTTTGTCTAAAGCAGTTCTTTTCTAAGAAAAGCTTTTTTTCATAGAATAAACACACTTGACGAAATTCTTCATTAACAATAGCTTCTCGCTATGACAACAGCGCAAGGAGGAATTCGTCTGCCTGCGCTGCAGCAGAAGTCTTCCAAAAAAACGGCAAAATCCTTTGCATGGTCAACAGTAAAACAGAATGGAAATCTTGAAGATGCAATTTAGTGCACTCTTGTTTGGTAAAAGATGCGCATGTTTGAAGCAACGTAACATACGGTTGCACCACAGTGGGTCGTTTGACAACCGTAGTGTCCAGTTTGGATCGTCCGTCACATGCAGGTTGTCATGTTGGCGCCGCAGGCCTGTGCTTCCCACCTTGCGGTTACTCTATGTCAGTACATTATGTCGTCACACACAGAATTCCTACGGAAAAGTTTTTTTTTCTTGATAAACTTTACGTTCCTAAAATATCTCAGTGTCATTAGCAACCGCAGTTTGGCGAACGTTTGCGTTTGGACTTAATCGATCAACAAAACCAGGATCGAACTTTACGCTCATTCTAAGGGACACTTAGCATTCGTTCACAATGCTCAACTGTATGTCAGCGTTTTAAGAAATAAAACAAACTAGTTTCACATTTAGTGATGTCAGCTTTGCTGGCCTCTTCCGAGACATCCCAACATCAACGTTCCCGCCATTCGGTTTCTTGCTAGGTTGCAAAAGCAGTCGTCACGAGATACTTCGATTACACGTTGATGTCTTATTTATGTTCATCTACATTAAGCTGCTGCTTTCATCGGTTGTAGGACATTTCAGTCGTAAATCACCAGCCGCTAGATTTGTATAGCTGGGTTTCCATTCACTCATGAAATCTGTCGGAAATCTAAACAAGCAATGCTCTAAAATACTATACCGCGTGTTTTGCCAAATCAGGAAGCAATAACCAGCTGGTCAGCAAGTCCAAAGTACCGTGATCACCACCGATGTGGTGAAGCTTGTTAGTTGTCGATGTTCCTTCGATGTAATCTAATTTTAGATGGGACTTAACGTTTTGAAATGCTTATCCCTTTATTTTCGGCCTCAAACTATTTCTATTGACGACATAAGCAGAAAAACATGGAAATGTAGATTTAAAGACGATGTGTTGTTGCTTAATTTGTGATGAGGATTGGCTGTGGGACACAAAAAGCTGTACGAAAAGTAAGTAAAGCTTTCATGAAACGTACGTTGCGCGTTGACTTTCTTCTTTCCATTGCAGCGGGAACAACATGGGGGACACCGGGGCTCGGGCCCTGGCCAAGTCCCTTCAGATCAATTCGAAGTTGCGGATACTCAAACTTGACCGGAACTCTCTGACGGCCGCTGGCTTCCATGAACTTGCAATGGCGATGGAAAGGTATGAGATAACTCTTCTTCCTGCTACTTTTCTCCAAACATTCGCGTACTGCGGTTGTTAAATGATGTTTTTGTTCGTGGCTTGTCTTTTTGCCATGGCTGCAGAGTTGAACTTGGAATTGCTTGCCATCATGAATCGCTGCTCAGTGTTGGTCCTGGCCCTGAAGTCATTCGTCATGCTGAAAGAATAAGAACGTTATGACCAGGGTTGCGGAGTCGGAGTTGAAATGTCCGATCTTGACGTTTCCAAAATTTCCGACTCCTTGGCATAACATGAAATTTGGCTGTCAACAAATTTGCAGCAACTAGCAATCAATGGAAATCGTGGTGCACAGCAAGAATTCTCTGTTTCAATAAAAGGTTCATAAGAAATTGTACCATTTCAACAGGAAATTCCAACTCAGGAATGTGATGTAAAAAATGATCCAAATTGGACTTCCAGAGTCGGACAAAAAAATCCGACTCCGACCCCACCCAAAATCCTACGACTCCGAATCCATAACCCTGGTTATGACGTCATAAAAGGGTGGACACGTCATCGTCAACTTGTACCCAGAGAACCAGCCAGGAGTGTAGAGCCAGGGTTGAGAATTTAGCGTAATTTTAATTGAAAAAAAAAAATCACTAAAAATCAACGGGAACGAACATTCATGACAGCGCTCGCCGAATCGACACTGCCCGTGACGCTCCACTGTCTGGTCTGTTTTAATTCCTTGGAATTTATTAATTACTTTTGCCCATAATAGACCTTTTGTATTCTGCCACTCCCATGAAATTGACGCCTGCGGGTGTAGCTGGCGAGCGAGACGCGTGCGCTTTGAGAGAATCGCTGACGTCATCCACCGCCTTTCATCTTCGCGGTTTTGTTCGCCCCACATTCCGGCGCTGGTTTGACGCGCGAAACAGACTTCCTCCCATCCACATGTGTCCACACATCCTTGCGATGACGCATGAACCCCCTAAATAACGTCATCAACGTATCCACACCGCCGGTCGGCTTTTGCCGCTTTTCACTGAATCGACCCTTCGCCCCATTTTTCACCACAGGAACTACACGCTCCGGTACATCCCCTATCCCGTGAACGACTGCGTTGCTGCGATGAAGCAGAGTCCCGAACGGGTCCAGTTGTACCTCGAGCAGGTCCAGGAGCTCCTGTTGCGGAACTTCAACGTCAACAAGTCGAGTAACGACCAGCAGTTCCGGCTGCAGCGAGTAGTGAACAGCACCGCACAGCAAGTACTCGACAAACTCGGAGGTAACTCGTCAGCGCGCGTGTGTTTTCGAGTTGTTGACGAAAACCCAGCCGGCCATGTTGACTGGATTGTTTAAGCACTTGGTGGGAGGTGGTATGTACGAATACGTGGCTGCCAACTGCTGTGTGTAAAGCTACTTCTGGTTTTTCCGGCCACAGACCGAAACGTTTTTGAAATGACCGAAAAAATTAAGTCATTTCGGTCGGAATGTTTGAAAACATAGGCTCAAAAACACTGTTATGGCGAGTTTTAATACAATTGTGAGAAAAATGACCGAAATATTTCAGTGACCAAAATGTCTCAGCTAAAAATGACCGAAATGTTACAGCGAAAATAAAACCAGGCTTGTGTTCATTGTATTGTATTTTGTAGCATCTTCACTCCCACACGCAAAACGCCAGACTTTTAACATGCATCGCAGTAAAGAGTGTTCCTTGTGGATGACAACGTTTTCAATGCACAGAAAAAGTGGACGATGTGGTGAATGCGTTGGAGATCATCGACGTCGACTCTGCACAGAACGAACACGTCATCACCGGAAAGAAGTTGGTGAAAGATGCGAAAAACTCGAAAGAGGTGAATTATTGATCAGCAAGGTTTAACTTAAAGTTGCCATGTATTTGGGTCAAACCTGAAACTTGTCTGGCTCCGTTTTAAGTTCTTGCATCAGCGCCTTTTGCTTCAGAGCATCTGAGTCGCTCGCTTCGTCGTTTGAGTTGTCGAGTTTTGGCTCTTTGATAAAATTTACTATTTTGTTTTAAGTGCGAAAGATTTTGTTTGAATAAGAGCTGATGATGCCCACCTAGCAGGCGAAATATATACTCTGTAAGATCGTAGTGACTGATTCCCAGAAGTGAAAGAATTCCTTACGACAGAGAGCGATGTGCAAAACTATTGTTGCTTCCAACGTCTATTTGCACACCGCCACTTAATTGAAACGCGCGACAGAGACCTTTTCAATATTCATGACCTTATCGATGCTATCGACGTGATAAAAGCGAGATCGACATTATGCGCGCACAAAGCTTTCAACAGTTTGCAGCGAGAGCTTAGAACGAACCTCAGTAGGAGGAGGGCCTTTAAAGCATTGTAGAGCGCGTATTTCCGACGTTTGACGTTTTAAGTTCGTTTAGAAAAAGTAGAAATACGAATGCAACCTCTCTTTTCCTCCCTGCCGAGACTCCGACATTCGCGCTCACGCGTTTGTGACGTCACAATGTGTGTCGACGTAACCAATGCCGCATGTACCGTCGCAGCAATTGAGGAAGCAATAATGAAGAACAGAAAATTTTGTTTTCGAAAAACATGGGCACGCGCTGCACACGCCAGTGTGTTCGCGAACAATGAGGTCTTTGTTTTGTCATCAAGTGGTCGACTGATTACAGCGAGAACCTTGCCTCTCAGGCTTCAGAGCTGTTTGTTCGGATCTTTTCTAGTTAATGATAGTCCGAGACTTTGGTTTAAGTTTTGCTGATAAGCTTTTCTCTAATGGCAACTCGAGACTTGGTCAGTTTACTTAAAATAAGAATGTGTACGACTGATTAGCACTGTTTGGTCAACGGCGTTGAAGTTTTCTGTAACTTTGTCGCCAGCGCAGCTTTTGGCCCTTGAAATAATACTTCAGCCACGTGAAAGAAACAGAGGCCAGCTTGATTTATCTTTGCTTTTGAAAACTTGTGAAGAAGACAGTTTTCATCGCAACCAGCGTTCGATTATTTACGTGGATTTATACTTATCAACATATTTGTAAAGTTGGTCGCAATCGTATTTAGCGTTTTTAATCGAAAATCGCGTTTTGTACCAAGTCGTGCGAAAAACAATTGTTGCCATCTCCGCGCACATCATTTCTTATGCTTGGCGGACAAGTTGCAGAGTTCCATCCAAGAACGAGGCAGCAAGCGATAAATATTTAAAGCTTTCAAACACTTTAATAGGGCTCGATTTTGTTTCTGGAAAGGAGCAATAGAACGTGTGTAGTCAGCTGGATAGTCTGCTGAGTGCATGAAAGTGCAACGAATCAAGTTTGTGAGACTAAATTTTCGGAGATTATTAGATTCAAACGGTTGTGTTGAAGCAAAGATGGTTTGCCAGCCTTCTAGAACGTCACCGACGCAGGAAATAGTTTGTACATATGGAAAAAATAAAGGGCTTAAACCGCAATGAAACGTCTACGTGTACCTGCATCTATACGATGCACAGTGATAGCAAGTCACAGTTTATCAAATTGGGTCTGTCAACACGCATCGCAGATTTGCAAGTATTCTGATACGTTTGAGCCGATAATTTATTCTGCTTTTCAATTGAATTTGTTATAATTTGAATTTTGCTGATATCGCTCATGGAAGAGATGTGTAAAATAATTTCTTGTTCGTCCCGTTCTATGCAGACGAACCTTGCGTCACAAATGTCCAGAAGCAGGTCGTCTTAACTGCTACTGGTAAAACGCTAATGCTTGATTCTTGCAGAGCTGTTATATCCTGCATTTCTAGGCTTAGCAAACGGTAGTATATAATCATTTTGCTTTCATATTAATTGGCACTTCATTTAGTCAGAAGTGTGTCATTTCACACACACTCCCCATTTAAACCAACCACGTTTTCGATCTTGGTTTCATCATCATCATCTCCTCAGCTCCTTTCCGACATCTATGGCCTTGGCATGGAGAAGTCTTCAGGTGTGAACAGTCAGTTGGCATGTAAGATCGGCGAAATGGCGACCAGCATTGATCAGATGGTGGACGACCATATCAAGGTGAATGCTCAGCCAAGTTACTTGCGTAACACTTATTGTTATCTTTATAGTATTGCAACGTGAACTGGCGTCCATTAAATGACTTTGTTGATAGACTAGTTAGTGAAAACAGTGTTGACCTTGCCGTTAGGTGACGCTGTAGCGCACTCACTAAAATTGAATTCAAGCTAGATATTGATACTTTTGTTTTATTCTGTTACTACGTGGAAAGTGGATATTTTTGATTCCTTTGTTGATATTACCAACTAACTTCCACTTATAACAGTTTGATCCAAATCTACACGTTTAACCTAAACAAGCGTGAACAGGGATTTGATATGACCGTGAAGTTATGACTCTAACAAGCCCTTTGGATTGAAGTGTCAGAAATTTTAGTGACCTCTTTGCTGTAGATGCATACCATAGGTGAAGTTTTCTGTCTGTTAAGGAGTCACAGCTTTGTGTCAAGAGGCGACTCTGCCCTTTTGTTTAACGGCGCAAAGCAAAGCTTATAAACAGTCTTCTGGTGTTGTTGTGCAGAGCACAGTGGAAACCATGTCGCAGAACGCGGAAGCCCAATGTCCACACATATACGAGGTACGGTGTGCTGCGGTTGTGTTCATTGTTGCCAGTGGTTGTGTTTATCATTACCAGCAGTGTGTTGTGGTTGTGTTTATCATTACCAGTTGTGTGTTGTGGTTGCGTTTATCATTACCAGTTGTGTGTTGTGGTTGCGTTCATCGTTGCCATTGGTGTGTGTTCATGGCTACCAGCGGTGTGTTGTGGTTGTGTTCATTATTACCAGTGGTGTGTTACGGTTGTGTTTATCATTACCACCGGTGTGTTGTGGTGTTCATCGTTACCAGCGGTTTGTTGTGGTTGTGTTCATGGTTACCAGCGGTGTGTTGTGGTTGTGTTCATGGTTACCAGCGGTTTGTTGTGGTTGTGTTCATGGTTACCAGCGGTGTGTTGTGGTGTTCATCGTTACCAGCGATTTGTTGTGGTTGTGTTTATGGTTACCAGCGGTGTGTTGTGGTTGTGTTCATCGTTAGTAGTGTGTGTTGTGGCTGTGTTCACCGTTACCAGTGATGTGGTGTGTTGTGGCTGTGTTCACCGTTACCAATGGTGTGCTGTGGCTGTGTTCATCGTTACCAGCGGCGTAGCAGTCGATATGGTGGGGAAGTTACCGGCCAGAAGTTGGTGGGATGGTGAACATCGCACTTACAAGTAACAAAACCTCCAGTGGCCACGTAAGGCTTAAAGCCCGAAATGTCTGTGGAAAAAAAGGACTGAAAATGAATTTCAATCGTATCACTGAAGGTCGGATACCGCATTGCTGATAAGATTCGACAAACACAAGCCACAAGCAGGAAAAGGCCTTTACCAAAACATTGCCGTGTCAATGCAAAGCCATGTGTTGGGCAGATCTTAGTATTTAGTGCTTTTTCAACGGTTTTTCATTCACCAATGAATCTGTTCTGTGATGCCTTGAACCATCTTCTGTTGAAACCATTGCCGCGCGTTGCAGGTAGTAGTTGTTGTTTTCATTGACACCCTGCGTTCCATTCAGGAAATCAAGGACGAGCTTCGCGCGGCCGTCGAAGCGAAACAGCGACTGCCGGATAATTGCGTCAGAGATCACGTGATCAAAACATCCGGGTCCGAAATCGTGAACAAAGTCAGGTGAGTTTTCGAGACGTGCCAGTATAGCGCAGATGCCGTGCTTAAGTAATTTGCCATTCTGCAGCTTCCTGTAATAATGTCAGTGTGTTGCAAAGCATGCAAAAGGCGGCACTGATGGTACGCGCTGCTAAAAGTGCATTTGTAGAATGTAGGCCAGGGGTGGACAAAATGTGGCCCGCCACGACGTTTGAAGCGGTCCGCGGAAGCATTCAAGGCAAACCTGAAATTTCTTCCCAACTTGTCAGAGCAAATGCCGGCTAACTTAACCGAGACTAGCTTCTACTCCCATGAGGAGGTACGGCCTTCCGCTAAACGCGGGCTTCTCAAAGTGGCCCCTCAGCCAAATTGATTACCCACCCCTGCTGTAGGTGATATTTTGGTTTTGAGTCAGTGTGTTTCGTTGAACGTTAGTCGGTGTTTATCCGATCAATTGATCAAGTGAAAAAATGTAAAAAGTCAAAGTTGCATATTGATTGGTCGTTACTCCACAACAGCTGCCAACGAGGAAATCCTGGTCATCCTTGAATTACTTAAAAAAGAACTTATGTTCAGCCCATTGCTCTTTGGTTAGAAAGAACATCCATCCCTGTCTAGCATCATATTTATTGTCGTTGCAGTGAATTGAACCTGTCCATCGCGACATTGATATCAGACAAAGTCACAGACACACTCCTCGCCGCCTTACACCAGTGCAATACATCGCTTGTGAGTACCTGTGTCTTCATTCTCTTGCTTGTTGCTTGGAGATACACGATCGTTGCTAAGAGACACAAGCTCGTTGCTTAGAGATACACATACGGTGAGCATTTAATCGTCCGTCTCTCTGTTGCCGGCAGTTTTGTAACCACAAATGGACCCCAGATTACGTGAAAAGCGGGCTCGCCACTGGCTCCCGTAAAGCCCCAGGTGTTTGTTTTTTAAAGATATTTTTGACGTGATCCCAAAGATCCTACGCGTCGGAACCGCAAGCCACTTGTTCGAGTAAATTATTAAGTAGCTTTGTCGCGGCGCGCGCAACTCGCCTGGGGAGGAGCGCGTCACAGCAGGGGAGGAATTTGATGCTATCTCCGAGAAATTTCAATGAACAGGGAATCGAGTTTCAAAGCGAACACCCATGCTGTCGCCGTAAGTTTCCGCCGGAATATTCCGTCACTCACAATGTTCTCTGGATTCCATTCCAAACAATGTGGCAGTGAATGTAATGGATCACTGACTGTCCACAAAGAAGGACCGGTGCAAAAGGAAGTGCTTCAGATGCAAATCTGCTTTTTCGTTGATCAAATGATGATGACGCAATCAGCGTCTGTGGTGGGCGCAGCTTCGCACATTTGCTGGCATTGATTTCCCATTCGACCCACAGCAGTGACCGTGCTCTAATTGTTCGTGATGGATAAGGTTGGAAGTGAACAAATGTGCGATTGAACCTTCGCTTTGGCTCTGCGCATCAGAGAACTTGACCGGGCTGGAATTCGAAATAGTACAACGTCATGAAGGATCGATTTGTTGACAGAACAGTTTGCAGTTCATCGCCGCTACAACGGTGATGCGTCTCTTTTGTCGTTTAACTGGGATTGTTGGAAGTTTCATTTCCCGCTGAGATGATGATTATCGCACGTTTCCCGGTCGATCACGTGGTTGACGACCCACACCCTAAGCTACGCCAGTCTTCAATGCCCTGTACGTTGAGCTCTCTTCCTCGACACGTTTTGCCAGTCAGAGGCCTGTATGGCGCCTGTCATCAGTAGAATCAGCTCAGGCACAGTCCATTGCTTTTTCTCATAACTTGAACACCTGGTCCACCGCAAGCAAACCAGCTGTGTGCAACAGCAGTCAGGTTTCAAGCTGGTTCATGCGACAATCTGTGGTTCCTCTTATGCTTTCAATACAGGATCACGTCTTACAAAATGCAAAACGTCCGAATGCAGGGTTCCTATGGAGTCTGGAAAAAATTTGGTCATTTTTTAGCCTGGAAAAGTCTGGAAATTATTTTTTGGTCTGTTAGTATGAAAAAATAAAATAATTTTCCAGACTTAATCTTTCGACATACATTTTCACAGTGTGCATTCAAGATTGATATAATTTTTTTCGTGTTAAATGTTATAGTGCCTGTATTTGACCTGGGTAGGTCATTCGGAAAACTTAAGTCTAGAAAAAGTTGGGAAAAAGCCTGGGAAAGGTCTTGAAAAAGCCTGGAAATTTATATTCAAATTGTGTAGGAACTAGAGTCCTGCGCGGGGCGGGTTAACCCGCGGGGGTGCGTGGCTTGCGGGGACCCGGACTGCTTTGCGTGCGAGTGCGGTGCGGGTTGAACTTACTACGGGGCGGGGAGGGTGCGGGTTGTACTTGCTGCGGGTGCGGGTTGAGAAACTCTTTCTGCGGGTAACTGAGTGTTGAGGCAAAGCACGTGGCCTTAATCAGCTCAAAAATTGCAAAACACGTGGATGTACTAGAGTTGTTTACCAGCATTGCGCTTAGGACAGTAGGCCCACAGCAGTTATTACATTATGATGTAACAACCCATTGTTGCGCAACATTAGCTCAGACTCTTGCCATGTGGTGGGCAAGTAAACATTTTCCAATGCTACCGTCGTACTTGGTGAGGAATAATTCAGACCAGCAGCACTTCTAAATGGATAAGACAGCGTTTAACGCACAGCTAGTCACAACTGAACTGAAACGTGTTTTTTATCACCTCAAATCTGTTGACTGCGAAAGATCAGATCTATGGAAAGTTTTGGTTTGGCTGTCCATGAAAAAGAATGAGTAGCTTGATTTCGCTGCTTGTTAGACTTGCTTTCAACTTTTTTTACAGCTTCCAACAGCTTCTGAAATACTCAAGAATTTATGTAGTACGATGAGCTGGTTCCAGGAATTTTATATTGCAACTTTTTCTTTTTCGCATGCAACTTTTATCAAGTGGGCCTATTGCGAAAAATGCAAAAGTGTGATTTGAAAAACATGCTTGAGAACTATTTCAGCATAGTTCTGTTCTCTTTGATAACCGATACGAACTGAATAATGACCTAAAAGCAATTGTAGAAATGACCCGACCTAACAAACATCAGTCCAGAACTATAGGCCAAATTGTTAAATTGTCAAGTAACTTCATGCACTGTAGAGCGAAGTTTTAGCATGCTACGCAAACTGTTGGCAAATGATCGCCATTTCTCGCCAGATAATGTTTGGAAATATTTAGGATTATATGTAAATAAATCGCTTGAGTAAATCATTGTCGTTTGAAATGCTAGTGCATAAATGCAACTTTTGTTAAAAATGAATGCATATTTCTCACGATTTCATTGCAACAAAAACTTGCTCTAGTTATGCGTTTTTAGTAGTTTTCGGACAGGTGCGGGTTTGAGACCGAAAAAGTGCGGGGCGGGAGCGGGTTGGGATGGTCTCCGGGAGGGGCGGGAGCGGGCAAAATTTCTCAAACTCCTGCGGGTTCGGGGCGGGTTTGAATTTTGCGGGTGCGGACACAAAATTTCGACCCGCGCAGGGCTCTAAGTAGGAACCCTGGGAAAGGCTTGAATGCCACGATTGATATTTGTACCGGAAGAAAGCTGAAGTTCAAACCGAACTGAAAATGTTTACGTTTGAACAGTTGCTCCTGGATGGGTCGTGGAGGGTAATGGAGGACCATTTAGTCAGCATGTCTGCCAGCACTGTCCTTGGCTCGAAAAATATGGAACCGAGATTCAACAAAGCCCAGGCGCTGTATTGGTTGAGTGGAGCGTAATGGAAAAAAGTTAAATAAATGTCTGGATTTGGTCCGCAATGAAATGGTCAAATACTGGTTGACACGATGCGGTAGGTTTTGCCTCACGGAGTGTTTGGTTGAAGCAGTCACGCGTGAACTGTTCGGCTTATGCAGTCAAGCGTGTCTTGCCCACGTCACAGCATCTCTCGTCACCGCTTGCCGACACGCCAGTTCAATTTGCATACGTCGTCGTTCGCCAGTCAGGGGTAGGGTCACGGTGTTCTTTGTGCAGCTGCTTGTAAAGCATGTCTCGAATGATCAGGCACGCACGACACCAGCTCCCAAGCATGAGTCATTTCGTTTCAGCGTTACGTGTGCTTAACAACTGTATTTCATGCTTGTGATCAAGTAGGCGGTGTCCCTACCTTCCCCCGAAACTAATACAGGGAGAGCCGAATAATTCTGTCCTTAATGCTTTTAAAAATCACAATGCCTCTGTTGATTGTTACATCACAGTGCATCCGGTAATTGCTGCGATATTTTTTCTGATCCAAGTCTTTCGTCCGCCTTCCCCGCTGCCTGAACAATCACTTTGCGATATTGCTTAAGTACAGCGCCAATCTTCTTTGTGCCTGGTGTTGTTGATCGCAAGATCAAATCCTTACGGTAATCAAAATTGTCTCTGGCAAACGTACTTGAGAGTGCGAGAGCTCAACGTGCTAGCAGAAAACTTTCCGCTCAGCGTTGGTCTTTTGCTTATACAATTGTGAAAGTTTTGGTGCTCTAGTCTTTCACAATGAACAGGTTACTGTCGTGAATTCAGCGCCTATGAAAAATGTACTCACTACGCAGGGAACGCAGCGCTAAGAAAGCGTTGTTGTTTCTTAGTGGGACACGCGGCAATATTGAAAAAAAGCAACAAACAGTTGCGATACCAACAAAAGAGTTTCAAATATGAACGTGACAGAGTTCAGTGTCCAAAACTACCGCTCGTGTTTCCCATTAGCTGCCTGCGTGGTGCGAGCAGGACAATCACTCGGTGACGTGCGATGGCGGAAACGCGCAAATGATAAAACACAATGATCTGCCTGCTGCCGAATCCGAAGCACAGCTCTTTGTATTTTGCAACAGTTCGCAAGCGAGTTGTGCTTTGGTTGCTATGGTGAGGTTGAGTTTTCTTGGGAAACCTAGTTTTTAAGTAGGGTTTTTTAAGGTGTATTAGGGACTCGATTCGGGTCCCTAGAAAGGCTAAAATCAGAGAAAATTATCATCGAGTCCTTAGAAACAGAGAAAATTGGGTCCCTAGAATCAGAAATCGGGTCCCTACAGGTCCATATCTAACATTTTCCTTAAAAAAAACCTGGTTTAAGACAAGTTTTTCTGGCAAAAACAAAGTTTTGGGGGAACTGCCACCGAATGCCCCCCGTGGCTACGGGTCTGCTGCATGTTAGTTCAAGCTTTTTCGCCAGACCCGCTCTCAGTCGCAAGGAAGGGAGGTTCGCAAGTGATTTTTATCGGCGAGACAGAGCTCGTGAAGTTGGACCACACGGCTTCTACGTTTCTTTCCCGGTTTGTTTTGTGGGCGTGTGCCGTCGTTTCCATCTTCTCACGCCGCTAGCACGCGTTTGCGTGACAAATACGCAGCTTAAGATGCGCGGCCGAGCAGTGATGCATCCAACGACGGTGCGTAAGACGTTTCCGCTTCTTTCTTCCCATCAAACTGACAAACAAGCATGCGCATTGAGTGGGGGTGCGTTTGCGTATTGCTCGCTTTTGTGTTTTGTGGACTGCCAGCAGCTGAAGCCATTCCAACCCAACCAGTATTAACACGCGAGCGGGCATCAGAATTTGAAGCGAAACGCAGCACCTGGTGTGTTTGCTTTGCACAGATTCGAAAACGAGGTTGCAGTGGCGCGACGGAAAAAAAGTGTTCGAGTTTGTTTCTGTGGAAAAAACTGTAACATTTGCCATCGGAGCGAGCAATACTAGAATTGTCAGTGCAGCATTGATGTATTTTGAGGAGGTAGTGCCACAAGTGAGCGATTGTTGCACGCCTGAACGAAATTGTTTCCCTCTTCCTTTGCGCTGCAATGATGTTAAAAGGTTTTGAAAGGCAAGTTAATATATTGTCTAGTGAAACATCGATGCAACAGAAGATTCAACAGGTCTTTCAGGTCTCGGAAAATTTTGAAAAGTTCCCGGACATGGGTTGTATCTAAACTAGACTGCGTAGCTGTGAACTCGGTTGTTGAGTGGTCAGTCAATATCAGAAAACATGAATCTACAGCCAATCCACGTGTCATTTATTCCAATCTTCAGTGCACCCTCAAGCTAGGAGGTACCCAAATTGACATCTATGATCATTATCAAGTTTTTGGGTTTTCCAAAACACAACGAATGCAGGGCTTTTGCCAGGGACGCCACGTGTGGTATTATCACTAGCGCATAAAGTGATTCGCCGTTGTTTGGAACGCACGTTCCAGAAGTGCTGTGTTTTAAAAATGTTTTGAAAGCGATGTCCTGTAGCTGCCCCGTCCTAGTCTGGAAGTGCGTTGTTGGTTGGATATCCTTTTTTGCTGGTGGCCACTTCATATTCTAAACCAGGGGTCTCCAAACTACGGCCCGCGGCCCGGATTCGACCCGCGAAGCCTTTGTGTCAGTGATGAAACAATAACATATTTATAAAAACTTTGTGAATTTGGTAGAATGCAACATGTCCCGAAAAAATTAAATTACCTAAAATGCCCGGCCATCGAACTCTTGTGTAATATCTAATGTAGCCCTCGGACAACAAAATTTAGAGACCCTGGTACTAAACGGATGTGTCTTGAAGGGGCACCCAAAAAATGTCAACCTGACTTACGCTCGGTGGCTGTCAAGCAAAGACCATGCTCCCCTCTACGCTACTCACTGCCTCATCGCATACACCGCGTGCTCTTTCCTGCTTTGTTCTTAGGACAGACCGTTTCACTGATTGCGACCCACCAACGGCTGCAGGGTCGTGCCATGACGGCGCGTGTTAGATTCATTCGCGACCGAGTCACGCTTGCTCCCTGCCTTGCTTCTGTTTCATTTCAAACATGACTTTGCTTTCAAAGAAGCCGTGGCTTTGTCTTATGCAAGCTACTGTGACGAGGGGGTTTCAGCAACGGTTTTCAGCCAGTAACACCGGAGGAGACTCGAGAGTAGGTTATGCAACTGCTCAGAAGAACAGCAGAGGTGTGCTAAATTCCTTTGCAGCGCTTAGTTTCAGAAAAGAAGTTTGAGTTCGTATGTTTAAGTTAAGAAGTTTTCGGTTCGTCCGCCAGTCCGTAGGTTTCGGCAATAGCAGCATCCTGGTTGCCATTGCTGCAGAAGTTGAATAATTGCTTTTAGTGTAGTAGAGCTATTGTGTATCGTCAGTCTGGCCTTATTCGGAAGTATAGCTTTTATTAGTGCACGCCTTTTGTGTTTAATCGGTAGTCCAGCTTTTTCGTGCTTGTAGCGCTGGGCTACTTGTCGGCACTGAGGTTACTTGATACGTTTTATGAGTTTGTATATCCAACTTTACAGCCATTGTCGTTTTCAGTCTTGATAGCTCGGGTTCCGCATTCTGCTTGTCTTATCACTTGTTGCCAGTAACTTCAAACCCTGCTCGCCTGCTGACTGAAGTTTGTTTCTGTAGCAGTTTTATTTTCTGAAAAATGGATCATATTTCGTTTTGACAAGAAGCCAAGCATGACATGGGTCTGCTACTGTCCCGGGCAAGAACTGTTCTGTTTCAGTTCTGCGGCTTTTCATTTCCAGAACGTCAACAGGTAAAACAGTTGTCACTCATTTTGCAGGCAAATTAGCGTATTTCTGCACTGTTACGTCACAATGTCATGCTTTCAAGTGACCCAAGTGACATAACAACCGGATTCTTCACATCTTCTGAAAGATGTGATCTGTTTTGCAGCAAGAGTTTATAAGCTTTTCAGTTTGCTTGTTGCAACCAAACAATAATCAGTCGTTATTATAACAGGTTTTCTTCTAAGGCAGTGTGCAGCATTACAGCGCCGTAACTTCAGCATTTGGTTCAATACTTCGTGGCGCCACAGACCAGAAGGCTAATGATTGGAGGGTACAACTCCTTGGGTGCAAATTGATTGGAGTAAGGCTACACCTCAGTCTATAACAGCTCAGTTTGCTGATGGTGTTCATGATTATCGCATAATCTGGTGTTAATACTCCGTTGCTATGGATTAAGGTTTTTGATCGAAATTGCTTTCAATAAATAACTTTTGAATATGGCGACTGCTGACGTCATGCGCCCGAGCTTGCCCTTCAAGGTTTTCACTTTTTTTTTATTTGTGAAAAAAAAGTGGAAACAAAAAAAAGTACTCATCATTTGTTACGACTCAATCCCCAGATGACTTCCATTCGCTGTATGCTTCGCTTCGCCCATAGTCCGTTAAATATCACTAAAAACAACTATCGTGTTTGTATATGTGGTGAAATGAAGACCGAATTACACCTATTCTTCCATTGTAACATTCACTGCGCAGCACGAACAGCACTTCACAACAAATTTCATGATATTCTCAACGAAACCGGCTTTGCTGAACGATTTGAACGCTTGGGTCATACCGAATTGTTGCGCTTATATCTATATGGTGTGCCTGATGCGCCGACTGCCGTTTCAGTAGCTATTTTAACGCTGTTGACGAATTTCTGAAATGCTATAATAGATTCTAGTAAAGCAGTGTATTCGTTTTGCGTATTATTTATATTTTTTTGGAGTTTACTTGTGCTGTATTTTGAAAGCTCGACGTGACACGAAAAAATTGCACAAGTCAGGCTACCGCCTGAAGCAAGATTGTCGTTAAATAAATAAGGTTTTCACTCTGGTAGATGCTCTTTCCGAGACCCTAGTTATCGACATATTCGCTGGGCTCTGCGACTCTGGACAAGCATACATCAAGTGCACTTCTGCTGAGCATATCTGGGTATTCCGACTGTTACCAATCAATTACAACTTTTCCGCGAAGACATCATGAAGTCAACGACTGACCAGCAGGACCTTAAATATCCTCGGGTCGATTGCGAATTATTGGAACTGCGCATCGTTTCTTGAAGCAGCACCAAGCAATTCAAATTTCGCTGCACTCGCCCACTACATGGCGCAAAGCAGATGGCACGTCTAGCATAGTGCTGGACTACGGTCAGTACGCGGCATATACAGGGCAGCAATCGAACTGAATATATGTCACAAGCAAACACATTTCTTTACACGGGTTCTGCAACGGTTTATCTCCATTGTTGTGCAGTTATAGAATGGACCGCATGAGAACAAATTGCTACGTAATATAATGTGCGTTTGTTCATGCGTATAAAAGCGTGGCATATGCTAACAAGAGAGTGGTCCATTTCATTCGATGCCAAAAATTATTTTGGTCAAATAAGGAAAAAGGTTAAGAAACAATGTTTTAGGTGGACATTAATGTGAGGTAGAAAGTGCACTTGCTTTTGCAAACGCTCGTGCTCAGCAGCAATTAAAGCAATTCAGAAAGTTTTAGTGGTTAACGAAATAAAAACCGCTAAAAGACGCGGAAATTCGTAAATGCACCTTGACCAAAGCAGGACCTGAGAGCTTTTTTTCACCAAGCTCAAGTTGATTCAAGTTGCGGTCATCCTACAATAGCTTTCCAAAACATGTTGTGCTTGATTTTGACCAGCAATTGCACCATTTGAGCTACATCAGACACCGAATCTGTTTTTTCACGAAACATGTTTTAACTCTTAAAATGACGAACCATCCCGTTATCTTTGCAAAACACCATAACGGCCAATGCAGGAAATGCTCTTTCTCAGTTTTCACGGCTGCAAATGCTGAAGTAGACCAGCAGCAGTCCCAACCCGGCATGCTCGCTCTCCCTTGAGGTGCGAGAAGCGTCGGTCTTAATGACTGGAAATTGATCTATTTTTAACTCTCCTGCGTTTTTTTTGTTTTATTTTGCAATGGGTCATGGTTACAAACGCGAGGTGCGTCCAATCTCTTCTTGTTTACGAGCTCATTGAACGAACAACATATGAGCGTTGTTTTTTGTTACGTGAAGTCTAAGCCAAGCGTAGCATATATAATATACGAGTGGATTCAATATTTCATCATTCTTAGTGAATAATTCTGAGGTTAATCGACCGTAAAGGAAAGGGGTCGTGTGTACTGCTTGTCATATTGGAGTGAATTGTTGTTCTTGTGAAAGGGTTTTGTTAATTTGGAGAGAAGTGAAGGTCTGCTCTTCGTGATTGCGAGTGGAGATAATAATATAACCTCATCTGACTTCTAATTATCATCATAACCTTTCATCACGTGGATATGAATTCTGATTATCATCATAACCTTTCATCAGGTGGAAGAAAAGAAAATAGAATGATGACTACGTTAGTTTCGGTTTCATCTGCATCGGAAAAACTGCGAATTTGCGAAAGTCTCAGTTCATGATCTATGAAACTGTTTCGCCAACGCAAATTCGAAGCCATCAAAGCTGCAAGAACACTTCGACGACCGACATGGTGGGGACAATGTTGTGGGCCATGAGAAAAATCATTGCGAGCTAAAAGAGCCCGTTTTGATTCTCGAGCAACGCTTCCAAAATTAGGTTTTGTATTTGTTGACAAACTAATGGCTCCATACCAAGTGGCGAGTAGCGAAGTCTGAGAAACTTCATACCGTTGGAGAAGAGCTTATTTCTTTACAAAACCAATTGTATTCGAAATGGCTACAGCTATTCTCGGATATGAAGCAAGAATGAAGCTTGGATGAGTGACGCTGTGAAATAATGTTATTCAGAGCCGAATTGCTGATTTGAGTTGAGATATTTCGGAACAAGTTATCTCACATATGAAGGTTAATCCCTTGAAAATCACCTTCAGTAGACGAGGCTACCAATGTTTCGAATTGCAGTCAACTTACTGCACTGGTGAGGTATGTCCGTAAATTGTAGGGGGTGCGAGGTCAGAATAAATGATTTTTTAGGGGTGTTGGGTAGAGATAGACCGATATATCGGCCTGGCCGATATTTGGGTTTTGCCGATGTATCGGTATCGGCCAAAACGGCCGATAAACTCGGCCTTAGTAGGTGTTGGCAAAACGCTGTCAAATTCCTCACGCATCCCGACAACTTGCTCAAGAAAGCACAACGAAGCAAGTCAAGACCTTGCATCAACACTAGCAGGTGCGTTTTCATAAACAAGCAGACAAGATAAACAATGGAGCATGTGTCGGCCGTCGCAGCCGAAACAAAAGCATCATCAGTAATCATATTAATTAAAAATCATAGCAAAATATTGAAATTGCTACAATTTGAAAATTTTAGCTCTTGAATCCTGATTTTTAAAGTTTTTGAAAAAAAGTAAGGCATGGAATACGTAAAATATTTTTGATAATGAAGCAGAAAACAAGATTTTAAAATTTTGGAAATATCGGCTATCAGTCCATGAATGGCCGAAATATCGGCATCGGCCCCAAAAAAAACATATCGGTCGATCTCTATGCTGGGAGCCCCTGAGTCGGAGCGATTTCGAATCCCGCTTTCGGGAAAAGCCACACTTGGCAGGTACTTGCACATTCCAATCTTGCGCTCGTATCTGTATCCTGCTACTTTAGGCGTCAATTCGAAACACGATGTAGTGCTCTGGAAATGTCCTCTCGACGATGCGTTGAAATTTAGCTTACAGTGAGATATCGCCCGTGAATCTTACGGTCTGCAGCATATTATCCAAGGCATCTCAGGCCGCTTTGCTTTAGTCTCCCATGTGCTGTGCTGTCCGTACCCCTGTGCGAACTGCGCAACGTAGTTTGTTCGGTCCTAATGTCGTGTTGTTTGTGTTTTGTTTCTGAAGTTGTTGAACCGCAGGGACAATCCGAAATGATGATCGCAATAAGCTGTTTTTGAAGTCGCATGCATGGGACGGGCTATTTACCACATTGCCAGTTTCCACCACCCATTTTGAATCCTAAGATACTGTGCAAGTGGCACATAAGTGACAACACGTCGGATCGTACGTGACTTTGCATCGGTTGACCCAAGCTACTGTATAAGCCACGATGAGCCTGTTCGTTCTGGAAACGGTCGGTCTTGCAGCTGAATATATGCAATACCCACCAACCAACTATTCATTCTTGCTGCCCACTCAAAATGGGAACAAATAAAAATGATTTCGACCTGGTACATTCAACAAAGTAAGCTTCCTTGTTAAACTACCTCTGCTCACTGTCCGGGTTTAATTTATGTCACACAGCTCAGCCAGGAGGGAGCTTACACGCTTGTGACGTAATAGACCGCTTCCTTCCGTGCTGAGCAGGTACCGGGTGAGCCCGTGCATTTGACAAATGCTGCTAGCCGTGCAGTGTGCTTGCGGACGGCGAGGAGGTAGAAAATCATGTCCAGCAAAGTGCGCTCTACAAAAGGCAAGTCGCTTAATAACAATCACGAAAAGAAAAGGGCAGTTGGTTCGATGAAGACGCGAACAGTCGTAAGACCTACATCGTCGTCCCGGGTGTCTGGAGAATCAAGGCGGAAAGCTCACCCAAACCTTGCTGAAGCTTCTTCAACGAAAGTAGTCGGAACTCAGCCTGGTGAACTTAAGGGTCATGCGTCGTCGTCCAGTGCGATATCAGGCAGCTGTGCCATGGATAGCGAGAATAACGTCATCCGTCTCTGCGATTTGGTTCACATCGTGCAAAGAATCGAATCAACACTGAATCAGATAAAAGAAAGCCAGTCGGTGTTCTTCCGAAGCATGAATGCGTGGGTTAGTCAGATTTCGGTGCCGGGCACCAAAGGTTGCTACAAAAAAAAAACCATCAAACTTTTGCCAGAACCACTCAACCCAGCCGTGTTTTTGCATGTTGGCTGTTCCAGCTCAAACAGTAGCTTTCCACTGAATGCTTGCATGTCTTGTGTTTCGCGATACGACTGTACGTGTTGATTGGAACACATGAGAATGTGTCCTGTTTCGGCGGCAGAATATTGCCAAGGTGTTTTGCATTGGCCCAAGCAAAGCAAACGCTATAATTTGAAAGTTACAGTTGTGTCGAAATTGACGTATATTTCAAGCATTACGGTATGAATTATTTCGACCACCGCACACAAACCTAAACGTTTTACAAACTGGAGTCTTCTTTCATCGCAAATCAAAGAAGCGCTCAAGCGACACAGGTGGTATTACGTGTTACAGAGACAGATGATGTCATCATCCTATAGTTAAATACTAGAGCGACGTTTTGAAAATTGCGTTCGGTTGGTTTAATGCCGAAGCATTATAGAAATCCTCTTTGGAGAAAATTAATCGATGTCCCATTCGCATAAAGCAATGAGGTGCTTGATCCGCTAACAACGTTTAACGAACTCATCAGTAGTTTTTACTTTTTACATGGAATTTCTGGTGTGTACTGGTACGACATAGGACCCAAAGACCAGTTGCATAACTAGATTAAAAATCGAATTATCGTGTCAGTACAGCATTTATCACTTTGCCTGTTTTTTTCACATGTCATGCGTTTAATGGAAAGGGCCCAGTTTTATCTTGAATGCCAGTGAAACATGCCGTGCAAATGATTTCGGTTGAACAGATGTTCGATACGAATACATCAGGATGCTGCACGGCGCGCTGGAAATTCACGTTGTCTGCGGCGAACTTGCAAAACCACTATTACATTATTCACTGCTCACCAATGATGTCCTTCATGTTGGCAGCACTTTTGCGCGGCATCGGCACGTTCATTTCATAGAAAAGAACCTTTCGCTGCATTGTCAGTTGCAATTGACTCTTTGCTTCTTTTGAAACTGTCTCCCATGCCTTAACAATCCATTGAATTTGTTGTAAATGACTGGACGCCTTTATTCTACCACCTGAATTGTAGTCAAACTCGCCTTTACGAAACTAGTCGTCACAAAACTAACGACGGTGTCGTTTTTTTACGGCTGAAGTGTACCAAAGAGACGATAGAACGTCAGTAAAAAATGTAAACCGCACGAAGTGATGAAAAAAACAGTGTAAGCCGCAGCTTAAAGTTCGTCAAATACGTTACTCTCTTTTCAAAGAACAACTACTAGTTGCCTGAAAGAATGTGTCGTGCGAGTTTAGCGAAAAGTCAACGCTTTTTTTTGTTAACGGTAAAACTTGACCAGGGTCAAATCTAAGGAAAGTAAATCCATCTATGTCGGGTTCAGAACGTTTTCCGCGATGCAGTGAATCGTCCATGGTCAGCGCACGAGTTGAAAGGTCGCATGAAGTCCTTCATTGTCGGTAAAAGAATGTTCGTTCGTGTAGAAGCAGCATGTTGGTTCAACATAACAGCCTCCAGTCTCTGGTGCCACGAACTTATGTCCTTGTCGGCCATATCAAAAATGTTGATCAACGTGGCAAGTGGTCCGTGGCAAATAATAACAATAACAATAGAAACGCGCGTTCACACAAACTTACCGGTAAATCGACAAATCTTAGAGGTGAACATGTCACGTGGGTGCAAGGACGCTTTTCAGGCTTCCTAGTGACGTAAAATAAGTGACATCGGTTGCAGCGCAACGATTACGCGCGAAAGACGAGCAGCTTGTCTTAAGGAAACAAGCAATATGAATATAGCGGTTTAATGCTTTGGGTTGGCTGGTTGTTGTTGTTGCTGTGAACCTGACCAATGATGATTGCTCGTCCTTGAGACAGAAAAGAATATTTCAGCTGTTCACAATTCCTGGGGTCCTTTTCCGACATCTTGCACTTGCTGTGATTTTTTAATCTCTTGCACCAAAACATGTTTTTCTTCAATGCATGTCATGATCTTTCACAGACTGAACAACTGAACAAACACAAGACGCAGCAAAAAGTCGGTTCTTCGTCGGAAAAAACGCATAAAGAAAGCGACCACTCGCCAGAAGCTGAAAAGGCAGATGAAGTCGCCACGGACGGACCCAATCCTGGGACCTCGAAGCAGCAAGATTTGCTGCCCACGATGAGGCGAGAAAGGGCGGCCAGCGTTGCTAAGCGACGCCAGCGGCCAGTTACAACCGACTATGGTGAGTCTTGTAAACGAATTCGATTAAAGTTCAACAGAATTGACACTGGAGCTGTTCCTGTGATTGCTAACTTGCACCGTTAGGTTTCTTGTACTGTATAAGCGTAAAACCTTGAGATTGCTTTGCGATCAATGCCTTGCCACCAACCGCTTATCGTATTGTTGAATTTATCTGATTGCGTTTTCATGTCGTTGTGCGCTTTTATTGCGTCACACCGCATGACTGGCATTGTTTGCAGCGTCATTGAGTTATTCAGGTTATTGAGCAGATCGCGGGTTCAAGCAATCTTGCCATAACTGTATATGCCATAACGTTTGTGGATTGATAAACCGCGCAGGTCTTCGCAGACAGGTATCCACACATGACATGCTTCATAACAGGGGTGGCCAACAAGCCGATCGCCGAGTTTCAGTTTGTCGATCGCGCCAGATTTTGCATTGAATTGGCAAGATACCTAAAAAGAACATTTTTCAATAAATATTTCAGAAAGTAAATAAAAATGAAAAACGTTGCATTTCACGACATTTTGTACTTGTGATTTCGAGTTATCAAGAAATTTTCTGGTCGATCCCAGGCGAAGACAATTTGGCCATCCATACTTCATAGTTATACCGTGGTATCGCTACAGAGGAAAATATTAATGCTAATCATGCGAAACGAAGAACGCTTGGCTGAAATAATTTGCAGCATGCGACTTCAACCAAGTATCAACAAAACAAGTTCTAGCTTTGCAGCCAGCTGTTTGAGGAAATCTCCAACCTGGTCTTCCATCCCTTTGCAACGATTCAGGCTTGCACTTATCATTTAGCAATAAT
>Ga0210059_1000487_pt1 | contig 50661 bp, 39 predicted proteins | sample Ectturendosymbi2_FD_188042 | JGI IMG/M metagenome (GOLD analysis project Ga0210059, IMG submission 188042) | Ecteinascidia turbinata endosymbiont from Florida, USA - Sample 2 (SPAdes) (version 2) | ecosystem: Host-associated > Tunicates > Ascidians > Unclassified | place: Key West, Florida...
TTGAACCAGAAATGCTAGAAAGTCCATCAAACCCTCTAAAGACTCGTATTGAAGCCTAGAATCCAAAAAAACTTCGAGTCACAAAATCCGATGGATGGTTCGACCCCCAGGAAGTGACGTCATTATCTCAATGTAAACAATATATGCATAAACATCTTCTCATTGTGGAAACATCAACAAAAAACCCGTGATCTCAAGCTGAAAATTTTTTTTTCAGTCTAAAGTACTAGTCTTTACGAATCTTTAGAGGGTTTGAACAACTCTCTAGCCTTTTCTAATGGCTAGTTATGGCCATATCCAAAAGGGGTGTTATTTTGCCTTTTGTTAACTTTTTATGGGTCGAAATTTTGAGCAGTTTTTGGTTTTTGTGGCATAAGTTTTGATCCAGATATGCTAGAAAGGCAATCGAGGACTCTAAAGACTCGTGAGATATCCTAGTTTCATCAAAATGTTTGATCGAAAATGTGGGCCCATTCGATTGGCGTCTAGGGCCGGGCAAAGTAGGCCATCAAAACGCGAAAACACCCCCACTTATGACGCCTCCCCAAGAAAACTCCTAACCCTAAACTGAAAATTTTTTTTTGACTCGAAACTACTAGACTTGCTGAATCCGTAGAGGGTTTGAACACCTCTCTAGCTGCAGCAGGTGCCGAGTTATAACAAAAAAAACTTGAGCCACTATAGTGGCTCTGGTGGTCGTTAAAGGGTTTAGCACAAACATTTTCAGAAAAGCTAAGAAGGAAATACGCTGGTAGTGACTGCGTTCCAGCCTTTCTCCCATACTACATGGGGATAAATACCATAGTTTGCCAAACTTTCAGTGCCCTTCTTAGAACGCCAGTCCGTTTGACGAATACGAATTAGTTCTAATCTCCAGTAAATGCACGAAATTTCAAATATTTTCACTGCACAGGCATCTTTTTTGAAAAACATCGTTTTCTTTGAATTTTCCACAAAATGAACTGGATTTTCTTCAAAATGAGCTGGATTCCTAAAAATTTGTCATATCAAACAGGGACAGCGGCGATAGGGGTCATGGCGAGACGTTGCCCCCTGTCCTTTAAAAAGAGGGGCAACGGTGGCAGAGTTGCATTTTGAGAAAAGTATCATTGATAGTTCCATGGTTAATCAAGATCGACTTGAAACAAATTCATTGCAGCTATTCACGCACCAAGAAAAGTCATGGTGGTTTTCTACTATTTCGAAGTTATTATTTTTAGGTTAACGTTGTTGATGAATAGAAACAAACACAAGTGGTAAGGATTTTTTTGTTTTTTAGAAGTTTCCGTTGTCCTCAACGCTTTTACAGCCCCCCCTGCCATACCGCTTCTCCGAAATCCCTGATATGAAACCTAATTTAGTTTAATGCGATACATGTGCCTATCAAAAATTTTGAAGTCATAATTCAAATTACCTTACGCAACGTCCTAAAATAATTTTGATATGTACCAATAAACGGCAGAAACACGTGAGGGAAAAAGTGGAAACATTAAAAATAACGAGGAAAGCATTAATCCCGTTGTCAACATAGCACCAAGACATTTATAACTATTCATCACCCATTTTCGTGCCCATCACCCATTTTCGCGTTTCATCTGGGGGGTCACGGGGGTAGCAGCCCTAGAAAGACTCGAAAAACCTCTTGGTCAGCAGTATTCTCAGATAGTTCTGCTGGATCCTACCAAGACGGGACCAAGCAAGGTAGGAGATGTTGTCACTCGACCTGGTGCTTGGTCGACCTCGAGGTCAATTTCCCGTGAGTGTAGCCAGTAGGACTTGCCTCGCTAATCTTTCCTGAGGCCTACTGGTCACGTGACCAGCTCTCCAAATTCAGAGATCCCGGCTATGATGGGACTTCTCAATTCGGAGAAATGGCTCGACATTCAGGGCTTTACGAATTTCACAGCTGCGCACTTCGCCGCGAGAGTGTCATTCCGTGAACTCTTCGCATAAATCCCGTTTCTGCCACCTGCAGTTGGATTAGCATTCTTTCATTCACTGCTCAAGTTTCATGACCATAGGTGAGGATCGGAACAAGGACCGATTTAAAAACTGACAACTTTGCGGTGTTTGAAAACTTCGGTTTTGTGACAACCAAACGGTGAAGGTCACGCAGAACTGTGTTTGCTTCATCAACAGTCTTGTTCTACCTTCCATCACCCGTGAATACCATCCCAAGGTGCTTGAATTTCTCCTACTGCTGCAGTATATACCCACTAGGGTGGTCCTTAAATGCATAGCAAAAATTCAACAGTAAAAAATACCATGGGAACCGAGATGGTTGTGTTCCTTTCAGGCTAAAACTATTTTACGTAAAAAAACTCCAAGGTAGAAGAACATTTAGAGGTTGCACATGAGCAATGAAGATTCTTATAAATAGGCACTTTTGCTGATATCTGGGTCCCCTCATTACAGAGTATCAGCTGCTCAGAGGGAGGGTATCGTGGGTGCCACCCCACTCATTGTTGCCCAGTGAGTAGTGTACTCTTTTTACTGTCAGGAAAGGCATGCCTATGCTCTGTCACAATCTACATGAGGAACTGCAGCTGATCTTCATCATGCGTTACAAGCCGGTTGCATTCTTCAATAAGTACCACCCCACGCTCTGCATCGTCATTTGTGACATGGATTCCTTGTACCAACTTTCTGGCCATCAGATAGCCTGGTTGATCATTCCATGAGCCATTAGTGTCCTCCATTAGACACTTTTGATCCATTTTCATTTTTAGGAATAAGCAACATATGTTATCTGTTACAACATCAGCCAAGCAGTTTTTTGAAAAGCCTTTCCTCAGGGCACGTTTGGGAGGATCTTCATCTCCATCTTTGTCAAATGCTGCAACCATTCGTCGCTTCATGTCATCTGACACCTCTTGTTCAAAAAAAGCCAAAGCCACTAATTCCTCAGAGAAGGACCAGAACTGACCAGAGAATTTGTTCAGTGCGATTGTCCCATCTACGCAGTTATTTACATCCCTGCACAAGGGGTCTAGGGGTCATTTTTTGAGCTATTACCATTTTCAGTACCCTCTAAAACCATTATTTGCTATTTGTATCAAGATTTTTTCCTTTTACTCAATAATATTTGTACTTTCACGCTAAGTGTCCTTCAAAATACTTATGCAATTTTATACCTGCAATGAGCACATAGCCTAATTGAAATAGCCTTTCAACTTCTATAACGCAATCACACCAGCAGTCTCATCGTGAAAGACTGTAGTTGTGTCATAAACACTAACAATGCGCTACGCAGAACTTCAACAGAAGCAAATGCAGTAAAGTTCAATTTGGGCAGAAGCCACCTTAATGTATTAGTTTTCAACCTTTTTCATGCAGCAACCCATTTTACAACCCACTTTAACCTAACGACCCCCTTCCGAAAATTTCCAGTCAGGCTTATGTAATGCAGTTGTGTTTGCACAATAGAAAATCTAGGAAATCGCAATGACTAATGTTGATCAAAGACTCAATTATGAAATTCGTGCCATGGCAGCATCAGTAAGAGAGACCAGTGCCGTATACAAATCACTCCATATCACAGCACAACTCATTGAAAACTAGAAAACTAGAATAACTCTCAAGTTGGTTACCGCATTCAAATATCTAATTTACAAACACAGCACATTCTAGCGTCACAAAGTTATTCGTGCGTTGCTAAACGTAACAGCACTCTGTGTTGTAATGATGATAATCACACTCAAAACTTTGTAATGGTCATAATAATCATACTTAAAACAGCTTTGAATGGAAAAGTAGACCATCATTTTTGTCAGGTGATTCTATTATTTTCGCTACAACAAAAAATGGTTCCATATACGAAATATAAAATAGTGAAGTAATTATGAAAAACTTTATTAGGAGTTTTCGCCATCCCCTAGAACAGGGGTGGCCAACTTGTCTTCGACTGGATCGACTCGAAAATTCCTTGGTAACTCGCGATCGACCAGTCAGGGTAGTCAGCAAGAAAGTCACAAGTACAAAATGTCATAAAGTGCAACGTTTTTCATTTTCATGTACTTTCTGAAACATTGATTGGAAAACCCTCTTGTTAGGTATCTTGTCAATTCAATGCAGAATTAGGCGCGATCGACCAACTGAGACTCGACGATCGACTGGTCGATCGCGATCGACGTGTTGGCCACCCCTGCCCTAGAAAAAAGGCAAACGACCCCCGCGGGGCCGCGATCCCAGTTTGAAAACCACTGCCTTAATGTTTCCACAGAGGACTTGTCTCTGGTGCCAGTCGATATAAACTGAATATAGAAATTTCGATGGATTCGAGTCACTTTTCGAGAAACTGCGTAATGAATGAAACACTTTCACAAGACATCTGCGTCACACTTAAATTAGCCTCAACTGAGCCAATTTGAATGAATTCTTTGTTATAATTTGTGTGAGTTCACAAATCTCATTGTTGTACAACGAGAGAGATGAGCTGGAACTAGGTATGCCATATTTTTGTGATTGAAAACCGGGACGCTTCATAACAACAAGCCTTATCAGATAAATGTGGTTCGTATCTTCATTGGAGTACAGTATGTAGATATTTTGAATTCCTATATTTAAGATGACAAGAAAACTAAAATAATACATTTTACTAAGAAACAAAACAATGTTCAAGCATTTGTAAATTTTCACATCATGCTTTGCTGCAGCATCCGCCTATGGACGCCATTCCAGAGGGCGCCACAGACGTTTGGGGAGTTGCCCCAAACTGCCGCCCACCTGGATGCGCCACTGATACAGTTAGCTGTGAGAAGAAGAGAGTTTATGATATAAACACTAGCGTATTCTTAATAAAAAAAAGTATTTCACAAGCTGGAGAGTGACTCGGTAAGATACAACATTCACCCGAACAATAAGCAGAAGCCAGAGATTACAGACAAAAACACCGGAAAAATAACATGTCAATATGTCCAACCACATTGAGTGTGAAAGGTGCTTCGAGGTTTATGTAGTGATTTTCACCTACATTTTGAGGTCTGCTGGTTAACGCCACTGATTTACCGTTGCTGCTTGAACGTTTTGCTGGAAAAAGCGATTCAGTCGCGGCGTTGTAGCTGACACTTCCAGATCTTTGCGCTTTTTAGCTCCAAATGATTTCGGCATCGCGCTAACTACGCACTGCAATCTCGTTTTCTGCTCTTTCGTTCTACAAATCGACTGAGTAAAACCTTTTCTGGAGGACCACGCAATAACACGTGGTGTAAATGGCTTGACTAGTTTCATATGTTTGCTATGATCATAGGCGTATGGGAAGGCATTTTACTGAGGGGGCGGAAAAAATTTGCCCTGAAACTAACTTTTTAGTTTAATCCGAATGGGGCCTGAAATCTTATGTAAATCTGTTCTATGCAGCCCAATTCGTTTATAACGGCTTCCTCTGCAACGCCAATTCGCCCATAAGAAATTTTACGGCAATTGCTTTTACCGCTAAACAGTTGGCAGACTTGTCAATTTTGGCTTCTGAGGCAAAGTATCTGCCGGGGCTATTTTGCCTTCCGGGGCAAATATCTACTGAAACTATTTTGCCTTTTGTGGAACATGATTGCTTGGAGTTGTCATGTCATTTTGCAAGCAGAACATACAAAGTTACATGTTTGGATTAAGCCTACTGTAAGCCTAAAACCCTAAACCTAAGACCCTGAACCTAAAGCCCCTAACCTAAACCCCAAACCTAAACTTAAAACCCTTAACCTTAATCTAGAACCCTCAACCTAAAACCCTGAACCTAAAAATAAACCCCCAACCTAAAGCTAAAACCCCACCCTAAAACCCTCAACCAGGCCCATCGCCACAGAGTAGCTTTATTGGCCTTAGTCCCTCCAAACAAAGCTCCAATCTGTAATGTGAAACACCACTGTATAAATCAGTGGAGTTTTTGTTAATTTTAGAATGTCAAGATCTCCGCACAAACGTAAAATCCCCCAAGGGAAGACTTTCTGGCGACGGTTCTGCTCTCAACCTACAGGCCTAAACCTACAACCCTCAACCTAAAACCATGCACCTAAATCCCTAGACCTAATCACCTAAACCTAAAACCATAAACCTAAACCTCTAAACGTAAAGCCTTCAACCTTACTCGTAAAGTGATTGTGATTTGGTCAATATACAAAAAGCACTTATAGCACGCCATCAAAACGTTGCGTAATACGTTCCCTCCAAAAGCCACTCAGCACCGAAATTGCTGACTGCCACGCTCATGCAAGACGTTGTCGCCATATACACAAAAGGTTTCTTGAGGTGTGCCTGCCAGTCGCGCCAGACGGAGTGCTCACATATAGGAAAAGCAAATTTTCCTGAAAATGCAACGTTGGCAAAGCAATGCCAAGTGGTTTCACTCACTTCTATAGCAACTGAGTAGTTCTTCTAACTCAAAAAAATTTGAAGGTTTTTTCAACATCAGCGGGCGGCTCGTAGCGGCTCGTTGAAATCCAACCGCTAAAAATATCATCAGCGGCCCGCTCGTTCAACCTCAGCGGCCGCTTAAAAACCGGACGATTAGCGGCCCGTGCCATCTCTACCGACGGTGTCAAAAAGATTTTATCCCATGGCTATGTGACTTCTATAAAAACGATCAAGCCAGTTCAATTGTGTTGAACTTGCTTGACGAGCAATGCAAATTGAAGCAAAAGACGCAAAATAGCCAACTTTGCTAGCATCATTTCCTTTGCACAAAATTTGGAAACGCACAAACGGTGCAGATTATATAGCCTAGGTTTTTATCTATGTGAGGATTTTTCTATTTTTCCTTTTGCGTTTCTTCGGATTTATGTCGTTTTTCCATTGTTTAAAGGAGCAATCCAAAGTCCTGATCATAAGATTTTTATTAAGTGCTTTCTAATTGCACACATAATTATTTTTAAAGAGTCAGTTATCTCATTTCGTACTCACAGTACGTTGGGAAGGAACTGGTGACGGCAGAAACTTTGCGCAATGTATACTCGGTTGAAAACTTTTAATTTCGATGCCTTCTACTTGGAAAGTTTAAGATTTAGCAAAGTTACTTGTTTAAAAAATTGTTTACACAGCATAGTTTGTTTTTTCCCGAATGATCATTGCACTTGTCTTTCGCACAGACCAGCTATGTCCAACCCGCGATCCGCGGGCCGCATGAGGCCCAGTTGAGGGCTTTGTGCCGCCCAGTTTAGGTTTACGCTGTAGTAAAAGTATCCTACATAGTGACAACCTGTCCTTGTTTTGATAATTTGAATTCAACGTTTTTGATACAGGTGGTCCTCAGAGCCACTTTGTCACATCTGTTACCATTGCAGTTATGATTCGAACACTTTCAGTGCATTAGGTTAAAGTAAATTTAGTTTCGTAAGCTCAAAGTAAGCCATTCAATGCGCGGCCCTCATTTAATGTCTTTCAATGTGCGGCCCTGGTCAAGATAGCGACTTACGTTTTGGCTCAGTAAGCCACTTGGGTTGGTCAAAGCTGGCATAGACCTTTCATACTGACATAAAACTTAATTCAAGACTTATCTGACCTTAAACACGGTTTGACTGCATTTCAGCACATAAGTTCGCAGTAAACGTCCTGCAACCGAAGTATCCACAACTCGTCCCAAAAGACTATTCACTAAGCAGCTAAACAGCACGTTTTGCTTGTCCTTTGGCAAAAAACTTTGATTGCACTTGGATTGGTTGCACAAACAGAGCAGTAAGAAAATGATAACTGTCCAGCCATGAGCCTTGAAACAGACATATCTTCAGAGAACGAATCACACATCATCGCCATTGCCTGTTTCTTTTGACTTTTGCTTCTCCGCTACAGTTCATCTTTATCACTTCGTTCTGCCTTCATCTCAATGAATGAGATAATGTCTCTAGTGCTTTCCACGGGCAAGTCCAGCAGAAACAATCCGTTGTGGTAGTACTTGTACAGTGGAAATCGTCTTATGCTCTTGTGATAACAAACCACTGAGCACAAATTATTGCTTCCATTAGAGGTCAAAACAGTACATGAAATAGTAACTTCGAAACCAAAGTTTTAAAGCTCTTCGCAGGGTCATAACATTAGTTGTCAAACCGTTGGTGCATTCAAATAATTGACATAAATTTATGACTGAAAATAGCTACGAGATTCCAAAAATGAAAAGCTACGAGAATCAAAAGATTAGAGAATTATCTACGAAATCGAAAGATGTCATAACTTAACGATCGAAATACCTTACGAGAAACAATAAAACAGTTTAGGAACTCTTTTGCACAGCCATAGGTGTAGAAGCAGGCAAATTTTTGGGGGTGAGAAAGATTTTTGCCCGAATTTCCCCAAACGTGTCCGAAAAGTCTTCCGGTTTTTGGGAAAATCTTTGTGCGAATTTTTCTGTCGCACAGATCATGAACGCCTTCTATTGGGATGACCTCCAAAAATAAAAAACGTCTTCACGGGATCATGTGATTCTCCACACGTTGGGCGCCAATTTTTCAAAATCAAACAACGTTGGGCGCCATTTTTGCCCATAATTTCAGGTATTTTGCCCAGATTTTCATGTACTTTGTGAACATTTTCATAGAATTTGCCCAGATTTTCACGAATTTAGCACGGATTTCCGGGATTTTGCCCGAATTTTAACAAATCAAAACTTTTGGGGGTGCGCTTGCACCTCCTGCAGCCCCGCCTCCTACACCACTGTGCACAGCTGAGTGTTAACTGCTGATTCAAAAAGTAATACAACTACCTGTAAGCTGGTATTACTGTTACCATTTGCAGCCAGAACGAAAACAATTGGAAATTTGTGCTGGACGTTTTTGCAGAATTAACCAACAATGAAGCTCACGTAAAACAGAACTGATTAATATTTTTGCTTACGCAAGTCTTGGTTTGGTGGAGAGCATTTTTATTCCCAGGTTTCTGTCCGTGCTTTGACAAATTAAACGACGAAAAGTATCTCTCAGCACGATTGAGTACAACGAAGCCCTACTAGTTGTACATTTTGGTGACGAAAAATGCAACAAATATCGCTCTTTCTGGGCTGTGTGTTCTTTCCACAGCCGTTACTTACAGCCTTGTTCCGGTTCGCGATGACAATCCACAGCACCAAGACCTATCCTCTTATCACCGGCAAGGAGGTCAGCAGCTCGTCGAAAAATTTCTCTGGCAGCCTTGCATCTCTCGTAGTGAAGTGAATGGAACAAGATCAGAGTAAATGGCTGTAAAGAGCAACGAATTACTAAACGAAGGCAAAAATATTCAAAGTTCAACAAAAAGCTCCACATTCACCATTAAGGAACTTCTTACATTGTTACATCAAATTACAAATGGAGCTGCCGTAACTTTCAATTGGGGCCCGACACCTCTGGCTCCCATTGGCGACAGCCCTGTCTGTTTCCATGTTTGCAAGTTATGGCAAAAATGACCTTTTGCCACCTATCGCTGCAGTTTTTTTGCAAAATGCATAGGTTTTTCACACGTACACAGGCATTCGCTACAATTTAAGACAACCATTCAGTTTCAAACGTCGCGAAGCACTTTCCAACAGCAAATGTGACTAAGACAATAAAACTTCGCTGCAGTGAAAATTTTCCCGAGGTAACGGCAATTAAAAATCTTCTACATTTCATAATTTACTCGATAACTGCTCAAATTGTTGTTTTTCTATGTTTTTTGAAGCACGGCACAGCAAAACACAGGAAGCACCAGTACTTACGTGCGATTCAATAAACTCGTCATAGGTTTTGTTGCCCAAATGAACGACCGCTCCGTACTCTTCAGCAGCCATGTCCTGCCACGAAGTTGGTTTTACTCGTTTCGCCAACTCCTCTCGAGGTCTGGAAGAAAAGAATATATGTAATCTAAGAATGTTTAACAGAAAAACAATAGTTTGGTACAGGAACGTTTCTAAATTGAGTAAAGAATTGAAATGATAGTTGAGTGGCTGGTATTCCCAGCTTTCAGATGCTGCACTTATGAAATCCTAGCAACAAGATAATCTCGTAGAATTTTAAAGCGTATTTCACGATAAAAACTTTCGTAAAAAGACGAGAAAGTGCGAAATATTTTTGGAGTACTGTAGTGTGGGACACAGCAGTGTTCGTCATCCAATCATTCTTTTATTTTCTATGCAAATCATAACCAAGGGTTTTGCAAGGAACGATACTGCATGCAACAGAAACGTTTACAAAATCAGTGTAGTTTGAAAAGTTGAAAATAGTCAAAGATGTTTGTCAACTGCCAGGAAAGAAAAACTTCCTGTGGTCATATCATGAGCAAGAGGGCAACAATAATTTCTTAAACCCATTTGCATGGTCCGCTTTGGTTGGTATGATTCGTACACGTCGCGAAGTTTCCATCTATACCTGGGTTCTGGTCATAGGCGATGCACTGTGTGAATGCTGAATTTAATGCAAGCGCCTTTCCAGTTTCAAGATCACAAATTCCCGATATTAGGAAGAAATTGAGGTGCGATTTGAACTTGCTCGAGGTCGTTTACAACCCGAGACTATGAACTCCACGCGCACGTGATGTGAATGATATTTTTAATGTTTTACTGTAATACAAGTGAATTTCTCCTTTGTATGGACTGAAAGGGATACCATTTCTTATCTTTAGACTTGTGTGTGAATTAAGAAAATCATAGTGGAGAGCAGGCCCGTGACCAGGTTGGGACACCAGGAGGGGTGAAGTGTTTTCTGAGAGGGGCCCACATTTTTTGAACTGTGTCCAATAGTTTCAAACTTATGTCCAACACATCTTTCCAGGGGGGCAAAAATTTTTCTAGGGGGGCTTTGCCCCCCTGCGCCGCCCCTAGTTACAGGCCTGGTAGAGAGGGTTTGGATGAACAAAATATTTTACGCCAACCTACTGCTGGTACTTCTGTTGTATTTTAAAAGTTAATTTGATAATTAATCCAACAGTGGCGAAGGACTGGTCTATACGCAAACATCAACAGAAAACGCATAAATTTGTCTTTCAATGTATTTTAGTTTCGAATTCTGTGAAGGGTTTTAAAAAAACGACAGGAGGTTTACTTTTCCTGTTTTTTTTTTTTTATTTCGTTACTGTCATATTTTTCACAGCATCCTTGCAAAACCATTATTTTGCCTTTACATAGGACACCTGAAACACGTGTTAAAATATTCTATGTTTTAAAATGATTCCTTGCAAATCGAACAGAAAGGTAGTTTGCTTTTTGTTCAACTGGAAAAGCAATCAACGGATGATACAATTAGTTTATCATGCAAGTAAGAAACGTATACGATGGCACGAAAAGCCTGCTAATAGACCTACGCTAGCAAAACGTGCAGTTTGTGTAGGTTCCACTTGCAGCACGAAATTGTGTCTTTGAAGAGCTTTACGTAATGACGCTGTAGCGTGAAAAGCTTGGAAATGTAAACGACAGCATTTTTTAACACAACGATTTTTTGCAATTACTGTAGAACACCACGGAGTTGACGTCAAATCACAACTTGACATATGTTTCTGAGGAATGGCGAAAAGGTAGGCGGCCGGAACCACGCAGCCAGTGAATGAATGAAAAAAATCTCTTCGGGATCACACAGAATGACAGTTATGTAAAGACCTCGAAATCATAGCCCTGAAAAGGTTATTTCTCAATAATATAGTCGAAACTCCGAGACATCATTTCAAACGCTATGTGCACTTTTTAGATAGATCACAGGCAACTTACTTTTTCATAAATTTTACAAAATCACTTGCTTTCTTTCCGCCTTGATATTTGTACTTCAAGCCACCCTTGCTGTACAAGAAGAAAAAAGTAATCCTTCAAGTGAGTTTCTAAATGCTTCGTATTGTTTCGTTCTTATTGCTTAAACACGTAAACTACAAGAAAATCTACTTTACAATCTTCACATGATAAAACGACGGTGCGCTCCCTGTCGAACAGTTATGACGTCATAGTAACCCAAGTGGCGCAATGAAAACATCACGTGCAATCAATGGTGCCACTGCAATTGGAAAAGTAAGGTATCGCTCAGGCTAATAAAGCATGCCACACTGTGAAAAGATTTCTGCCGAGAGGATTGCGCAGAAAGGATTAAGACACACCATTGTAGTTCAGTGCCGCAACAAAAGTAATAAGACGCCTTTTCTTTTTTGAAAAAGTGGGAATACGTCGTTACCGCGTTTCCCCAGTGCCTACGAGAGGGGTACAAGAGGTTCATCGTATCCGGGCCCAGAAAGATGAAGGTAAGCACTCTCAGTTTTTCTGGGATCAAGCCCAAAATTACCAGTGTAAGCCAGTTGTCAGTACAATAATTATTCTATTTGTAGATCTTAGCATGACAGCTGATTCTGATTACCAGTGGCGGCTCGTGGTGAAATTGGCCGGGAGGGCTGCGAGAATTCATTTCTGGTTGAACATATGGGATTGTCGCCCTGGCTGTTTTCATAATTAGTGGCGTTTCCAGTCACTCCAGCAGTCCTAATCTTATCAAACTCGTAATTTTCAGTTGTCCTTATTCATACGTAGAAAACATTCACTTTAGTTTAATGAAACCAAACCCTAAAGCGTAAACACTTACACAAAAGAATTAAACCGGTCCCATCAAAAGTATGACTCATAACCATTGTCATCAAAGCTGCAAAGGCGAAAGTCGAACCCGCACCACTCGCATAATAAACTTTGAACATTCCGCTCGACTACTAAGGCGCTATTGTTAACAAGACAAAGCTTAGCACTTTATTCAAACCGTGTCATGGCAGCAGACCTAGGCTGGAACCACTTTCTTTGAGCTGGTACTTTAATCATGTTGTTTCAAATGAAGTTTAAATTTTCCAAAAAATTTTGAACAGTTGATGATTTTACACAAAATTTCTCGTTTTTTATCTGGATTGTTATGCTCTTCCAGTAAAAGTTTGTATCCTGCATCAGTTGCAGCTGCAATGTTCACCTTACCAAAAAATTAAAGGTCTACTTGAATGCTTATAAGCTTGCCAGATTTCACACGCTTCACAATAATTTTCATATTTCAATGATTTAAACCAGTCATGTCTTTGGTTGTCCAAGAATGAGATCCACCAACTACTGCCGTACATCTTCAAACGCCAACCCTAGAAAGCTCATCAGCTTAGCCTTCTGTTGCAAGCTGCACTGGTGCAGATAAAGGAAGGGCTGTATTTTCACAGCCCGAGATTGGCGACCAGATTTGAATCCAATGCCGCCAATATCGCCAAAGTACTAGTAAAAGCATTGTTAAACTTAATTATAAAATTCAATATCCAAGAAATGCAGGTAGTAAAATACAGTCGAGATCATATTTCCTCCGTTTTCTCTTTAAAAATTCATCGTCAAAATATCAAAAACACTTTGCGATGGGCGGATACACCACCATGTTTTTTGTAGCCAAATGTTTGGTTTCTTTCCTTTAGGGCTGTGCCGAAGACAGCCCCGAAATCGCCAAATTCATCGGCAAGTGTGCTGAAAACGTCATCGCTTAAGCGGCGTTGTTGGAAAACAGCGAAACATTGGTTTTGTTGGATTCCAACGAAACGTTGAGCAAAAATGGTGTCGGAAGTACCGAAAATGATTGTGTTGTGAAATTTTCGTAACTAAATCCAAACATATGGCGAGTTTGGCCATTTGGCGGAATCTTTTGCCTTACATTTTTCGGGGAGGGCTGCAGCCCGGCAGCCCGTCTAGACGAGCCGCCTCTGCTGATTACTGTACAAACAAGCTATTGCGACGGCCCGAGAAGGTAGGGGGGCCTTGTACCAGTATTCGTACCCTCCAGTAAAATTTTTCTCGGAGGCCCTGGTTTCCCCCCATGACATCACCGCTGGTATGCAATGGTTATATCACCAACAGAAGTTTTTATTGCTTATGTTTATACCAACGTCTTTGAAGCAATGTCATTTACAAGCTCCAGAGCGCTTTAAAACTCGACTTGATCAAGAAACATCGTCGTTTTGTACACGTCACATGAGCGCGAACGAAACCCACTCACTGAAAGTACAGAAAGGTTGGATAGGATTCCACGCCGTATTTCTTCACAAGTGGTTTATCCCAATCCCCATTGATCGCCGCTAACCTCCCCGGAAGTCGCTTGTTGAAAAGACGATCAGCTGCTTTGACGTACTCTGGTTTGATCACGTCCAAACAAAGTTTGCACACTGAGCAAAAAAAGTTCCAAATCATTCCGTTTACCCATTTTGTAACATTTTTATTTTTCTTCTTGGCAGGCTAAAAATCATTAAAAGTCTTTTTCAACAATTGGGCCTTCAAAAGTGAAAGAAATGTCAACTGCTTTGCCTAAGCTTCTTCCAATGTCTGGCATTGTAAGGTCTTGTCAACTGCAAGGTACTAATAATAAAACTTTTATGCCCACCTGTAGGTAAGACTTGTAACGACGCAATCGTTTTAAACCCTTGACCTTTGTTTTAGGTTTTGCAAGAGACGAGCATAAACTTTTTGTTACGGATCTCATCCTTTTGATTGGTTTTGCAATATGTAGGCACTATGGTTTAAAGTGGCAGCACTTCCGGAAAACTGTAAAGGGCAAAATTTGCAAAACGCGTTAAATGTCTCACGCCAAATGCCGGCATGTAGTTGGCCATGCAAAGCAAGAAAGCAGAAGTTTTTGTTATTTTTCCAGTGTTAGCTTAAACCCCGTTTTTCTCCAGGGTGTCTAAACCACTGCACACAAAGAAAAGTTTGTTATTTTTTTCCTACTCACGTTCTCTTTTGATTGTCATGAGTCGACTACGCAAGATCAAACCAAAGCTGTTAGGAGCAGCGAGGATGAGCCATTTTGATGTAACAAGAGACTTTGAACATAGACATTTACAAAAGCATTAGAGACCAAAGGGTACAGAGCAACAGTTTGCATTTGTAATGAATAGTTTTAACGTTGCCAAAATTTACTGAGCTGGTGATGGTAAAAGTTGCACGGTTTTCACCTAAATTTGATTGGGTGCATACTGCACATGGTGTATTTACGTTAAGGTCATTTAAAAATTTCACCTTTTGTTGCTTTTATACTGTAGTGTTTTAAGAAAGTGAAAAGACAGAAAACAACGGAGAAAGCGTTGTTGGTTTTCTTAAGCTTTAAATCTGTAAGCATGTTTTTTGTATTCAAATCACAAATCTTGGGCCATAGCTTCAATTTTTCGTTTTATTCCCCTGCTCTAGTGCATCTACACAACAAGCTCGCTTACTGTTAATGTAGAAGAACGCTAATACATGATCATATTTCTTCACGAAACGGTCAAAGTTATCCCGATTCAAATGCTCGACAAAACTCGACTCGCTGATCCATTGAACCGTTGAGTCACTTGGTCTCGGGTCAGCTTCTTCTTTGGGGCTGAAACAGGCAGAAGCTGAGGTTGTTCTTTGCAATAACGTTCAAAACTAGCAGTCCAAGAATGCAGGAATCTTTGGTTTGCAATTCATGCTGTTTTAGAGTTGAAGAATGTCGAGATATCTTGGGTTAATGACGTGAGCAATGAATTTGAAGCAGATAGAACTACAGCACCGCAATTAGTTACATGTCCTAAGTCAACCTATTAATATAGTCAAAAATTCGCAATGAAAAGGTCACTTGGAATTATAAACATTCATAAACGTGACTGCAGGTTTTTCGTAAAGTTTGAAAAATGTTGACATTTTTCTGTTTCTCTAAGAACACAGTCTGTGCTGTGTGTCAACAATACGTTTAATTTACAATCTTAATTTTTGTGAGCGATTGTCTTGTAAATCCCAATTCATTGCTTTATCCAAGGCGTGCTAAAACAGTCAGGTCAAGCTAATTTGCAATTTTTCGGCGTGACTTACAGACTACGCAATGTATGTGTTTTGCTTAACGAAGCATTTCTAAGCAGCAAATGGCAGTGAATTTTCCTATATATCATGTCTTTAAAACAAACTTCTTGAATTGCGAGAAAATTTTATAAAACTAAGGCCTGAAAAAGAGGTTTACCTGAAAATGTTTCCTTCAACTGACTATCATATCGGATATCTTTTTTGATTCAGGAGGTTATTTAAAGTCTAATTTAAATTAAACGAGTTTAGATTGGCATCAAAATCAAGTATTTAAACTTGAAGGTAAATGCATTGCAATTCTATGCAATTTATGGCGAAGGCGGTCTCCTTACCAGCACATCCAATCTTAATTATAATATCGTAGGCAATCCTCAGTTACAGAAAAGCCTGTTGTTTAATTTGAGTTGTTGAGGGCATTTAATAATAATCAGCTCGAACCACTGTTTGTCTCTACTGAAAACGAGACGTACGGATGCTTGACTTGTGGGTAAACAACAACACAGTTCAAGCAGGAAAAAAGAAAACTGGCGCTAAAGCAAGCAGAATATTAACCAATACGTTTTCTTTGTCTCACTTTGCCAAAAAATTGACGAAGGCCCTTTTACTTCTTTCTCCGTAGTACTGAAACATCTTCTTACCATCGCGAAAATACCAAAACGTTGGATATCCCTAAAGAAATCACATAAGTGAACGACTTTCAATCGCAATGAGCGGGAAAGATCCCAATAGAAAGTTCCTCACAAACTTTTATGGAGTATTCCTCGGCAAAGCGTTGGTGCTTGGCAGCGTTGCAGAGCGCCAACTTTGTTCCAGGCAATTCTTCGCTGGCCTCCAGAGCGGCTTGGAAAAAAGGTTCTTTGGCCGCTTTGCAAGCTCCGCAACCTGCGAAGGCCGCCGATATTAGCTTTTTACAAACACGTAGCGCCAAGCCCGCAACCAGGGGGGAGGAAAATGGGCGATTGACCTCATGAAATTCCCAAAAACACTTTGAAAGCGCCAAAAACCTTTTCAGTTGTTAGGTAAAACAACAAGTTGCAATCATTTAGTACCACCAAGAAATTATCAACTGTGTAGCAGTCCAAGGAAGACCCGGTTTTGATGTCGCCAATTGTGTTTTCATAGCTGGAACCTTAATACCATTGGGGGTGCTTTTGCTCGAATTTCAATGTTTAACGTGTGATGGGCATTGAAACTTGAAGGAACTTTTTCGATGGCATTCACGAATGGAGCAAAACAGAGAGTCCTGCATATTGGTGTGAAAACAGAACCGTCGCCAGGAATTTTCAATAGGGGCTTTATGATTGTTCAGGTGAGCTTGACATTCTGAAATTTGATAAAAACTCCACCGGTTTATAGTGCTTCATAATTGAATTTGGGGGGCTTAGAGCTTTGTTGGGGGGTTCAAGCCCCCAAAAGCCCCTCCATGGCGACGGAACTGTGTGAAAGGCTTAGGATCTGACAACCAAACCCAAGAGGCACTTTACCAGGATTGTCCATGGGACATATATGTCTGTCCCATCCCATTCCATCACATAGTAATTTATGCCTGTCCCATCCCATGGGATTCCCATTATAATATTAATATGGAATACAATTGAATTAAAATTATTAAATTTATGAAAGTTTAGGTTTAGTATCTACTAAATAGGACTACATGTACAAAGAGACATGCAAAACGACAAGATGTATTGACTTTCAAATTCAAAAGTATAGTCTAAGTATGACAATTCAGTATCATTCTGACACTCTATTTCTGAGTCACTCTGCTCATTCAGCACGTCATCAAATTCTCATGGGAAATACAAATGTGCGCTGTCCCATCCCATGGGATTCCCATAGGAATGACATTCCTATGGACAAGCCTGCACTTTGCAAACTCTTATTTTCTGGGAAATAACATAAAATCACCTTCGAAACTTATTTTCTGGGAAATAACATAAAATCACCTTCGAGATATTCATTTTATGACTGTTCTCTTCACCGAGGTTTTAGTTACATGGTATTGCTTCCTTGATAACCTTTCTGCGCAAGAAAGCGTAGTAACGCTTCATGGTCGCGTTTCTCCAAATAGCTGATGGTTATAGACTCACCGGGCGAATAGAACATGACTAGCATTTGTTCGGACCTGGATATGACATCTGGAAAATTACTTGGCGACAGCAACTCGACTAGAGCTGGCCGACCGTCGCTTACTTCGTCATCATCGAGTGTTGGTTCGCATTCACCGATCTGGCACATACCATCAGCGTCAGCGTCATTTTTGTCTTCATCATCAGCCCTAGAATTCAGCATTTTTCTTGATAACTCAGTTTTAAAGACAGTGTAAAATTGCTGAAATTAACAAACAATTTTTGCTCTGCAGTAGTTTATAGGTTGCGCCTTCAGGCCTGTTCTCTGTTGTCGTAGGAACACGAGCAGCATTTGGCATAACTGGCTAACATCTGGGGAAAACATTTTCACGAAAGCTAATTTTCATCGGTATTTATGCAAAACGTGTTTGCTGTTCAATGTCAATTTATTTTTAAACTGATGTCGCTGATGAAAGAGAACTTTTTCAGTTAGAGCAAAATAGGCACAAACAAACAATTATGGTGGTTGCATTACAACACTATTGCTATTATGCTTTCCTTCACATTGCACTTGAAATAGTGGCCTAAGTGGAAAATCTTTCTCTCTCACATCCACAATGCACGATGCAAGAAATCATGCCATGCTTAAGAACACTCGGTATTTCACTGTTCTTTTTGATTGTTACGTTACTATTTTGAAAGAGCCAACATGCATGCCGAGAAATATACCATACCTGGACAGAAACTTTACAAGCGCTTCGCCCGTCCTTTGCCCTTTGTAATTTTGCAAAAATTTTCCATTTCTGCAACATCAAATATTGGTTTCACTGATGATGGTAACAGTGTGTATCATAGCGTTTAAGTAGATTTTGTTTCTAACAAGACTTATAAAAATCAGTGAAAGTGAAACCTTATGCAGGGTTTTGATAAATAGAGACTGCTTCACAACCAAGTTTTGAATGAAAGAAGTAAAGAAACAAAAATGAAATGCCTTCCAATGCAGCGACAATTAAGGTTATTTTATTTTAACACGAACATAATAAAAATTCTCAGAACTTGCAAATTTTGCCTTGACTATCAGTGTAAATTCTTTATTGCCAAAATTCAAAATTCAGTTGGTTCTATACTGTTTGTTTGCTAGCGCCACCTATGCGCCTGGTCTCGCAAAAATGTGAGCTAAAAATTTAGTGAAGCGGAAACTTGAACTGCAGACAATTAGATATGAGTTAATTTCAAACACAGAATGCTGCGTCTGCGTGTTTCTTGCGTGAACAGCCGTAGAATGTCACGTGAACATTATCGCAAACGGAACATTTCGCAGACACAACATTTCACAAATGCTTTCGCAGGCTTGATAGATGATATCAAAAAATGATGTGACATTTTAATTTGTGCATGGCTTCACTGATATACTGTAAAACAAACACCATCTTACTTGAAATACAACAAAGTGGGGAAGCCGGTCACATTGTATTTTGACATTAGCTTCTTCGCTTGGTCGCCGTCGACGGCTGCAAGCTTGGCTGTTGAACCTTTAGCTGTCAGAACATCTGCTGCTCTCACGAAGTCTGACTTGAAACGTTTGCAGTGAGCACACCCTGAGAACAAACTGTAAATTAAAGGCTTCATTTTATACATATGTCTAAACCTGTTCTAATTATTGTTCCATCCAAGAAATCACATTTTTTTTCTCCACACACTTGTATTTAACAACGAAAGTTTTCGTTTTGTAAAAAGTAGCTAATTTGAGTTGTCTACTTTACTACCACGTATATTCCAGAAGGCTGGCATACGGCTGCCAAATTTGTGGTTTTGTTGGGCAAATTAATGTTATGGTTTTTCAAACGCACTTGACAATAAAGGCAATATTTGTTATTATTATTTGTTAGAGTTGCTTCAGAAAGAAACTAAGTTTATAAATGGGATTTACTTTTCCCAAATTATTGAATACTGAACAAATGAATGCAAATCTATACGCCAGGCCTATTTTACCAAATACAACTTCTTTCCTTTAATGAGGCAAAAAATTTTACCACCCATACTTTGCAATGCAAAAACAAAAATTTGCGGAATTTAAGTCCCTATTTGGTAGAGCTATCTGCTGTTGATGTACAAGGTGCGCGGTATAAACAAATATTTGTTTTACGAAGTTTGACAGAAGACCGCTGCAAGCAATAAACAGCGTTGGAGCATTGGCTTCTTAAATCGCGAAGAGGCTGGTGCTTTCCACGGTTAATGTCAAACAATAAATTACGTGATTTGTTGCAATAACCCTCCTAAATGAAGTTTGTATTTTTTAGGGAGCTGGTTCATATACGTTTAGAAAAGCAAAAGTTATCTTTTGTAGAAAAAGCAACTGGTAGTATCGATCTTTTATGAAAGTAATTTAAAAATCTCTGCTAAAATGCACAAAATGCAAACTCACATTTCGCATAAAACATGACCACAACTTGATCGTGTTTCTTCATAAATTTTCGAAAATTCTTTTTTGAAAGAATAGTAACGTTGCTGGGTGTATTCGCCCAATCCTCCAGAGTAGGAGGCTTCGGTATGAAACGTGGCCTGTATATTAGTTTGACAATTTTAAAGAGATCGAAATCTGCTGCACTGAATTCCGTTGTACGATGCATTCTTTAATGGGAATAAACGGTCACAAATATACGCACAACACGGCAAGCCGAACCCAAAAAAGGTTAAATGACAACAAAAGAAAGTCAAATAACTTTTTTCTCATTGCGACACCTTTTCTGTTCGTATTATGAGGTTGTGCTTTCCTGTTCAAAGCACAAGATTTTGGAAATCAAAATGGTCGAACTCCCATCAGGCGGAGGCAAAAAATAAAACTGATGGCGTTATCAGAGATGTTGAGAGGGTACTGTAGATTGACAATTTAATATTCCGTTATTTTTTGTCATGCACATCACAGAGGCAACTCTTTTTCGTCACTTGAAAATGACTTCAGCACAGTCGTTTTAGTCTACAATCAGTACTTTTGTAAAGGTGTGTTTTTGTCACTTTTTCCTAACTTTTGTTTGTAGAAAGGTGTAAATCTAGCGGTTTTGTACGTTGTACGAAATTTGTCAAGTTTCAAGCAATTGCTTTCTGTTCAGGAACCAACTGATTGCGCCACACATGCAAAGGTGAAACATTTATGCGTACAGTTCTACGGTAGTTGCTGAAAGGGGCCCGAATACTCGTAACCCATGCTTAGTGTTTTTGTACAGAACCAGGATGAGGTTATTAACCAGATTACTTACTTTTTCATGAACGCAACAATGTCATCAACAAGCGGCTGGCCGTTGTACTGGTATTTGAATTTTCCTTTCCGAAAGTAGGCAAAGTAAGGATAGGAGTTGATGCCGAACTTCTCTTTGAGTTTCCTGCCTGCAAGTGCACATGAGAGGCAGTAGAATTGAGTGTGAGGCAACACGGTCGTAGCAGATATAGAATTTAGAGGGGTTGTACTTTCTCCATTCTTTAATAATGAGGAAAATCTTTGTGAGGGTTGCGCAACAACGAACGTTTTCATCCAACAACGCATATAGCAGCAGCTTACGCGGTAAAAAAACATAATAACATTGGGCAAACAAATGTACCTAGTCCAACGGTGAAAATGTTCTGAGTTTATCATCTTTAAGCAATTTGATAAAACAACTGGCAAGTTCCAACTACCACTTTTCAAAAAACTAATCCAATCACCAATATATTTACCAAATTTTGAAAAAATGTTGAGTAAATTTGCTTTGAAGCTCATGGTGCACTGATCCAAGAAATATTTAAACAACAAATAAGCTTGGGTTTTAAAAAATGCTAATGCATATCTTTGCTTGCCACCAGTCAGTAGTTTGCTGGGTTTTCCAACAAGCACCTGCTTTTATCAAAACTTTGGAGGAAAATATTTGTCTACGACGCTTTTTATATTCCTTAGAGTCGTCTTTGAAGACGAAATATATTCACGTTACCATTAAATTACAATTATTAAAGCATCATTTATTTGCGATAGGCGTCACAAACAGAATAGCAAGTTCATGACTGACAGTTGAGCCCAGGTGATGTACAACGTCCTTGTAAGCAGCATAATATTAAATTATATTTTCACAAGAGACTTAAAACTCGATAAAAGTGGCTACAGCGTAGACGCGCCACAATATTTTGCATAAGCGTTGACACCTTTGGCAAGGTTGACGGCGGCCAAAGTTACATCCGGATTTTTCTGGTCGAGAATCTTTGAGGCATTCTCGTACATCTTGCGCGTTTGATAACATAACGAGCAACCTGGAAAGGTAAAAATGTTGCAATTTGAGTGCATTTTCTTTTTTACGTAACTGTATATGGAAAATGTACGTAAACTTTTAACCCCGCTCAGGATAACTGGGTAGACCACTACCCAGGGGCTTATGTTTTTGGTGATTTCATACACTTAGCAAAAGGTTAGAAACCTGTGTTTTCATGACTTTTCCTGATTTTCAGAGACAAATTGAATGGTATCAGATTCTACCAAAATGTCTCTGAAAGCCTATAAATAGAAAATTGGGGCACTCTCCTACCCAGGGTTACCTGATGTGTAGCAAATTTTGTTTACCCTACTACCTTCAAATTTCAATTTGATTTTAATTTCAAAACGTTTTGTGACAGATACGACATCGGAAATCGATTTCATAAAGAGTATACCAACACCGTGACTTGATATGAAGAAAAACGGATCTAAAACGCGCATGACATTTTCCACGCACAAATGAAAAGGACCCTCTAAAGAGCAGCTATTTTGGGGCACAGTGCACAAAATTTATATGTTATGTGTGCTTTGCTGTGCAGAAACGATTTGTTGTGAAAGTGATTAAAAATGGACGTCGGGAAGTCAAAAATAGTTTGGTCCGGAAAAAAAGGATGTCGCATGTCCCAAGAAAACATAATCAAATTTAGGATTGCATCAGACCCTTCATTTCCCAACTCGTATAGTAAAGTTTCCTGAGCAGGATGTAAAATTTTGTTTTCATGTCGCAGTGTATAAACGATAATATAATAGGCGTACGGGTTTTAACGGGCCGAAAGCCGTTTGTTGTGACAAATCTGTTATTACCACAATTTTTGGTTCCGACTGCGCCCAAGTTTTTGTGGAAATTGGATCTGCATTGCCTGAAATTCGACGGAAATTTCGTAAATTGCAGTGAAAATATGTGATATTGCCAGAATAACTGTATTATCACTCATTAAGTTAGTCGTTATCTTCGTTTATAAAGTTTTACTGATTTCAATGAGCTAACAACGGAACGCAGCAGCAACGGTTACTTTAGGTAAATGAAAAAAATTTATTAAGCTACGATATGAAGTAGCAAAGCACAGACACTTTTTTGGTGATTTTGGAGGCTGTTTGATTTATGAGGCCTGCAGCAATGGCAACTGACAAAAACAAATTACTCAAAAATTTTTCTGAAAATAGTGGCCTACTTGGAGAGTAGAAGAAAACTAGCATATCTTCTTGATCTTCGGCAAAACTTTCAAAACCGGAATCGTCGAGATGATAAATGTCTTCAGCTGTTTCTTCCATGGACCAATCAGGAAAAACTTCTTTAGTTTTAGGTTTTTTCGGACTTGGAAAAAGAAAAGCATAGTTATACCCTGCGATAAATTGCTTCATTATTTTCAAGGAAGGAAAATGAGAAGAACGGAACGGCAGTGCATACAAATCCGACTGCCCTTATTTTGTGGTTAGCTGCGTTGAACCTAAAAACGCTAGAGTTCCAAACTAAGCTTTCAGAATTTTCATCTAATTTCGTTTGCCTCTTGTTTTCAGCAAATACGAGAGTCTATAGCATTTATTATGGACCAGTGGTTGTTTACCTTGCCAAACCCGGGGACCCTATTCCTACAGATATCAGCTTGGGGGTCCCCTCGCCTGCGGTTGCGTCATTAGTCAAAGTGGTGGTCGTTGATGTGCATCTGAGGGTTAAAAGAAAATATTTTGGGATTCCTTCTGTGGAAGCCCAGTTTTTTCACTGGCCAGGGACCCTGGGGGCTCCCGGGACCCCGTTAAGGAACACTGTTGTAGACTGACTTCCTGTAAGCTGCACGTTTGCTTTTGATGTCACATAAAATAATGATTACAATTTAGTTTCAACTGATCAGCCTATGATTTATTCAAGTACAAGAGCAAACAACAAAACCTATACGTCACAGTGGTCCTGTGGTCATGACAACTCACCATGGGTACCGTTTGTGAACTTGAGAATGAGAGACCTACGTTGCCACATTTTTATCCACTGAGCCTGAAATTCCACCACAGGTCAATGACAGACCCACTGTAAAGAGCACTGCCGTAGCGCCTAATGGTCGTAACGGTTGTGGGTGAACTGTCGCCCAACCTGCGTTTCTGTTATTCTACAGTAAAACGTTGTTAAGATTGCCCATCGTGATTTTGCGCGATTGCCATGGGCGTCGGAAAGGGGGGGCAGGGGTGGCCTGCCCCCCCGGGTTTTGGTTATTTCAGCAAAAATGGGTTATTTTCTTGATTTAGGATGAGAAAACCAAATTTCACCACTTTTGTCCCTCCCTGGAAAAATTTTGGAAAAATCCCCTTGTAGCCCCCCCTGGAAAAAATCCTTCCGACACCCATGGCGATTGCAAGTGCGTCTTCCATCAAGTTTACGGAACGGCGTGAAACTTTCTGTGTGAGTCAATCCCAACATTCATTCTCTACAAGCGATCGAAATTTAAGGTGGCGGGTACAACAGAAATTAACCTTTTATCCACATTTCATTTCTTTTCGTAACGCGTCGCAAAGAGATTGTTTTATTTCTTTGCAATGAACACCCACCATAGGCCTTGCCACAGTTACGTAATGAGTGGTCTAGTTGTTGAATCCAGCCATCATGTGATCCTACGAGCATTTTATGCCGTGGCACATGCTATTCAATTGAAATATTTTTTTCTACTCCCCCTCGTGTCGATGAACCCCCCCCCTTCTGCCGCCATGTAGACCTCGTTGTTTCCGCATTTAAAATTGTTTTCTGAAGTTTGACAAAAGAAACCTTTTGGCGCATGCAACTGCACTCATAGCAATTTTATAGGAATTTAGCGCAGCTAGCTAGGAAAGATTAAATGAGAAAAAGTCTGTGCTTAACATCAAGAGATAGTTTTTTGTGATGTAACATTTGCCAAACTCACTTCCTCAAAAATTCCAATAAATCGTTGGCTTCTCGAGAATTAGTGTATTCAAATCTTCTCACACCTCTTTCGTACCAAAATAAGGTTGGCACTCCCATGTCGGGTGTCCACATCCGATAGATTCGATCTTCATATTGTTGGCTGTCAATCACCGCCAGTACAACGGGCAACTAAAAACATGAGTTGACTACATTGCATAAGTCTGTTTCAGACACGTATTATGGTACAAGCCAAACAAGGTCGGCATCAGAAGGAATCGCGCAGAAATTTTCTGAAGTTGTTGGCAGAGAAAAACGTTCAATTCTCTTTTCAAACCTGCTGTTGATGTGTGTACCAAGAGCGAAATTGCAATCTTTAGAAATTAGAAATGATAAACAGTTTGAAGCAAGTGATTGATTACAGTACGTTTATTTTTAGTCTTGGTTTTAACTCCATCATTTATTGCAGATTTATAAAGATGCATACTTTCAAGTTACACAAAGTTGAGAAATTAAAGAAATCGCCTTTTCGTTTTCAGCCATGTACGCTGCCTCGGCGAGTGGCTTTCGAATGTTCTGACAATTGGGACAGTCTGGACTGTAGATGGTGACCAAAACCCTTGGATGGGAATGAACGAAATCGCTCCATGTCTCGTCTACAAGAATAGGTAAACAGAAAAAATCATTCACTCAAATTGTTTCATTCATGGATACCAAAAATAGTTACCGGTTAGTTTGTGAAGAAGCTCGGAATGACCAACGTTTTCCCAAAAGTCGTTGGGTTCCGCAACATCTTCAGTGCTGTTTGATGCCTCTTCTTTGTCTTCTATGTATTGTATGAAATCTGTGGGCTATAAATACAGAAGTCCACTTCAAACATTTCTGTGAAAACTGTCCGTCTATAAAAATATTGACATTAAAAGCAATCTGTTCACAAGACGCGTTTCTGCACCAAACGCATACCGGCGCTTTTATCTAATGAAGCGTTCAAGACATCGTAAAGGCAAGTACTGTACAAAAACGGTGTGTGATTTGATAATTTTCCAAATATGCTACTAACGGCGATCAGTGCATGATATCTGGTATTCGCGACGAGTTTTCGTTGATATGTCGTGTTTATCAAAAACAATCTGCTTCGAACACGAAGCTTCAACGCTTGCTGTTGATGTAAAACCAGCAGTCCGGTTGGGGTTTGGCACAATTGGGGCGCTCCTTGTCTTTAACTTCTTTAGTGCTCTGATGCGGTAACCATATAAACATTAATTGAGCTTGATCATGTACAGAAAAGGTGCTTGTAAATTTTGCTTGCAAACAGTGCTTGCAAATTTTCATGGCATAGAAGAAAAAGCCACGACATACACGATGTGCAGAAATAGGAAAAACTTTTTTTGCTTTTTACTTTTTAACGCAAGTTTATTGTGCTGTACAAAAATGGTTTTGGCAAGACATTACGTTATTGCATAAATACGGGAGTGGTGAAAAACATCTAGTTTTGCTAATGTTTTTTGCTACCCATTTTTTGAATGCGCTCCAAAATCCCACTGTACAAAACCTATAATTTAATTTGTTGTAGGGTTTCCATAAAAAAAAAAACTTTATCAGGAACATCTGTTTTAATGGTACTTTTTTCATTAAAATGAAAAAGTTTGAACCTCGTTTGGGGTGGATGCTAAAAAGAAATATCGTTAACTAGTTTGAATTGACATAAGATGCTAATTGTAATTTTAGCTATGCCTGCACTGCAAACAAGTTTTAGACAAAGCTGCATTTAGATTTTGCATCATTATAACAATCACTTATAACTTGAATCCCGGTGCAGTTTATATAAAGTTGGAAGCAATTGCTATGTTATGACGACTTTTGTATAAATAACTTTCGGAGAAAAAAGTATAATTCTGTATGTTAAAATGGAGCTAATTGTCTTTTTTAGTTCATATAGCACTCTTATATCCACACAGCATCAGTTCTGATACCTTTGTTTTGTCCTTCAGTGCGCTGAAGCTAAACAAGAAGTTTTTTTTAGGCTTCTATTTTTTGTAAGTGCAGGGGATCAAATACCATATGTGCTGTTTTCTTATTATTATACGAAAAAACTAATTGTTCACTTTAAAAACGATTGATTTATTCTTTTGGTACGGCCATGGTTGCTTCTAGCAGCAAGCGGTAATTAATTAGCCTCAAAAAGGACACGTTCAAGGTAGCAATAACGATTTGGTGAAACTTCGCCATTTGACAATTTTACTAGCAGCAATGCTGCACTACATAACGTGTAATGTTATGCTGGACAGATTGCGTGTTTTGTCGATCGTGCTACTTTACCCACATTCTCGTCTCATGAAAAATCCTGTGTAGTTTTGAGCGGCAATTAGGGATTAGGCATGTTCACAGAAAGGGTTCATGTTCAGATCAAACTCAACATTTTTAACACCTTCCCTGCAGGGATATTTCCTTGAAATCCCGCGTCAGCCACGTGTCTTGCGTTACTTTGCACTGCCATAACTGGCCAGACGATTGAGCTAGAGAGCTGTTCAAACCCTCTAAAGATGCTGCAAGTCTTTTAGTTCAGACTAAAAAATCTGAAGGTTTTAGAATTTGTTTTTTTTGTGGGTGGCGTCATAAGTGGGGTAGATCGTTTGCCGATATATGGGTTTACAAAGTGAGGTGTGCATGATCAGCAGTGTTCGACGTTCAAGTGGAAAATTCATCTCTTGCTGTTAGATTTTCCATTAAACCCTATCTGCCTTTCAGACCTGCTCTTTGATAATGATCGAGACAGAAATCAAGCATAACGAATTTATTCTATCAACATGCCACAATTTACGCCGGAAATCCTTCACACAGAACAGATTCTACGTCTCGGAAATGTTAAAGTAAACGTTTGTCAATATGGTATTAGAGGCATGTATATATCTTCGGCTGTCTGTTCTGCCATCGGAAGTTCCACGAAGAGCCTGGGGTATCAGAATTTTACTGAATTCGGAAGTTAAAATGAAGGGAACAGATTGACTTGTAGTCGCTCATGCCGATGAGCGGGCAAATTGAGCGAGAAACGGAACATTGAAAGAAACGACTAAGTCATCAACGCAGCTTTTAAGAAAATATTAAGTTCTTTGTTAAAAAATTTTTTTTTCACAACTTTTCGAAGATATATTTTCCGTTTGTGGAGAAACAAAAGCTCTTTGGTGCCAAGGAGATCGAGAGAGGGGGAAAATGGGGTCACGTGACCCGACCACCCTATTTGGGGGAGAAGAGTGAAGTCTTGTCATCTCGTCTTGAAGGCACTCGTTACGTCACTGGGACCGACTGACGTCGCTCAATTGTGCGTAACGTCACCGATCTTACGATAAGCCTGCGCGCGTTTTGGGGGAGAAGCTCATCATCAAACGCTATTCACGCTTAAACTTTGCAAGCGTTACTTTGCTTTCATGACCCGAAAGGTTCCTTCAAGTTCGAGTTCATGAATATGATTTAAAGAGGCCTAAAGGTTAAATAGGCGTTTTTGCCAAACGTCAGCGTGTGATTTTACTGTGAACAGGCGGAACCGCAAAAATCTGTCTTTGCAATGCGTGGCTTGAAATATTAGATCTGCTCTTTCGAAGGACATTTCTTTAACGAGAAAAAAATGACTCCTCGGAGGACGTTTCAAAATTCCCAAATGTCCTCTTTTTGCATTTTGAACATTTTCATGCAACTTGATTCTTGAAGAAATATGCGTCGATTCTAAAGGCAGAAGCATTGAAGCACATGGTAAGACCTTTGTGATGTTGATATAATTTTCTCAAACACTTTTCCTCGTGTTTGGGGATGAAAATATGGTTGCCCTATAAACGTACTTCGGGTTCGGCGCGAAAAATCCGATGCCAATAAAGAAATTCTAGCGAAAGACTGAAGGCACATTAACAACAACTGTTGTAGCGGTAGATTTCTTTCTTGATGATCGCAAATTCGCAACTTCTCCCGCACCGTTGATGCAACGAAAAACACGATTTCGTGCTGGAAGCTGTAATGGCGCGCGGCGACGGATAATCTCGCAACAACCCCCACTTGACGAAAACAAAGACGCCGGGACGCACCAGTCGATTGTTTAAGGGTTCGTCGCAACACGCGCTCAAAAGCTTTTTCTTTGACGCAAAAATAAGATTGATCAGAAACACTACATCAATCATCCGCATTCCGCTGCAAAGCACAAAACTAAAGATTTATTTTACACGGACTGGATCTCTAATTTTCGCAGCTTTATATGAAATAAGCGACGAAACTTGATCACACACACCACAAGCCACTCCTGCTTCCTCCAAACAACCGACAATATCTAAATATCTGTTGCAGCGTCATGCTTCACTGGAGCTTGGTGTTAGCTACTGTGACGTAAAAATCAATGCGAAAAACGTATTTTGGGGATGAGCGCAGTGTATAGAGAGGTACTGCACGTAAAATCCGTAGGATCCACTATTAGGCAATGTTGAGGAAACAACGAGTAAACAACACGACAGCATGGGGGAGGAGTGCGGGGCGAGAAATATGCTTCAATTGATTTGTCAGTGACTGTGGATAGCAGGGCGGCATACATTCATTTCCTAAAGCAATAATATTAAATACAGTAGCAAAGAAATCCCAACATTTCTTTTCTTGCCTTTACAGAACGCATGCATTGAAAAGCACATGGACGAGTCGGAAACAAGGCACTGTTAAATGTTCATGAGGAAGCATCCTGTACTCAATGTAATGGGTCAGATGTTGGTCATGATGAGTGACCGCACACGAAGCCAGTAACAGATAATGGTTAAGCGTTTCCTTGCAGCTGAGGGTTACCTATGCGTAAAGTGACTGTTCACCCGTTTAGACAAGGTCGCTTTCACCATCTGCTGTACGTTTTCGCTTTATTTGCTTAAGTTGCCGATGCCCATTCACAACATGTTAGGCTTAATGCAATCCGACCAACTTTTGAGATTAAAACGTTCGACCATTTGAAATCAGTCAATTCGTCTACACTCAGTACAGGCGGCTTAACAGCACAGTTGTTATTACGACTAGGTAGGTAGAAATTAACCCTTGAGGTGACGACATGTTTCAGGAACACAGACTGCTTCGAGTCTATTTTGTTGTGCGCGTGACATTTGCAAAGTTTGATGAAAGCCAGTTAACAGATTTTTTCGATTTAAGCTCTCCATGTTGTTTTTCAAACTTCTAATAAAGTCAGACAGGAGAAACGCCCACGGGAATCAAGACCTGTGAATGTGTTTTTTGTCAATGCTCTTTGTGACATCACAATTTTTCGATCACGTGCCCAGGAAATTAGACGTGAATTGTGGCAAAAAAGAGAGATTAATTTACAAGAACTGCACCGGTGACAAGGCCAGTTTAATTTCTAGAAAGCATTTCGCGTTAAATCCACCAAAATTAGAGCAAAATATGAATTTAAAGGCGTATCTACCTACACGCTTTAACAGTTTTTATATTTTCCAGAAAAGTAGGTAACGCGGTCACGATGAGTTGAACCAAACTGTATGCAGCAATTCTATTAAAATGTAGTAAAAGAAGAGATGAATGCTGATGCAATGCTTCCGGGGACTGTTTACAAACCATAGGTTTCGAGGCAAACGGACAAGTTCATTTATCGCGTAAAAATCACAATGCAAGTAAAAAAATGCAAAAGGATTGCTTCACGATATATCTAGAAAGCAAAAAGCGACTAAAAATAAAGAGCAACGATTCACAAGCGAAGGATCTTTCAACCAGAGAAACGATCTTTATGAAACGTGCGTTTCTAACTTAATGCACCATCGGTAACTTCCAGTAATATACAAGCGATCAGGTCAAGTTTAACGAAAACGCGAGGTCTGCTTCGAGACTCTACAAGGTCGACAAAACCTGGCACACCGTATTTCATTGACCACTGAATGCGACAAGAACAATGTCTAGGAACCACCGAAGTCAAAACAACGCTTAAAAACAATGGTTGGACAGCGAGACTCACAAGTGAACGAGACAAAAGAACCACCAAAGACCCCCTCCGACCGTAGTTTCTTGGCAGCCAATGGGTTTTACCCCTCATTTATCGAACGGGCAGCTCATATACGCACTGTGTGCGAGGCATGAACGGGAGCAAGAATCAAGTTTCACCGCTTTCTTGGAAAACGTTTTAACGCAAGATGGAACAAATCTTAATGTGCCGCGGAAATAAATACGAATGAGATCACTGGCGTCGGAAGAATTTGTTCCATGGGGGGCCAATAAGAAATAATTTTTCCAGGAGTAGCCAAAATATTTTTGCCAGGGGGCGACAAAAATGGTGAAATTTCATTTTAGCCATTCGAAACTAAGAAAATAACCTTTTTTGCCAAAAAATTTAATTGGAAAATGTCAAATTTGGAAATCCAGGGGGAAAAGGTCTGTCTTCCTTTCCGACGCCCGTGAATGAAATGCTTTTCGGTGGCGGCAGTTAAAGAGTTCGGTGAAAGGTCAACTACGACAGAAAACAAACATAAAACGTACGATATTGCTATTCGTCACGGCACTGGGCGGTCATGCATGGCTGCGCACCAATGAGTGAGCAGAGCTAACGCTACGATGTGTTACAACTCCGACTTGACAGCTCCGGTTTTCTCTGACATGAAGCTCAGGAAGTCGGATTCCTGTCAGAAGCGGTTTGAACCGGATTTCGTGTCAAGACGCAGCCAAAGGGTTTCCGCAACCAGAGCAGGACAAAACAACGGGCCGTTGTTTGCCGAAGAGCACCCACGGGATAAAAACAAACAAAAGTCTTGTCAGTTTATGACACTACAGTGAGCAGCGCAACTAAGCAGCATTTCAACAACGAGGTAAGTAAACGAAAACAAAGGTATGAGAAGCATGATGATGAAACAAGCGACGTATCCACAGGGGGGATTCGGGGCAGTGACCCTTACATTTTTCGTGTCCAGAAAAATGTTTTAAACATATCATAAAAACAAAAACCGTACCCCCCTAAAAGTGTATTTTGCCCCCCAAAACCTTGAAACCTGCCAACAGGCCTGCGTATCCACAACCACGTTAGGTAGGCATAACTTGCTACAGTATAGGAGACTTTGGTCAGATAACTTGGATCACTTACGCAAGCAGATCGCCTTTTAAACCGAGAAATTTTCCTGCTCATGGACAGAAAAGAACAAGATGGCAGTTGCGTCTACAAGTCCTTGTGCCATTTGATATTGTACGGTTATTTATAATGCCTCTTCGCGATTTTGTTGTAATTGCCTGCACAGCATGACGGGGTACGCCTGTGGGTCGCAAAGCTTTTTACAGATTTTTCAGTTAAATTTGTGCAGAAATTGTCGCGATTTCACCAAAACGTGATAAAGCAAACTGAGAATTAAAACGGAAATGATTTTTCAACCAGTTACGTGAGTTTTCGAAAACGACGCCCTAATTCACTGAGAAGGCCCGTCGCGATGACAAGTCCCCCTGAACAGGGGGTGAAGCGTGACTGGTGGACGAAAGTGAACGTACGGTAGATTACTACACGACTGCGGACCAACCCACCTCTCGACCTCCTTGATACTTCACTTCGTTCTTGCCGTACGACATGTAATAAAAAGACGGATAGCCTTTGACGTCAAATGTGTCGCAGACGTTCCGGTTCACTGTGCAATCGACTGCTCCGAACGCCACCTGGCGACAGATCGTTCGGGTCAAAGTTGTGTTTTTTTGTGAGAGTCACACAGAAGGTGCGGTGCATGTTAGGTTCGTTCGGAATGCAAGCAAATCGATTTCGATCACAAATCTGCCAACAACTTCAAGCAGCATTTAGGCACAGGGGTGGGGAATGTGTGGCCCACGGCCAAATACGGCCCGGGTGAACATTTTATATGGCCCGCATGAGAATATTCGTCACCCAAGTTAGAGTACGACATCGCGGCAAAACGACACTCCGTGGCAAGCAGACACGTAGACAGTGAGCCAAGAGACGCCTTTCTCGCTCTTTGACGTAAGTTTGACTCCTGGTTTTCCTTCGCAAGATAAAAGTGGAATTATAAGACAAAATTATTTAATTTTTGTGGCCTGTTAGCGATATTCCACAATTCATGCGGCTCGTGATAGTAAATAGGTTCCCCTGATTTAAAGACAAGCAAAGCGCTTTTGAAGTTTTGATCATGTATCTGTCAACAACTATAGGCAGGATTTGGCTGCTGGACTAGAAGTTGGCAAACTCCTCTCGCGGGTTGCACAGGACTCCTGCAATCGCTTTTTCGGGAAAAATTTACCGACGAGCGGTTGCCAAGGTAACTACTGGGTGCCATAACAATTCGCCGACAAAACAGCTTTGTCACGTCACAAAATGCACTTTTCAGGAAATAGTCACGAAAACAAGTTGTTTGTCAGTCAACTGTCTTGGCGCTAAATTTTCGATGATTCGTCACCAAAGCGTGTTGGTCCCGAGTACTGATAAATGTTTGAAGCTAAATGTGTTTGAAACATTTCATAAGTGGCGTTTTCACATCAATTCCGTCATAATGTCAGAACATGCAGACCAGTGAATCCTGTTATAATGAGTTTTAATACTATTACGGGACAAATGACCCAAATGTCTCAGCGAGAAAGAAGCCCTGTTCCAAACAGACCCATATTGACCCCAAGCTTTGTCCAACCCCCTTTGATAGACCACTAAAAGCGACCATCCATCTTGGCACAGGTTCCACGACACACACCAGTGCACAACAGCAACTTATTCCGTCACACACCAGTGCACAACAGCAACTTATTCCGTCACACACCAGTGCACAACAGCAACCTATTCCGTCACACACCAGTGCACAACAGCAACTTATTCCGTCATCAACTACTTTCACTAATTGTCCCAAACACGAAGCAGGAAGTTTGTATTCAGACAAACCTTCTTGTCGTCGGCGAACTTTGATGCGGCATTCTGGAATTCGGGCTTTGCTTTCTTGCAATGACCACACCCTGCGACACGTAACAAGCATGGGGGGTGAGCAAATAAAACAATAATTACCTGCTTTTTAGATTTTTTAAACTTAAGGCATGAGTGTGAAACTGCCATTTGTAGCTCCGAAACAGATCGCATAGACACAGGGTGCCAAGCTCACATTGCCCCGTGGCCAAATGAGGACTTATATAAGTAACTCGAGGGCGGCATAATGACTCTGACGCAAAAATGTCGGTACCTGAACCTGGCTAGAAACAACTTCCACATCCTATTTCCTGCGAAAGGCTTCATGAGTTATGCGCTAATCATTTCTAGGTTTCTCTACTTCCGTTTAAGATACTTGTTCGCTCGCTAGCTGACCACTTTTAAACACCGATGAAAAACTAAATGACCTAAAAGCCTATTATTTGAAAAATTCCCAAAAAAACATCGCAGGCCGCAAAAAACACCCTCGCGCGCTACATGCGACCCGCGTGTTTGTGATCCCTGGTACAGAGTGCATAAAGTGGTTTGGAAGCTGACGATCAGTTTAGTGGGGGTGAGTTTTAGGAACTTACAGGGGGCATAGAACATGATCAGCGCATGCTTCTTCTTCCGCACCGTCCCTTTGAACGACGCGTCGTCATAATGCTGGACGTCACTCTCCACTTCGTTCCAAGGCTTTTCGGGAGGAGGCGGCTCCTTTGGACTGAATAAAATCGCGCTATGGTTAAACGTTGCGATGAGACACACTTTCCGGGAGCAGAAAAGTGTCAGTTTCAGTTGTGGGGGGTACATTTGGTGGTGTCCTTACTACTCGGGGAAAAAACACTAATTTTTTGTGTGATGTGAATTGTTACCACGCCTGACCAACTGATGTTGCAAATTATATCCTTTTTTTATGACAACGCTCAGAGTTTAAGTTCAGAAACACTTTAAAACTGTTTTTTGGTGATTTTTCGGTCATTCACCGGATTTTTTTTAAATGGCCGAAAAAAAACTTAGTCAATTCAGTCGTAATGCCCTTTTCAGCCATAAAAAATTCCCGAAAACGAAAAAAATGACCGAAAATTTTTAAACTTTTTCGGACAAATGATCGAAATGGCTCAGCGAAAAAAAGAGCTTTGTAACAGTTATATAACAGGAGCAAATCGATGCACATTTTATATTTTCACAAAAATACATTGTTGGGTCAGGCGGTTGACACGCAGAGACCTGTTGATCTCACGCAGGGACCGGACATGCCGGTCCATCAAACTCACTCTTTGATGTATTCGATGATGCCATCCACTGTTCTTGTGAAAGCGGATGAGGCGTCATACTTTTCAGCACCGTTTTCGAAGTATACGATGGTGGGATAACCTTTGACCTGCGACAAGTGATTTTGTTTCTGAATGCAAAGACAATCCACCTCGTGCGATCACTGGGCGAGCTAAAAAGCACCAGATAATCAAACCATTCACTTAGCACTTTGTCCTTAACTACTCTGTCTCGGTTAAAAAACGATGCCACAACCTTGGATTGATGAGTTAAGTAGAGGTTTTGGGATCGTGACATCAGACGTAAAACAGGTGCGTCGTGACTTTCTTGGCATCCTGGACGTCTGGTCGCATCTTATAAATGAGCTTCATGCTTTTTGTTCAGCACTCAAATTGAAAGTGTCAGGACAGAGTGCATCGTGGGGTGTAAAAATAGCAGTTTTTAGGTGAGTGAGGAATAATAACAAGGACAAAATTTTAGCTACCACAAAAAGTGATTATATGGTGACTTCTTTCCACCTCCCATCTAAGTCGCAAGTGAAAAGCCAATGACTAGTTCATTTTGTCTTAAAACAAAAAGCAAATCTCTCAGAATTTTCCGTCAAAATTTTACTATAGCTTTTATCGTATTTTAAACGATGAAAAGGTATCAACCTCTCTTTTATTTCGAGAGCCACCGGATAGTAAATACCCCCCCCCCCTTACCTTGTACCTATCTGCGATTTCACGGTATTTAGTGGCGTCCATGGCTGCCAGTTTCTCCGCTGCCTCTTCATCCTTGAGCTGCGTGGCAGCTTCCTCCCAGTCAGGCTTGAGATTCTTGCAATGCCCGCACCCTGTGCAAAGCAACATGTTCGTGTAGTGCAGGGGTACATGCGCCCCAGGTTGGGACCCCTTGGTATAGTGGGTAAATGGCGGGACGGCTGTCTTATGAGGGTTGCAGTGGAAATGTTTGGTTTAGCAAATAATGAATCAACCGTATGCCGCGTACTCTACAGAGATATCACTCAGAGAAACAATTTTAAGATCAGCAGAGCTAAGGACGGGAGCGCTGTTCAAAACTACATTTTAGGAGAAAACTTTGCATTAAAAATATAAACAAATTTGAAGAACTACGTATTGGCACAAGATGAACTGCAGTTGGAATTCGAACAATCTGATGCAGAGCAGCTCAGGTCTGCGCAAGACTTGGAAACGAGTGTTGGCCTTTTTCGTTGACTCTACTGTGCTTTTCAAACGCTACGCTACATATTCAACACTTAACACAGATATGTGCAAATCTGAATTATCGCCAACGTCATGAAAGCAGAGTCCAGTCGGCTGATTCCTCAACAGCTTGCAGCAAACTCAGAGCGTTCAAGTGTCCTTGACGAAATGATAATTTCTTTCGAGAGCAGGAACAATGGCCTGGTAACTAATCAATAAATCGAAGCTATGAAAAGGGCTTAGTTCAGTTAAGTAGCGATTTGAAGTTTATCAGATTTGCAGCTATTCTGACATATCGATTGAAAACGGTCTGCACATGAGGTGGTCGGCCTCGTTGTCTGCTTTAATCCGGTAACTTGGTTGAATACGCGACAGCGACTAAAAGACACTTGTGCCTGAGCACCATTCAACGCGTTCATATGAGGTTGATACAAAAAAATGGAATTGACTGAAGTGCGGTGACAGTGGTGGAGGAGGCGAGGGTGTAAGCGCATCCCCGAAAGTTTTGATTTGTCAAAAATCTGGGAAAATTCTTTCAAAATTTGGGCAAAATCCCTGACAATTCGGGCATAAATGGCGCCCAACGTTTGCAGAAAAACACATGAAGACCTTTTTTCGGAAGTCATACCAAAAAAAGGACTTCATGATCGTTGTGGGAGAAAATTTGTAGGCAAAAGTTGCAAAAAAAGCTTTTCAGGCAAGTTTGGAGAAATTCGGGCAAAATCTTTCGCATCCCCAAAAATTTGCTTGCTGCTCCATCTATGTGCGGTGGAGAGATAAGTTGTAAGCCACAGACATGGTTTCGTTCTTGGAGGTAGCATCGACGAACTGACGCATGAAGGACAGACACTTGTCAAAGGGCTTTTTTTCTTACAAAAGCACAATAAAAAATGCGCGATTTCCCCCCTACCCGAGCTCCGGCAGCGATCCCTTGACGTCCCGTTTGGTTACAGGTCAGTTTAGTTCTATATCGTTTCTTGCTGAAACTTCACGAACTTAACGCAAACGCGTGACGCCAGAATATTCTGCACCCTGCGCAGCGAAACGACATACGGTTGGAATCTACTACACGTTTTGAGGGCTCAGATCGCCGGAGTACTTGCTAGTGTGCGCGAACCCCCTGCACAGATGTACAACGGTGACCCCCGTAACAGCGATCGGATCAGTACAAGATGGAAATGCCGATGAGACCTCCAGAGGAAAAAGCTATGCTTATCTACGCGGCAATGGCGTAGTAATGCTGCTGCATTCTTACACGGCGCCGGGCACTGACGAAGTTGACCTTTCAGTCAAGTAAAAACAGCCAAGCTTAACAATGGCCCGACCTCAAATACAACAACACGCCCGACTTACACGGCGCATAGAAGAAGACCATCACTTTTTCATTTTCTGCGATGAAGCTGTCGAAGTCTTCAGCGGTCAAATGATACACGTCGTTCTCACCGTCTGACCATTCGACTTCAGGTTCCTTTGGTTTGGGCTCTTGTGGACTGCAACACACAAGTCATCGCTTCGCTAATACGAAGAGAAAAAAAGAACCAACAGCCAAGAAAAACAGTTATTGCATAAATTCTGTTGCATAACGGCAGTGCAATCGCATCAGTTGTCGAATAAACATGTCTTAGTAAATAAATAAACATAAACAAACATAATCTTAACGATTCGACGAATATGAGACAAAAAATCGAATACTAAGCAACACGTCGTGTTGACAAAACAATATCACGGCTGATGCGTAATAGATGGATGTGGACTTGGAAGTTTTGTCGGGTAGTGAAGAAGTCAAGAAGGTAACCGGCAAAAAACAAACTTACTCGTCTAGCCAGTCGACTAGCTCCTGCTTTGTGTGGCCTCCGGAATATTCAAATTTCATCTTTCCGTCCCTGCAAAAAAGCAAATATGCAGATGAGGATTTTGGCGCCTGTAACTCGTTCCATTGTTCTCGTTCCACTCGTTCCAAAAAGCAAATATGCAGAAGAGGATTTTGGCGCCTGTAACTCGTTCCATTGTTCATGCAGTTTGAAATATGCAACCAATGCTACTTTTAGAAAAAAGAAAAACATTACGAACAGCAGGGTTTTTTAAGGTGTTTTAGGGGCCCGATTCGGGTCAATCAGAGAAACCTAGAATCAGAGAAATCGGGTCTCTACAAGTCCATTCCGGGTACCTAACATTTTCCTTAAAAAAATCCTGCGAAAAGTATAATTTTCTAGACCAGGTTTCTGAACCAGCCAAACCCGCAAATGCTGGAGGCGTTACATGTTTCGCAACAGCTAAGCGGGAGGTCAAAGTTTTGGGCATTTTACCCAGACTTGGGTTCTTAAACTGGTGGGCGTGAAAGGTTCGCAAAGGGGCCGCGAGTATGACAGTGACATATTGAAAAGCAGGCTTATGGTAAATAAATGGTTGTTGTATTTTTTGTTTGATTTTGAGGCGCGGGTGTCAATGACTAATGTCAAAAGGGGCGTGACTGAGAAAGCTTACTGCATAGGAGCTGTTCGTGCTTGAATTCCCTTCTTTATTCTTTGTCTCACTGGTTTAGGAGGCGGGGGTGCAACCGCACCCCCAAAAGTTTTGATTTGTTGAAAATCTGGGCAAAATCCCATAAAATTCGGGCAAAATCCTCTAAAATCCGGGCAAAATCTCTGTGAACCTTCTAATACTCCTGAAAATCTGAGCAAAAACGGCGCCCAACATGCTTCCATTTGAAAATAATGGCGCCCGCATTGTCATGAAGACATTTTTTTGGAAGGTCACTTTTTTGAAGGATTTTCCGGGCAAGTTTGGAAGAATTCCGGAAAAATTCCTTCGTAACCCCAAGAATTTGCCTGCTCCTACATTTATGCTTTGTCTTGATGGGATGAGCAATCGATCGAAGCGATTAAGCCAAGCAGCGTTCCAACGACAACGCCTGTGTTCTCGGTCCATGTCTCAAGCTGTCGATTCGAAGTTTAATGACACGTCAGCGCAAAGATATAGTTGAGATGCTGCGCAGAAAGTAACCAACGTATCGCTACGTGGAAACAAAATATTCCGTATTGTTACAGTGAAATATATGCACCGGCTTAAATGTATATTGGAGATGTTTCTAAGATGTTATGAGTCCGAATTCAAGGCTCTCAGCAATATACCAAATATAACGTTGACTTTTGCTACACGGAATATAAAAATCAATACAACGTTAGAAAGATACAACTGACATCTTGCAAACGTTTCGATAACAGTTGTTATCGAAACGTTTGCAAGATGTCAGTTGTATCGTTTGCTTTGGCCGTAGTATTTATTATAACGTTAGAAAGAGTAGCTAAGAACTTTGCGAGGAATGTTGTAACTTACTCAAAATACACAGATTTTGGAAATCCAGTGATGTTGTACTTCTGTCGGATTGCGATTGCGTCCTTGTTACCTTCGGCGTCAACTCCCGCCATGATCTGCGATTTAACCGAAATTTACGAGTTTAATTCTGAAAAGGAGCTTCAGCAATTGCGTTTCAACTTCGTTTGTTCCTTAATAAATGGCAGACGACGCAAGAAAAGCTTCGTGAAAAAAGATCCTTACCGCTCTTCATTGGAAAATATAACCTTAACGCGCTGAAGTATATCTGACACCTTGTCTTACAATATTCGAGCAACAAGCCATTATACACAACAGGCGCTGCATGGACTCACCACTGCGCCCTTTTTCTCAGTGGCCACTTCGGCGAATACGGGTTTGAACCGTTTGCAAAAGCCACACCCTGCAAAACACCGATTACTGGATAACGTTGAACAAGGCTGCAACAGGGACTGTGAAAAAGACAAGCGAGTGGCAGTTGCATCATCAGCATGCAGGCGAAAGTTTTTAACCGAGCGATAAACTTCTCTTGGAGCAGGAAACGCTAAAATACTGTACATAAAAAATCCGCTCACAGATTATGAATTTGCCAGTTTATTTCCATCACAGCCAGTCGCGCGACTGTGCAGCACAAACTCCGGCTCTTTTCAAAAACAATCCGTTCAATCGCGCTTAAAACCGTTCAAGCGTTACATTGCTTCCGTCTCAGTTTACACGGCAAAGCTGTGTGGGAGGACTCAGAAAAAAGTACAGTATAGCGATGTTACTGACCCTTTGAGACGACAAGCCGTTACGGCGAAATACCCAGATAAGTAAAACCATTGAAAGCAACAACAAAACTTACATGGAGCGTAGAACATGACGAGCAACGGTCGTTTCTTGCTAATAAGTTTATCCAGTTGCTTCTCGGACTCGACGTGAACGACATCTTGAGCCCCGTCCTCCTCCACCCACGGCCCATCGCCGGTTGGGTTTTTCAAAAATGCTTTCAACGACTAAGGACAAAAGGAACTTCATGGTGTGGGTGAAAAAGGTCATGATGCAATTGATAAACTGGGCCGCAAGTTAAGGATAGCAAAGCAAGTCAATTCAGCAATTCAATGGGGGAGAAGTTGACTTGTGGAGGAGGTGACGATCTTCACAAAACGACACTGTTCTGCGGGAGTATTTGCACTTGTGCAAAAAGTGGATCGTTACGTTCAAATCAGTGGTTCTCAGCCTTTTTGGTCTAGGACTACCTTTTTTAAAAAAAATCCTATGGACCACTTTGCTACGTTGACACATTATGAACAACTAGTCGAAACTTTTCAGGAACGTTTCATCAAGAACTTATGGAACTCTCGGTGGACCACTGGAAATTCCGGCTGGACCAACGGGGGTCCACGTGGACTACGTTGAGAATCACTGCTTTTGATGCTTTCATTAGTTCTCTATCGCGATCGGTGGAGTTAGCGCCGAAACTGTCTGAAAGCTACTTAGCCTTTTCGGTCCATGGACCATTTAAAAAAACATCCGATGGACCAATTTGCTATGCTGACACCTTCTTACACAATTTATGGTACAGCAAAAGTTACAATTTTCAGGAATGTTTCATCAAGGATTTATGGAACTCTCGGTGGACGACTAGAAAATCCAGGTGGACCACGGTGGTCCACGTTGGGAATCACTGGTTTAAATCCTTTTAAGTAGAAGTTGATTACTTTAACAAACGTTAGGAAATACACCTTGAACACCGACAAAATTACCGGTTATACCATTCGAAAAAAAAAAGACAACTCAACCTATTTGGTGTGGCCATTTTATGTTATAAAAAGGTCAACATTTTTCACTCGTGTTAATTGGCGCATCTCGTGGATTGAAAAAAGCACAAACTTCGTTGTCGCTACACCAACATCCAGGGTTACAAAGACAAAGCCCCATACTAAGAAATCTGTTCTGGAGTGCACCATGGGTTTGGAAGGAACATATCCTCAAGAGGAAATGAGGAATAGAAGCTTCTCGTTAACCAGTTTCACTTGCTTAGGTTTTTGTAACGTATTCAGCGAATGTTTCTTCGGCAGGAAAATGGTTAAGAAAGGCAGATGGAGCAAGGCATTCGACCCACATCGATGTGATGGACTGAATACATTAAATCCGATCAGTTCGCAGCTAAGTTTCTTTCGGTCAGAGACCGAATTGTTTTTAAATGACCGAAAGAAATTAAGTCAATTCGGTTATAATGTCCCAAAATATCGATTAGTAAATACTGTTACGGCGAGCTTTATTACTGTTGTGGGAAAAATGACCCAAATATCTCAACGAAAAAAAAAACAGTCAATTAACTAGAGTCGCAATGGAAAACGTAAATGAATAACGTTGTCATCACAACGCACTTGGTAACCGGTCGTCAGCGTTAGCCATTTCAGATATCATGCGCACAAAATGTCATACCCATTTCCTAGCATTTGCACCCACAGGCGTTAAGTTCTGTAGCTTCACGGGCTACCATTTCGCTTTATTCCAACTCATACAACAATTGTGTCGGGCGACGGACAATCCATGGGCTGAACATAGTTTAATTCTGGATTAGCGGGCTTGGTGCTATTATTTGGCAACATTGTTTAAAAATGGAGCTGTTGCCATTCGTGCTTGTTTAAACTTGCATACCTTAACAGAGAATTTTCGATCGTACACCGCGCTGAACTCTCCATCTTTGTAATGTTGGACTTGAACAGGCTCGGCGACCGCCTTTTGCTTCTTGCAAATCTGTTGCAAAGACATTAGTTGTTGGAATCACCCGTTCGTCAACAACACTTCTTTTGCATAGTCCACGAAAGACTTTATTTAAACAAGTAAGTTCGTCTTCTAACCTTTAGTTATAAACATAAGCAACATGCTTAAAAATGAATGCACAACTGTTTCGAAATTTTCAAACACTTCATAAGCGCTTTACACCTTAAGTCAGCTATATCCAACCCAAATGGCTTGCTGGGCCAGAACGTACTGTATGTTACTATGTTTATCAGGGTCGCACGTTGAAAGATTAAATGAGGGCCGCACATTCAATAGCTTACTTCGATCTTAACAAAGCAAATTTAGCTTAAGCTAATGTACTGAAAGCGTTCGAATCCTAACTGCAATGGTAGCAGACGTGATAAGTTGGCCACCTGCAACAAAAATGTCAAATTCAAGATTATCAAAATAAGGACATGTTGTCAGTATGTGAGCTGCTTATGCTACTGCGGAAACTTAAACTGGGCCGCACAAAACCTTCGACTGGGCCGCATGCGGCCCGCGGGCTGGACATGGCTGCCTCAAATGCATGACAAAGCAACGTGAAGTAGATACACAAACGTGTGAACCTTTTTCCCTTCTTTGTCAGCGCAGTCAACCCAGGCCAAGGTGGCAGAACCCCTCATTTCAGCTGCAACGTCCCCGAAAATGTCGAACTTTTTCACTGCTGCGTTCTCTGCCGAAAAATCAACGGATAAAATATTGGCAAAACACCATTAAAGGAAATCAACACTGCATAGAAAAGTCGCCACAAGTGAAAGGCAAAACGCGAAGTGGAATAATCTGACAGTAAAACTTGCTTGTCAAAAAATAACTAAACGAAAATATTCACAAAGCTTACCTTTCACCAGTACTTTGACACCATTCAACCTGCACTTTTCAGTTACAACACAAAATCAGTTGAATAAAAGCAAACAGTTTTATTAAAGCAATTTGCACAGGCAAGCAAGCTGTTATAAAGCTTGTCTGTTATGAGTAGAAAACAACAAAGATTTTAACTTAATTGACTGCAGGATTTGTAGCAGGAAACAAGTTTTTTTTGCAATAACATGTCTACTTGAAAAACGTGTAGAACTTTCTGTGATGGTTTACTGAAAGAACACGTGATTTGATAGGAATAAATGCACACTTCGCTCCGAGTACATTTCGAACAAAGGAATCAAACTGTACTATAGAATGAATGAACTTTATCAGCACAAGGTCAAGAAACATTTATATGTATGATGAAGATGTATAACACAGTAGCACGGTATGCTTTTTCAATAAAAGTGATATAAAACAACCTATTTTTAATTTTTTTACTACTGTAAGAGCCAGTAACTTTGATCACATTCTGTTCTACATGCTGACACAAAGCACACAGGCTTAACTAACCGTTGCTAGCAAACATAACCAAAACATTTGTTTTGGTACGCAGCAACTTCTTGAAGTTCTTCATGTTATCTATTTCTTGAATATATTTGGCATTGTCAGATTTTTTGCGGGCAGATCCAACGTTTCCTAGAAATGCCTGCAAAAAACGATTTCCGGTGAATGAAAACCAAGACCATGCCAGAGTTCCTGATTGACGCCTGCTTCTGATAATTAGATGCTGGCAGCAGATGTTGTTGTCATTGTGCAATTATTTTTTTCTGCTCAATGTGTGCAAGTGTGCAGAATAGAAAAACGGTAGAGCAAACACAGTATGAGACAGCACAAATCGGCAAAAAATTGCAACTTTCAAACATACAGCTTAAGAAAATAGAACTTAGCACACTAATCCCCTGAAGCAGTGTGTGGCAAAATACAATTAAGATACCAACAATAGGCTAGACTACGTTATGCAACAGACAAGTACGCATTACTTGAAATACACTTTTGAAAGTTCTACCTGTGTGCCAATATCAAACACCATACCAAACTAAACTAACTTTTGAAGTATAAGACATTGTGCTAAACATAAAAAACGTCAGACCGAACTGTTATCTTTTACAGATAGCACAACAGACCAGACTTGGCAACTCAGGACAAACAAATTTTTTGAAATCAAAATGTTTAAAATCTACTTATAATTTGGCAAACGTTTTTGATTTAATACACCCATTGTCTCTATGCATGTCATGATTTGTAAGGATTTGCTAATTTTCTAGGAAACTAATTTTAAGGATAAACTTTGAAATAAGACTTAATTGCATCACCACTTAAGTGACATTTAAAGTAATCTGAACTAAAAATAAACAATTATTGACAGCAGTTAAGAAACACCCTGCATTCAATGGAAAAGATGCAATGAATATCCAAGAATTATCAAAGGAAAAAGCAGTTTTAATAAATAGTCGATCAGTTGTGGCTTTACACCAATATCTGATATATATATATATACAGATTGAAGCAATAAAACCATACAAACTACACAAATTGGAATCTTCCTTCTAGAAACCACTCACCAGTGAGAAACCAACAACGCATAATAATTGAGGGTGAAACATTTTGCAGATTTGCTCTGAACAAACCTAGCATGTAAACCCAGATTATGCAACCTTTATTTCAATCACTGCAACCAGCAAATAAACAAATGTTATTACCAAAGTTTTTTTTTATTACAATGAAAGATCAGATGCAAAAATAAGCTTTCTGCTACTTTGCTAAGCATAAGAGTAAATATTGCTCATGTAGCGATAGTCTGCTACATATAAAATAAAATAGCAACACTAAAATTAGTAAGATTTGCAAAATTTGGTACCTAAATTTATTTGGACAATGGCACAAACTTTTGTGCATTCATGAAAGTTATGTAACAAAAAACACCAGCTCAAAAATGACTATTGCATCATCGCAAATGATTACGTATTAGCTGTGCTTGTTCACATTTCAACAATGTAGTCAGTTTGCAGTTGCACAATGCATTCTTTTTCATTTTGTGGCAACATATATGCTTGCTATAACACTTTAATTGGCAGGCAAGGGCAGAACCATCATAGGGTAAAGCATTTGCTAATCACATTTACTTGCAGTGGCAAAACATCAATTTATTACTGTTCCTTACAAATATCAACTGTTTACTGTTCCTTATGCTGTGGTTAACAGTCAGTCACACCATTGCCTGAAAAATTTCATCAACCTAATCAAATAGCATGATAAAAAATCATGGCCAGTGAATGACTTAGTTTTTTATGCACATTATGTTTCACAATGTAAATAAACATCATTGCAGATGAAGCTAAGAACATTTGAAAATAAATCTTTATACCTATGAAAGTAATGTTTTCGGAAATACTTTGCAGGGTTTTAACAACTCAAAGGAATTAAGAGTAAATACCATGTGCAAGATTTTTAATATGCTATGCTTCTTTGTATTTAATATGAAATACAAAGAAGCATAGCGTTTTTCATGATCTGCTTCTGTGATATATTTATGGTGTATATTAGTAATTGAGCATTTCATGACATACTTATAATGACACATTAGAAAATACATGTAGATAATATTGTTTTAAGGAAAACATGATGATATCAACTATAGTTTTCATAATATTGCAAACCATGTCATGCATCCAACAACTGAACAAAACACACCCAACCTCGTTCAACATTTTTAGACCTAATTGAGCAATGTTAACAGTTAATTAAATAATCAAACCTAACATGAGGGAATTGAAAACTTTTTCAATGAGTATTCACACATGACAAGCAAGAATTTGCTCAATGACATAACAGAACTGCATTTATGTGTGTGCTACTTTCCAAGTTTAATTAGAAAAACGGTCAAATTTTAGTTAAATACCAATTCAGAAAATAGTGTTAAAACTTGTTGGTGGACTCATTACAATGCACTGACAACAAATATATGCATGAAAATCATCATTCGTGAGTATTTACAAAGTTACGCGAAAATGTCACCTTATAGAGGGTACCTTCACATGGTGACTGCATGATGTGCTAAGTCATTGCATTGTTTAGATTTAGATCCAAACCCTAAAACCTTAACATGTCATGAGTAAATGACTCAGCAGTTCTCACCCAGTGTTGCTGTTCATTCCATGGCAGCTAGAGTGGTCAAGGTCCTTATACAAAGTGACATTTTCATTGCATGTAACTTTGTAAATACACACCAGCGACAGCTTTGACGCATATATTCATTGTCAGTGCAGTGTAATGAGTCTACCAACATGTATTTTAATGCTATTTTCGCAATTGGTGTTCAACTAGAATTTGACCATAAAAACAAGATATTTACTTCAATAAAATCCTTGCAAAATGTTAATAGAAGATGTCAAATGTGAATGGATGCTCAATTTCACTAGTGTCTGTTTCTAGTTGCAAAACTTTTATGACAGCTGGGACACTCAAACGTGATGCTCTGATTAAATAGCAAGTGCAGTGGATGCATCCAGATTTATAATTTTTTTACCTTAAAAGTTAAAGATAAAATGACAATAATATTAGCTTTATGCCAAAATGTCCAAACCATGTTACAACATCTTTTCAAACCTAAAAAAGTTTTATTTAGCAAAACATGTAAGACAGACAGTTCATTTATTTAACTGAAGAACCCAGAGGTCATTGACTCAAGTGACTATTACGGTGATTACTTTCTCTACCCATGTCTCAAACCATGCTTTTATTAAGAAAATACAGTTGCTTTTTGTAATATTTGTAACTTTCTTACAGGCTTCTTTTGTAAATTAGGTTTTAGTCATTTTTGTTTTTGTAGAAATACTTATTCTTTTAGTACCAGTACTGGATAAAATTATGTTTCACCAGCTTTCCAGTTTGTGCAATGGTTGGTACATTATGGACTAAATGACACGGCGGGCTATTACGTGAGGTAGCATCTAAACAACCTATCTGTTTTTCCCTTTTGAAGGACTAAAAAAACGTATCTGGCTTTGTGCCACGTATAAAGATGAGTTCATGACGTTAGCAGCACTGTGAACATGTTTGAGTGCAAAGTATCTATTCCTGTTGTGCAATGGGTTGTTGGTTCAGCTATCACCATGGTTGTTTTGGCTTTGACAGTACTGATGACTCTGACGTTTTGACATAAGATTATGTGTTCTCACAATCTTTTTGGGAGTGCTTTTGATGTACTTTCTTAAAGTTTCGAAAACCAGACACAGGTTTTGACATAAGGTTAAGGTTTTGTGTAAAGGTTTAGGTTTAAGGTTAGCATTTAGGATTAGGCTTTAGGGCTAGAATAAAATTCATTGCCTGTTTAATCCTTTACTCTGACAAGCAACCGACATAAAAGAATTAGTCAGATTTCACAGAGGTCAGCAATTTCACTTGATCTGTTTCCAAAGTGAAAACTAGATATGGTCATTTATACACTGCCATTATTTGAGGACTTGCACCATATGGTTATGGTTTATTCATGCAGTTTTGTGACTCAAATCATGAAGTAACATGAATGCTCCAAGAGGAAAAATAAAATCAAAGAAAAGAAATTCATAATGAGTTCACGAGAATATAAAAACATCAAAACCTTATGATTTATCAAATTGCTGATTGTGTTCTAACATGTTTGAATCACCAAGGGTTAGTGTAAGACCACATGGGTGAAGTTTTCACCCAGCCATGTTGCTAGCACAAATCAAGTTTTAATTATAATTGAAGATGTTTCACACCATATAAAGTATAAAAAAGTAACAAAACGCATTGAATCAATGTCAGATAAAATAAAAAACAACAACAAAAAACAGAGAGGAAGCATGCCCAGGCCCTATGTTGTACAATACACAGAAGCAGGCCTATATAACTTTTTGGTAGTCTCTGTTTTACCGCCAACATTCTGACGGCATCAAATTTGCTAGAGCTATTGTGCTGCTAGTCAAACATTAGGTCTCGTGGCATGACGCAATTTGAATAAAAACGTCAGTTTGTCATGCAATTGGCGTGCTGCACAGCTTCAAGTCTCGTATGCCAGTTCAAATCAAACCTTGGCGACTTCTTTTTTTTAAAAATTTTATTCATAACTTTCCAAACTTTTCACTTAGGTTTTAGGTTTAGGTTTCAGTTAGCGTTTGGTAGGGGTTAGGGTTTAGCATTAAGGGTTACCGTTAAGGGTTAGCATTAGGGTTTGAGATTAGCATTAGGGGTTAGAGTTAGGGATGAGCATTGGGGTTAGTGATAAGGGTTAAGGTTAGGATTACCTTTAGCGTTTATCTTTTCTGTTTACTTCCTTTCTGCCAAGCCTGTTGCTGCTGGCATCTTGGAAAATAGACACTGCTTAACTTTTTACAGCATAAAACATCATCGCTTAATACATTTCGATTTAAATTATTTATTCATTAGGCCAGATAAAGCTTCATGCATGATTCAAATCTATTGACTTAATTTAATTTTTACCTAAAGCATCTGTCAGTATCCATTGAGATTAACATTAAGACTAGCTGAGCCAGCTGTTATACTTCACACACAGAGATTGAGAATGCACAAAAAATGAAAGAATGAAACTTAAACTTGGTTTTAAACACAACACTCAGAGAACTCTGCGTGTGAGCCAGATTTGATGCAGTCATACCTATCCAGTGGACTATATTCAGCCTGCAAACCAATATACAGCATTCCATTACTGCCTGCTATTATTTCTCCCCTTTCTTCTTTTTGCTGAATGTAAAGTTGACGTTGCTTTCCCCAATGCTCATTTTCTGTACATTTTGTTGACTTCCCATGACATGTTGTTTCGCTCTGAGTTGACTGACTTCTTGCCAACCGCATCTTGTTTTTCTATTTGTATTGTTCCCCACTAAAAAACATCAATGTTGAATGTAGGGCCGGTTACCATGGCTAGTTCTTGTGAAGCTGCGGTGTTTTGTTTTGATGATCGATTTTTTGCTTTCAGCTTTATAAAAGCACTAGCAGATCCAGAAAAGATACTGTACTGATTTCTTGACAAGTAAATGCTGATTGCAGGTTGCTTCTTGTGCAACTTAATGCAAACCTTTCGAGTTGTGCTTAACTACGGCCTTCGGCTTAAGCAGGTTGCAATCAGTGGCGATTCTAGAATGAAAACACTAGGGGGACTCACCCACCCGGGGACCCACCCACCCCTTACAACTCCCACTGGTTGCAATAACACAATATACGAATGTCTCCATCGCTTCCTGTGCAAGATCCTGGAGATGCATCGCAATTCTCAGCTCAGACCAGTCACAGCTGATGGCGTTTCCTCTTTGGCACCGACACGTGTTTTCCCACGAAGTTTGGTGAAGCGTAACAAAAGTTTTATTTGCAGTCTTTCCCCGATGTTGCTGAGATGCAAATGCTTCGGTTCTAGGACTACGGCCACCAGGACAACACCACAACTGCCACCTAGGTCAATCGTCGCCCAAGACAAATGTTACCTATGAAATCGCCAGCTGGACAATTGCCGCAGTGCCGCCAAGACGTATTGCGTCCTTTGTGTTTATTTCTATTAAATCCATTTGAACTCACAGGCTGGTGTGTAAAAAGTTTTTTCATCTTGTGATGGCCACTTTAACGAATCTTCATTTCAACTTTAACAATCTCGTATCGATGCCATTACACCTTCAGAAGCATTTTTAAGCCAGTTCAAAACTTAATTTTTCATGAGCTTATTCAAATTTTCCACAGAAAACTCTCTCATGCACAGTATTCCATCTTATCCATCACATGCACTCATCAAATCCTTTTACTTCCGTTCATTTTAAGTTCGGTGCATTTTTTACTTAGCTTTTTATTTGTGAGTTAGATAGTAGCAACAGCAACGTCACAACTCACTTTTGCTGCACTATGTTGAAGCGATAGTCTCTATACCGTAGCTCAGTTCTTCCCAACCGCCGTGCCGCGAGAACTTCTGTAGGTTACGTGCAGGGCCAGATTTAGCTAATGCGAAGCTCTAGGCCAGGAGTCTCAAACTCAAATTGGTCCGTGGGCCACATGAGGACTTATAAGGTAACCCGTGGATGCAACAATAGCGGTACCGGGACTTACTGGAAACAGCTTATATATCTTATGTCTTGCGAAAGGTATTGTTGTGGACCCCACGGGGCAAGGATCCACAGACATTTTGGGGATGTAACTGTTCCTTTTGAAGTTTAAATTATTTTTCTGTTTTGCTGTTGACTTCATTCTGAAGAAGCTTTCTATCATCTTGACGAATAAGGAATATTACTTGCATTGTGTTGTATTGTCAATCAATAGCGCAAGGCCCGGCGGCCTTGCCAAATATTACCAACGGTCAGAACTTCCTGCTTTGATTACTTCACAGTTAAAAATTAAATTGATACCAGAATGACAGTACGGAGAT
>Ga0210059_1000488_pt1 | contig 50645 bp, 20 predicted proteins | sample Ectturendosymbi2_FD_188042 | JGI IMG/M metagenome (GOLD analysis project Ga0210059, IMG submission 188042) | Ecteinascidia turbinata endosymbiont from Florida, USA - Sample 2 (SPAdes) (version 2) | ecosystem: Host-associated > Tunicates > Ascidians > Unclassified | place: Key West, Florida...
AAAAAAATATTTGCGACTCCCAGCACTGGTCTTTTCAGACCTTTTTGGAAGAAATTTTAACTCACAATTTTTTTAGGTATAGAAGTTGGTTTGAAACTTTTGTTTATTTGTACATTGGAGATGGTGTTGGGGTTCCATTGAAAATATAGTAGCCTACTTACAAATTACAGTTGCTGTTAGGGGTCCCTTTGAAAGCAAGGTATTTATACAATACAGTTGCTGTTGGGGGCCCCTTTGAAAGCAAGGTACTTGCACATTTAATGTTGATGTCTGGGCCCCTTTGAAAGCATAGTACTTGCACATAGCAGTTGCTGTTGGGGCCACTTTGAAAGAAAGGCACTTACACATTACCATTGCTGTTGGGGGCCCCTTTCAGAGTAAGATACTTACACATTACAATTGCTGTTGGGTGCCCCTTTGAAAGCATAGTATTTGCACATTACAGTTGTTGTTGGTGGCCACTTTGAAAGCAAGGTACTTGCACATTAAAGTTGCTGTTGTGGGCCACTTTGAAAGCAAGGTACTTACACATTGCAATTGCTGTTGGGAGTTTCTTTGAAAGCATATAATTTTAAATTGCAGTTGCTGTGGGGGCCCCATTGAAAGCAAGGTACTTACACATTTCAATTGCTTTTGGGGGCCTTTTTGAAAGCAGAGTACTTACTCACTAGTTTCTTTTAGGGACCCCTTCAATGAAGTTTAAAGGCAGAGTACTTACACATTTCAGTGGCAGTTGGGGGCCCCTTTGAAAGCAGATACCTTAAATTGCAGCTGCTGTTGGGATGCCCTTTGAAAGCAAAGTAATTGAACGTTACAATTTCTGTAGATGGGGCCCTTGAAAGTAGAGTAGCCTACTTACTTATGATCTGCCTTGGGATGAGTGGATAATAAGTTTTTCACCAAAGATAAGGAAAATTTATGTGCGTAACACCTCAAACGGGGCCCCCAAAAAGGGGGGGCCCGAGGCAAGTGCCTCGCTCGCCTCCCCTTATACACACCACTGGGTGTATGGCCACATTGCAGAAAGCTCGTCGAATTACACAAAGCCAAAGCGGCATCACACACTGCGTGGAGCTGTGTCAAATGCGAAAAGGGCACCGAATTTATTGTTAAAGGGACTTAACATGCCGACTAATCAATCCTCCTAGTTGTGCCCATGAATGTTTGCATGCAGACTCGAATTCGGCCTGCAAAATTTCAAGATACCTAACCTCGACTTCCATTTCTGCCGGAACTAAGCCAAATAACATGTAGCGGCGGAAAATTAGCACTGGTGTAACGTTTGAAAGGGACACATTTCCGTTCAAAATTTTTCTGTTGAAGAGCATGTAAGGGCTCAAGCCCCCCTAGAATATTCTTGACACCCCCCGGTTAATAACCACTGGCTTAGATGAATGAATGGGAGTTTGGAATAGTTTTTGATGTAATGATCAGATTTATGGTTTTTCCACACTTTTTGCATCAGCAGAAAGAACATTTTCACATGTCAAAACAAAAACAATCTTGCCAAAACAGTGACTGCTAAGGAAAGGTTGCTGGCAAAACAAGCGTCGTTAAGAAACCAGCAAAACGGGATGGACACCTAAGCCTGAATCGGAACAGGACTTTTCGGTCTGGCCGATTCGGTCTGGCCGTTTCGGTCTCGAGACATTTCGGTCAGGCTACGAAATCTTGCAAAAATTTTACATTAATGCAAAGTACTTCAATCAATGACAGGTTTTTTTTGAACATACGTTAATCAACGAATCATGCCAGGAAAAACTGGGGAATTTGGAATGTCATTCCCGGGAAATATGACACGCTCGCAGGAAATTTTTCGCAGCAATACTATCAATTTTTGCAATTTTTGAGGAGTTAATAAAACACTTGCGCTAGGCCCGAATCGACTTAAGTCGAGCCGTTTGATTCAAATCGGGCTTCCTCCATCATCACAGGTTACCAAAGGTCGATGCATTCCACTCAAAGCGTACTCCCTTCATGAATCGCAATAGCGGCAAGCGCTGTCGGCAAGGTATTTTTACTCGGCATAACGTTCTTAGTTGTCGTGCAAAGTAACTGAATCAGTGGTGTCTCGAGCTTATCCAGAGCCTTTGATTACTATTTATAATATTGTAGAGTGCAAGCTTGATTGTTTTGTATATTTGTGCCACCACACCCTTCATTGATTGCTAACTGGGGGTCTATGGTTGTTAACTGGGGGTCTATGCATTGGGCTTTGTTATTATTCAAGTATTTTCGTTCCATGTCTGGCCTTTTGCATTCATGTTGCAGGTGACCTGAATCGAAAACTATCGTTAGCAGCACGCGTTCTCTCGACTTCGTTCGCTCGCGCTTTACTCGGGCTCATCCGTTAGAGCCTGAGCTACTCTCTGCAATTAGGTATTTCAGTATTTTTTTAAATCATTCATATCAGATTAAATGTTTTTTTTGAAGCAACAGATTTGCATAAAGCAGTGTTTTTCAACCTTTAATGTACCGCGAGTCCGCGATCCATTATAGCAACCCACTATAACAACGACTCCCATCTAAAACTCAATAAAACCAAATGCAATATAGCTGTGTGCATAAAAATCTACTCGCGACCCCTCCAAAAATGGTTCACGACCCATCTGGGCAGTGTTCCCTCAGAAAAATGTACACTAAGCAAATATTTGTTTTAGTGCCCATGCAGTTGCGCAACCATGTAAACACACAGGCAGTGAAGTGTTTCAAGCGAGGCCATGCGGTTTATATACGATATTCTGGACTGTTGCTATCGTGCGCGAGAATGGCATTTCACTACACATGTGGTCTGTTGGCACTGCTCATTTGCGCACCGTAGAGCAGAGTTGTACACGGGCCTCATTTTGAAGCCTGAAACCGGCCCAAGCCCGAAATCGCAACCCCTAACCCGGACCGAGCCCTAAAGCCCAATTTACCGAGTGAGTTGAGGTATGTGCAACTGCGGTGTAACAAAAAACGTAATGCACGGGTACAGCTGCAGGTTTAAGGTTTTATCACATCCAAAATAATAGCAACCGCACCTTGACCAAAACATTGGTTTAAACAAGCACAAACTTATCTTGTTAGTCGACAATAATACTGCGGAATGTAATGTTTCTCAAAAAAAAAAAAACTATCACGAAACTATCCACGATTGGCGCTATAGGCATAAAAGAAACTATCGAGAATAGTGCTGTAAGCATGAAAAGTCGGTTTGTGGGCCAATGTTTTTAAAACAAGCCAAACATCGCGTGAGTGATTGATCTTTTCGACACAAAGCCATCGTGTGCTAATTTCCTCACGGCTGTTGCCTTCACAAAAATTGTTTGAGGCTAATCCGAGAAGAGAACAAAAGAAGGCAGCTGTGTTTGCAAATAGAATTAGCTGACGAAATCACAATCACTTCACTCACAGACGTTCTGCAGTGAGCACAACAAATGTACGTCACGAAAGAAAACATCGTTACTTTTAATGTTATAAAAAAGTTTTGTATGCAGGCCCGAAATCGGCCCGAAACATTTTGATAAACTTAAGCCCGAGCCCGGCCCGAAACCCGGCCCGACCCGACTTACAACTCTGCCGTAGAGGGAACACTGCCTCTGAGAGTCGGGACCTTACATTGAAAACCTCTGGCATAGAGCACTGAATGTGAGTCCCAGTCCAATGAACAGTTCGCATTCGAAAATAATTTCAAACGAATGATTGCCAATTCGGGAATATGAATGAGCCAAGTACGCAGACGTTTACTTAAGCTCAAATCATCCGTTAAAGCTCGAGCTGCCCACTACAAATAAGCATTTTTAATATATAATTCATATCAGATTGGATGTTTTTTGAAGCAATCGATTTGCATAGACAAGTTCCCATTCGAGAATAATTTCAAACGAACAAAAATATTGTTCCGTAGCTCGGGCTAAGATGAATGAGCCTGGTATGCAAAGAACGAACTGACATTATAATTGCTGTACTCAGGGCCGGCCCTAGTAGGTGCGGGGCCCAATGCAAGACCTGGACGCGGGGCCCAGTGCAAGACCTAAGCGCGGGGCCCCTCTGAGCAGTGATTTTATGACGTCATCATGTTCAGTCAACCGTGTTACGATCGTGGTAGAGCACATATCTACAGTAAAGCACTAACACGAGAATTGAGCACCTTTGCTAACGTTCGAGAGGAAATTCGCTAGTTCTGACGAGAGCGTTCTTTGTTAACAATGAAATTTATATGGCGTTTCTACTGAGTTCTCAAGCGCAGGGTGTAACTGGCAAAAATGAACAATCTACCCAAACGCCATGGCGCGGGGCCCTAGAGGCGCGGGGCCCAATGCAGCTGCATCGGTTGCATCGGCTTAAGGCCGGCCCTGGCTGTAACATACGTTACGCAACAATCAACGAGTTCTCATGAGAACTTCTATTCACTGTTACGTAACTACCGTTACACAGCAACGATAGTGCTAGCCAGAATAAAAGCAAATGGAAATTTCAATTATGCAAGCCTCGAACGGTTGCATTCTGTCAGTGGCCTTGGCATAAATCGCGTGTTGAGCCCGAGTGACGCGTTTGACCTGGAGTCGCCTCTGAACTGAATGTTCCAGAATACTATTTTTTGCGTTCGTGAACAACCTGTCACGTCATTGGCGTAAAGTTGAATTTACGTGGATAGAATGTAAGCTCAGTTTATAGCAGAGCAGCGCAGTGACAAGCGATGGCTTGCGTGCAAATGCGAAACTAATTGACGTAAACGTTGGTTGTCCTATAAAATGTAATGTTAGTATTTCAACATCAAAGTAACGTTCGGCCCACAAAAAATGCAGTTACTGAAAGAACCAGCTTTCTACGTGAACGTTAACTAATTTTTAATTTAGATAGAAGAACCGTTTGCCCAAATTGGGCAGAGGTTACCTGAGCAAGGTTAACAAATTTCATCAGTTCCTTTTGTACAGAAATGTCGCGACCGAAATGCCCCGTGAGAGAAACGGCCAGACCGAATCGGCCATAGACGTAACCAGGGGGGCCAAAGGGGCCAAGCCACCCCCAAATTTTGGAAAATAGAGTGATTTTGTGCTTTGAGAGGCGTTTTTCCAAACAAAATAGTGTTATTCGCCTAAAATCAAATATTTTGGCCACCCCCAAATTTTCTGGAATCGGCCAGACCGAATCGGCCAGACCGAAATGGCTCAGACCGAAACGGCTCAGACCGAAACGGCCAGACCGAATCGGCCAGACCGAAAAGTCGTGTACCCAGCCTGAATAAGTGAAAGATGTCACATTATTGGAGTGTTTCACCAACGTTAAACAAACGTCACGAGCAATAGAAAAGTGATCCAAACGTTAATGTTACACTGCAGACAAAAATTTGGAAGAGGAACTACAAGTAAATCAGTGTTTTAATCACCGTTTCACGTCATGTATTTGCATTCATATGTCATTGTGCAAATTAACATTTGTGGGTGTTTTTGCAGGCAAATGCTTTTTTTTTCATGTGCAATCTGTTTTTTTTTAGAAATTACTGAATGGAAGCCTTGCTTATCACTGTAGCTGTATGTCTGACCAGCTGCTGATGTGGCATGAGGCTGCGTATTCAGTATATTACACAACGTGAAGTAAGTGCTAGACTATGGAATGCTAGGGCATATACAGTAGAAGAAGTATGTACAAATGTTACACTGGTGGTGATACACAAATTACATGGAGATAAGTTGTGTTTTCCGCGCTTAGCAGCTCGCTTAAAGCCAACCGGCGAGGAGGCACAAGCAATCAGTGCCTTCCTTGTCGCTTTATCCCGCTGAAGCGCTGTCAGATCAGCCGTTGAACGGACATAGCGTTGAATATTCAATGTGTTAACCAACGTAAACTACATGATCTGCAGCAGGGCTTCTCAATTTTTTTGTTCTGCCACCCCATATTAAAAGCGTTTTTTCTATGTAACCCCCCTTGATGGATAGCCTAGATGTCAACGATACGTGCAAACGTCCCATTACAAATCTTAAGAGGCATTTTTGTCCATGGCGAAATCATACAAATGCACACAATCCACGTAAGTAACCATACAGTGATAAAACAACCACATGATGGAAAAAAAGGCGAAAAAAATTAACAAAAAATAGTTCGGTTTATAGAAGTCACCCAGCACAACTGATGGGATGGATGTACTTGATAATTTTTACACAGATCATCCAATCGTAGATTGATACAGTTATCCAACGCAGCAAGAAAGACATTCTCAACATTTTTCCAAAAGCATCGGTATTTTGGACTTGATGAGTATCAATTTTTAGAATGCCGCACCACACAGATATATTGTGCAAGCGATGAAGAGTTTATGAATGACTACATCAGAAATGACTGGGTATTCTTTTCTTGTTCTTATCAAAAAATGACATAAACTATGTTTTGAAAAGTCCAGTTGTAAACTTTTGTTGTTATAACTCCTAAAATTCATCCTGGGCTTATAATGGCAGGCGTGTCCATCTGAAATTTCAATTGTATATTGTGTGCGGATCCAACATTTCCTGAATCAAACTCCATAGTACTTTTGAAGCTGCGTATGAAGCTTACGCGCGGGTCACTTTTTTGACCCGACTTTTCAACATTTTGCAACTCAACAACTCGTCAGCCGATTGAGCCAGAGAGCTGTTCAAAGCATCTACGGAATCACCAAGTCTTCTAGTTTAGACTGAAAAAATATTTTGTCGTTTTGGATTTGGGGTTCTCTATTGGCGACATCATAATTGGTGCATGTTTTCGCGACTTTTTGGCCAACCTTACCTGGCCCTGGGCGCCAACCCAATGAGCCATTTTTTGGCTCAAGTTTTTTTGGAAACTAGGCTGTGATCCGCACCTTTAGAGCCCTTGAATGGTTTTCTAACATATCTGGAGCCAAAATTATGGGCCAAAAACAAAAAATTGGTAAACATTTTTGCACCCACAAATGCTAACCTGGGGTGGATTACACCCATATTCTATATGGCCATCACTCGCCAGCAGATTGAGCTAGAGAGTTGTTCAAACCCCCTGTAGATGGGGAAAGTCTTGTGGTCCAGAATTATAAAGAAATCTTCATTTTGGGTTGGCCTGTTTGGCGATGTTTACATAACCACAGGATGTTTTGACAGGTCTGTCAAAACATGTGATGACGTCAACATCCCGTGGAAGTTCAACAATCAGCCGATTTTGTGGCTCAAAGATTTACCAATTTAAATGGAGTTTAGGCTATAGTAGGAGTCTTTAGAGGGTTTGACTGACAATCTAGCGTTTCTGGTAGAAAACGTTATGACAAAAATGATCGAATATTAACTAGGGAAATCCCCTAGGAACTTCCTGAAGTATTTTGAATTTTTTTGGAATAACTTTTGAACCAGAAACGCTAGAAACTCGATCAAGGGCTCTAAAGACTCGTATTTTAGCCTAGAATCCAAAAAAACTTTGAGCCACAATAATGGCCCGTTGGATCGGATGATGACATCATCAAAATAATCGCAAAGCATACCCCAATCTTGATCCCATGGACCCAAAACCCCAAACCCACATCTTAAAAAAATGTTTTTTATACTAAACTACAGGACTTCACGAGTCTTTGGACGGTTTGGACAGCTCTCTAGCTCAATCTGCTGCCCAGTTATGACTGGCAAAAGTTTGCCCTGACAGGGCAAATAATACCTTTTGTGAAACGTTTTGAATTTTGTCAAAAACTGCGTTTTTGTGTCATAATTTTGTCTCCAGGTATGCTAGGAAGTCAATCAGGGGCTCTAAAGACTCGCATTTTGGCCTAGTTTCCAAAAAAATCTTGAACCAATAAATGTCTCAATGGGTTGGCGCCCAGGGCCAGGAAAACTCGGCGAAACATGCGAAAACATGCCCTCATTGTGACGACACCCCCAGAAAACTCCAAACCCAAAATGGAAAACATTTTTTTCAATCTGAGCTAGAAGACTTGCTGAATTCGTAGAGGGTTTGAATAGCTCTCTAGCTCAATCGGCTGGCGAGTTATAGGTTGCAAAGTTTTGCAAAAAAAGTGGGGCGCGCGGGACTTCAATGGTTTTTAACTTCAATCTGAAACTACTCAGTGTGATCTCAAAGCAATTAACCAGCCCCTAGCCTAGACCTAGAGTTCTAAATAGAAGCATGCCTTCGTGTTGGAATGAATGCAACAAGATCAATATTGGTCAGCACCTTAAAACAATCATGACGCAGCAAAGCATAACTTGTTGTGCTTGGCTGGTTACTATCATTTGATAGCTCAGACAGATATCCTAGCAAACAACCGACAGCATGAAACGCGGAATTGCCCCTAAAAATGCAATATAAATAGATTCATTGCAGGTCAACTTTTAAATTTACAAAAACGTTTGTATCTGATTGTCATGTCAATTTGTTTCGCGGCCCCAAAATTACATTTCGCAACCCCATTTGGGGTTGCGACCAATTTAAGAAACCCTGCTTTACATTACTGAGATCATAGTATCAGATTTATTATCAGCCTGCCATTTGCAGTATATATATTTATTTGTTAAAGACGGGGATACTACACGAAATTTTAACGTACTTAAATGTTTACATCTGTAAAGTAGGTTTGCCGCCATCACATCCCTTAATTTATTCGTTTGATCCCCTGGAATAAGTAAACTATTGAAAAGCCATGAATGGAGATTAAAAATAACAGGGAAGAAAATTAGACGAAACATGTCGGGTTCGTATATGTATATGTAACGAAAGCAAAATATAGAAAAATTAATGATGAGAAAAGTGGCGACAAGCAGAAAAAGCAAGACTCATAATCGACAATGAAAAACAACACCCATTTCAGTTTGTGAGTGTTTAATTGTGATTTTCAAGATGCTTTATTAATCCCTACGTCTTTAAATAAGCACGAAACATGATCTTCTTTCATTTTTGTAAGCAGATTTGAGGAGTGGAAAAGGCGGCACATTTATGGTTGGCCCCGGGCGGCGCTTAGCCTCGCTACCCCACTGCATCCAGTAAACAACTGACAGCATGAAACAGGGCATTGCCCCTAAAATGCAGTAGAAATAGATTCACTCCAAGGTTAATTTAGTTGATTTTTTGTAAAGCTCACAAAAACTATCTGATTTGTTAAGCCATTTTTTTCTCAACCTTAAAACTACATTTCGCTATCCCAGATGGGGTCGCGAGCCATAGTTTGAGAAGCCCTGTTCTAGGCCAACACAACACCTCTCATCATTTTCAACTTACTTGTTTAGATTTATGGGAATCGTTATGTGGATTTACGACCAAGGATGTAGTGGGGTAGGAACGCGTGAGAACGGCGTCCCCACACCTTTTTGCACAAGATTACATTAAAACACGTCTACGATCTTACATATGTGCTAGCGTCACGCAGAATCGCAATGCATAGTCAAAAGTCTACAGTGAAACAGGAAGATCCAGTGTGGAAATTCGTGTAGGCGAATGCTCACTTTATTCGAATTATTTGGTGCAGTCTTCCTTTTTATTTGGTGTGGGAACGGCGTTCCCACACCTCTTTTTTAGTGCTACACCCCTCGTTATGCCGAATGACCTCCCAGCCAACAAAGGTTTTGCACATGTGAGATCTATCTGCGAGATATTAAAGGGAGTCTTCTTCCAATCTTTCGCGTGGAAATCTGGACTGCAAAGCTTATAGAGTTCTGCAGCTCGACCGGACCCGAGACGTTCCTCCTTCATGTTTTGAAACGTCCGAGTAATGGTGGGAATTTTGACGTAAATTGTAGGAGGTTGCAACTTGTATCTCAGAAACTTGCGATCAAAGGATTAATTTCCTCAAAAAGAAGTTAAACAGCGTGTTTAAAAACAGCCGTTATTAAAAACTTTTGCAATAATTTAACTTCAAATAATATCAAAGAAGTGTCGTGACGTCACGCAAAAATTTTTTCGGGGTCAGTGAGGGTCACGGCAAGATTTTGGGAGTAAAGTGACGGCCTGGCCTCTGTAGCTCCGCCCTTGGTTATTGGATTGAAATCGTTCCACTGTGTGACCTCTTCCATGGGAGTGGGAATTCTTGTCGTTTGCTTGTTTGTGACTGCTCACTGATCAGACATACGAAGGCATAAGAAGGTACAGTATTTGGACAGTTGGTTGCACTAAGGGGCTTTGATTTGAAGGTTGCAGTTTTGATGCTCATCGTCAAAATATGAGAGAGCCAGTGCCACAACGTAAAAGTCTTATGTTAATCACAGACGTTTATTTGCAAAAACAGCCTATAGCTGGTGGAGACAAAATCAAATATAGCCAAGTGTGTTTCAACCAGTGTTGCCAACTGGCATATTTTTATGCCAAATTTTTGAAATTTGGCATTTTCTGAAGGTGGTTGGCATAAATATTTTTGGTTTGGCATATTTGTCAAATTTGGCTATTTTGGCATATGTTTCAACAACCAATTTTTTTTTAAATAGACAAAATGTTAAACCTTAATAAAAATGACCAAAACGCTATTTTTATTAAGGTTTTGACCGTAAGCTTGGAAAAAATCTGGCAACCCTGGTTTGAACGTCAGTGATGCAGAACATGGCAGACAAGCGTTGAGTCGAGTTGATTTTATTTGGCGACAATGGTCATTGCGACAAGAAACAACAACTTAGTGCAAGGACGCCAGGGCATCGAAGGAACTGGAAGTTTATCGACTCGATGTTAAAAACAATATATCAGTTAAAGTAAAAGCATAAGCACAAAGGAACTTGTAAGTTCCCACTCAAGTCAGTTTGAAAATTTTATCAGCAACAAGAATCCACGTAAACAGTCTATGATGATAATGATCCGTTTGATATCGGAATCAAGCACAATCTAGAAGCTGGTGACTCGCGTCCCAAACAAAATGTTTCCCTTCCATGCTCACAAAAATTACTGGTCAGTCATTGCTTGCCTGGCGGAGCAGGGCTAGTATCAATACGGCGAGAAAAATCGTAGATTTACCTTTCTATGTCGCACATTACAGGATAAAACAACTGCTTCTAGTACTCATTTTAACATGAAAGGTTTAATGTGCGTACCGTATGCTTTGTTTGGGTAAACTGAAGCATGTGGTGATAAAAGAAAATAAACAACACTGAAAAGCTTTGTCATGCACCCTTTCACTAATTGCAAAAAGGTTTACGATAAACTTAAAACCCTGCTCAGGAAACCTTAAAACGATATATGAGTCAGGAAACGAAGGGTGTAACTGTAATGCAACCCTAAATTTGATTACGTTTCCTGGGACACGTGACATCCGTTATTTCCGGACCAAAACATTTTTGAATGACTTTCACAACAAAATCGTAACTGGGCAGCGAAACATGCACAGCAGGGTTGCCAGATGTTCTACAGAGGAAAGGTCCAAATGTATTCACAAATTGGTCCAAATTAGGTCCAAATTCACAATTTTTTTGAAATCTATAAAGTCTTATTTATTAAAATCGTAAAAAGGTCCAAACTTTAAGCTCGAAAGGTCCAAAGGTCCAAATAATTTTTTTTTGGTCCAAACGTGATTGAAATGGTCCAGATTTTGCAAATTTGGACCTAAAAAAGTCCAATCTGGCAACCCTGATGCACAGCGTACAAATTTTATGCACTGTACCCCCAAAAAGGGGATTTTATAGGGGAATATTTGTGTGTAGAAAACGTCATGCGCGTTTTAGATCCATTTTTTCTTCATATCAAGTCGTGGTGTAGGAAAACTCTTCACAAATAAGGTTTCCTAGGTCATATTTGGCCAAACACGTCACGCACTTAAAATCACATTGAAATAGGGTTGCCAGAAGGCCGGTATTTCACCGGTCTGGCCGGTATTTTACTACAAATTTAGCAGAGGCCGGTGAGTAGCCGGTATTTTGAAAATCTGTGCCTGAAGCCGGTATTTTGAAAATAAATGCATTGGAGTAACTAAAAACAACTAACGCGGAACTTCTCAAATTATAATGACTCTAGTAGTGAAACGTGTTAGGACAATTCGTTCAGCGAAGTTCATTTCAGTCCAAAATGTAGCAAATTGTTATTACTTGTAACTTAACATTACTCATAGTCTCCTTGTTTCTCAGTTCCTTTGTTGAGTCATGTTTACCATACTCCTTCGTTTTCAAACGTGATCTGTATGAGCATTTTTTGGGCAATTTAACCGTAAAACCAGCGCAGGTGAAGTTTTTGTCTGAACTGCTACAGGCTATTGCAGAAGAATGCAGGAAAATCATAGAAATAGACAGGAAGAGAGTGACATTGTAGCGACTAGTGAATCTTATACTCCACTGCGTAAACAACAGAGATTGAGAAATTGTATTATTAATTCTTACCAATTTTCCTCGATTAAGTGCTTTCTTAAATTTTATTTCGTACAAAGCAGTTTTCATCGTGACTGTGATTAAATGTACAAAAATTAATTTCTTGGATAAAGTTTTTACCTCAATCATTGTTAGTATCGCCAATGGCCAAGGTATGGATAGGATGTGTTTGAATGCGCAGTGTTCACTAATCACTAATAACAGTACAACAACTTGGCCCACGCCTTATTTCTGTTGGATTTTTCGATGATCAGATTTTTGTCACTGTTCGTTGACAAAGAGGCCGGTATTTTTGCAAAACACATCTGGCAATCCTACAATGAAATGATAAGGTAGCAGGGTGCACAAAATTTGTTACACATCAAGCAAGCATGTGTTTTTTCCCCAATTTTTATATATAGGCTTGCAGGCCTATACCTACATTTTTGTAAATGACTCTGGCACCATTCCACTTCTCTCTGAAAATCACGAAATGTCATGGAGACACAGGTTTCTGACATTTTTCTAAGCATATAAAATCGGCAAAAAGAGAAGCCCCAGGGTGGTGGACCACCCAGGTTTCCTGAGCAGGGTAGAGCACATGCAAAAATGCTTCATATTTTTAATCAAGGAAAATCGGATGAGTTTCTTAAACGCGCTGGAGATCCTCTGTTAGGTAATAGACCTCCGACTGAGAATTGCCAAGTCAAAAGTGGATGTTACAAAGCAGGGAAAGGTTGATTCCTGTGATCGAAACAATTGGTTCTAGGAGTACAACCCCCTGGACAACAACTGCCACCAGGAAAAACGCACATTGAGTTCTTTGCGTTTATTGCCCGTAAAGCCGTTTGAACTTCGCAATGTTCTGATGTTCTTCATCCTCTGACCACTTCAAAGGAACTTAATTTCAACTTTAATATTTTTGGGTGGAGAATGTTGTGTCGATGTCATTAGATCTTCACAAACATTTTAAGTCAGTGCAGAACTAAATTTTTTTAACTTTTTATGAGCCTTTTCAAACTTTTCACAGTAAACTCTCTTATGCACATCATCGCATCGTATTAATTCCACGCACTCATAAAACGCTTGTTTCGGTTCATTTAAAGTTCTGCGCATTCTTTTACCTTAGCTTATGATTTGTGAGTTACATGGCATCAACAGCAATGTTGCAACTCACTTTTGCTGCACTATGTTGAAGCAACAATATCATAGCTCAAAGGTTCTCAAACGCTGTGCAGCGAGAACTCCTATACGTGCCACAACGCCGTATACCAAACTGAATTTGATAGCTTGTATGTGATGTGTGAAACGCATTACCCTAGATGCCAGTTGTCCGGGTGGCATAGGCGTGCTAGGGTGTATTGCTAAAAAAGAAGTGTGGGAACATACCTAAAAAAGCTAGCCATTTTGAACAGCAATTCAAACTCATTTAAAAATAAGTTTTTAATGGAGTAATAACTTTCATTGCACTACAAATAAAAACATGAAAAGTGTGGGAACGTGTTCACGCCCCACTACACCCCTGGGGTGGTAGTTGTCCTAGGTGGCAGTTGTCCGGGTGGCTGTTATCCGGATACCGAAACAATCATACTGTGTGGTGTGGAAGATTGGGCATTCATCTCCGCGGTCATCACGATGACAGGGATCTATGCGGTAATGAAGCTATGTCAGACCAAGAAGGAATTTCAGAACTCTTCTTGCTTTTTGAGTAGAAAGTAAAGATACATGGCTAGCGAATCATTTGCAAATTTTGTCAAGGAAAATCACGTATGTATCGAAGACAACACAAAATGAAATTATCAGAATTTGTGGAAGCCACATTATGGAAGCTCTTGTAAAGAAATAAAAAATCATTTTAAAAATCAGCGAAATGCTTTCGAAACTTTCATACCTGTTCATAGGCGTTTCGCAAGTTTAATTTTTTAAAAACTACTGTTGCTGTGTTTCTTCGCATCCAAATCTGATATTCGCTCAAGCATATGCAGAAACAGAAAGCAACGTACTCCATCTTTCAACCTTCAAACAGTGCAAATTAATTAACGGTACGATTGCTAGCATATATTATGTTTGTTGAGCGAATTTTCTGTTTGATACTGTGTAAATTGATGCACAGCAATTCACCAGTGGAAACTTTTTGAGAAAGTAGCGAAAGTATAGCGTAGTTTTATCATCCACCACAGATTTTTCTGGTTCCGCCTTGTATGTATGTAGCCAGTGCCGTATCAGCCCAACTCTGCCCCCCCACTCTTTACAAAGGCCCCCCTAATGGTGATTTATAAAAAAAACGTTTTCGACTTTATGCTACATCTCGAGGCCGAATGGCCTTCAAAACGAAAAATTCTAATTGCAGACACAATTTTGGCAGAACCAGGCCCATAGCCAGGTTTTAAGGTTTGGAGGGGCCAAATACATTTATGTGGGGAAAAGATTTTAATATTTGTCATATGTTTGAAACAAATTTTTCTGAGCACAGCAAAATTTGGGGGCACAAAAAAGATTTGAGGGTAACTGCCACCGAATGCCCCAACGTGTCTGCGGGCCTGGGAAGAACCGTTGCCAGAAAGTCTTCCATTGTGGGCCTTCATGTTTGTGCAGGGGGGTTAGACATTCTGAAAATTCATTTTTAATTCACAACATGAACAGCATTTGCAGATTGTGCAATTTAATTATAAATATTTTCCCGAAAATACGCACAATAGGCTCGTAGTTTCCAACTATGAACCAGCTTAACAAAAGGAATTGGGTCGTAAATCATTGCCATTTAATAGACGGCGATTCTTTAGAGATATCTTAATGAAATGCAAATGCAAGAAAATTTTGCAGGAAATTAGAGCCAATCCTATCTTTCAGTTATCAAAACATTATTACCGAAGAAGAAGACATGAGGCCTGTCAAAGCATGTGCGCCGCGATGAACGTTTTCTTTCATTAGCGCAAATTGATAAACTTTACCATGAGCTTAAGTGAAATATGCTTATTATAAAGCGTGCGCATTGGGCTTTTTACTGGCCGAAATACGCATACATAAACCTTGCTGATGTCTGGACTATTGATCTCCTGGTGCATGGAAAATGTTTGGATTAATGATATTTTGTATCTCAAATTGACCATAAATGTTAGCAAATACAGACTAAGGCCTACCTGGACGCAACGGTTAACATCCATAACCCACTAACTGCACTACTCTGTTTGGGACACCCCACAAAATAGACTCTTCTAACTACACAATTAACTCTATCTGACTGTCTGAACAGCAGGCTGTGGTGACGGGACAGTAATTTTGAGCCCCCTGTGACAACATGGGCCCCCCATTTGGGGGGTATGTAGTGCGGCTGATAAGGCTCTGTATGTAGCCAACATCCTACGCTTCTGAACTTTAACCGGCATCAAGGTTGCCAGGCTGGTCTTTTTAGGCCAAAATTTCAGAAATCTGGCCTCTTTTCAAGTTGGTTGGCCCTAAACAATTAATTCGGCGTTTTAGCGTGTTTACTCTTCAAAAGTTTACTATGTAGAAAAATATTTACTATCCCGTTGTTTTCGGAAACACTTAAATTGCAACATTTAGACCCACGCCCACGTTCTGATATTAGTAAGATTTGCGACATGCGAGATTCAAAATAAATTGTTTGGATTGTCACTGGAAATGCGTGCGCTGTGCAGTGTGTTGTAGGCACCAAGCAAGGCTCAAGGCTGACAGACAGGTCTTCGATGGAAATGCAGAAATTACGTCAAGGAAGTGGAAAAGCTTCAATGTTTCTAAGCATTACTGGAGTGAATAGGAGAAAACCTTCGTATGGGAGCAAAAAGCTGCCGATGGATCAGAGTCTGCAAACTGTGACACCACTGTACCCAAAGTGTGGATCTCACAAACCATGAGAAGTCAGAGAAGCATCAGGAAAGGGCTCCAGGGCACTGCCGAGAAAGACGCAATCTCAATCCAGGGTTTTTTTTAAGGAAAATGTTAGATACCCAGTATGGATCTGTAGGGACCCGATTTCTCTGAGTCTAGGGACCCGATTTTCGCTGATTCTAGGGGACCCGATGATAATTTTCTCTCATTCTAGGGACCCGATTTTCAATTCTAGAGACTCAAATCGGGTCCCTAAAACGCCTTAAAAACCCCTGTCAATTCCAAGAAAATTTCTCGGGATATTCCTGTAATTTAAATATTTTTTATGACGAAGGAATAGCAATACTACAAAAAAATTTGGCTTTTTAGGCCTTTAATCGGTTTGGCCTTTTTCTCGCCTTTTTTAGCATTGTTTGGCTTTTTACTGAATTTTTCATCTGGCAACCCTGACCGGCATCGTTCTTTGATATATATTGCATTTCCCGCAGCTATATGTTTCATTAAGATAGAGTAGGAATCCAGAAAGTTAATATGTTCGAGCTCCACATCAAATAGTCAAGGCACATAGGATAACGCAAATAATAAAACAAAAGAGGGCGAATCAGTTATTAGTAAAGATCTAAAGTTTTGACCAGCAGTTTTTAATCTTTTCTCTATACCACGTCTGCCTTAAGTGATTGTTCTTTTTTTCAAGTCCCTTTACATATGTAACTTTGACAGAACACTTTTCGTTTAAAAACTTCCTTTGTTGTAGAACGCGTTAGAGCCCCTAGAAATTTATTGAAACACCCCTGGGGAGGCGTGCCCCCCGGTTAAGAACCACTGGCCTAGACAGAGGGGCTTCAACTGTACTAGGCACAGAGCCATACCAGCCAGAACCTTGCACAATTCCAGTTCAGAAACCTTCGAACAGAAGCAGAACTCTAACATTTCAGAATCACTGATTTGTAAAATATGCTTGATTTCACTTTGTCAGCCGTATGGGTGGTGTTCTATGTTGTCTTCATGCTGCAGCTGCAAAGCAAAAATTGCTGGATTTCGCAAAGTCCTCAGACTCAGCATTCATTTAGAGTGGTTTTACAAACTGGAAAAAGACTCTGGAGAAATTCAAAGCGCATGGAATATCAGCTACATATAGAATGTCTATGCACAATGTTGCAATCGCGAGAAAAGGTCTTTCAGTGGATACTGAGATGAATACAGGCGTTAGAACACAACAACAACATGTTTGACATTCTTTGATGAAGATCATTTCCTCAGTGATGTCCTTGGCCGGTCACGGGTTGCAATTCAGAGGTTCTGCGGAAAATAATAAAAATGAAAACTTGAAACAACCCCTGCAACTTTGATGTGAGGTGATAGCATGTTGGAAGCATGGTTGGCCGGAATGTACAGTTCCGTGAGCTGGGAGACACGAAACGATACACTGCAGGTAATGAGTCATGAGATCCTTCGCATGCATGACTGTTTAGTTTGGAATTATATAGATGGTACTCAGGACGTAGAAGCCCGAAGGAAAAGCATAGTGTCAGATATGTCACAGATGACTTTGATGTTGAAGATTATGCATGGGATTGCATGAGGCACCATCCATATTTGGCCATGGCCTTGGTACGGATGATAAATTTCCAGATCAAGAAACTCTTCAAAGCACTGTTGAGATTAATAATATCCCGAGTTAAACTTCTGGCTTGGAAACAGAACTAAGCGTCTATAACCTACCTCACAGTGGGAGGAGTTTTGATGGGCAGACGAATTTTCGGTGGTCAGTGTCCCCCCCTTAACTACGTTTCCCCTCCTGGCTCAAACCTCTAGTTACGCCACTGCATGTGATGGTTTGCCACACGCAAAGAGAAAGGCTAAAACTGTTAACATAAAAAAGTTGAAAATTTGTAGCAGCAAGTCAGTACAGAGGAAGAGTATTTGGGTGTTTCTAAATTATGCAAGTTCTTTCGGTGTGCTGTGATTACTCTCTACATGCATGTAGCGTTAGCTTCCAATTCATAAAGTCAAACAGAATTATTGTTTTATTCCTGTACAAACAAGCTATTCTTTTTATTAACAGAAGTTTCAATTAGTAGCCTACCAGTATTAAAATAGTGCTCTTGATTGAGTGCCATTACTTATTGCCCAGTTCGTGACTTTACCTTGTGTGTAAGAGTACATGCCACTAAATGTGATCACCACGCTGTACGCTTGTCAAAGCTTGGGATACTGATCATGTTTCCGAACTATAGTAGCCTACCGTGTGCAGTAACAAATTTGAGTATGCTGGGATTAATTAATATGTAAATAATCTAAATGGATAAAGCGAAGAGTGATTAGTGTTGCTTTCAAAACACTCCTGACAACAAGATTGCTAATATATAAAGATTCAGAGCAGCATCGACCCGAAGACAATATTGGTTTCAGACCAAGATGTCTCCACACATTTTTCAGCGAAGTTGTGCCCATGGACATGTCAAATTTCGGACTTAGTTCTAAGCAAACTTAGTTCCAAGGGAAAACATTTTATGCCCCCTAGCAAAAAGATCACAGCAAGATTTTGCGTCATGTCATCTGAGATTGCAGAATTGAGAAATATGAAAAATACCTTGCTAGCACGTTCTACGATTTGTGTTTCAGTTACATCATTGCGTGGAGTGCGATGGATATCGTAATAGTGATGTAATAGTGATGACAGTGACTTAACATTTTGTTAATAATTGCTTATTTCAAGCTTGAGACACAAAGTATATTACTGCCAATCTCAGGTAGTCTGCTGCCGATTAAATTAAACCTGATTATCCGGGTTTCAAATACGTTGCCGTTTCAAGTGTGACTTACTGTACTTCATCATGGGATCTCAGATGAGTTATTGGAGGCCTTAACAGCTTTTTCTCGAAGTAGGAGATGGCACAGGTTTATTAGTCTTGGAGGTAATTTGTGCAGCTAATGCATTATTGACACACAGATGCATTTGCTTTATAGATGAGGGCATGACAATCTTTTGCAGTAGCTTTAAAACAACGAAATTTATCATGCGGCGATTTGGTTGGGTGTCTTATGATCCATCTCCTTTTGTACAAAAATTTTGAATGAAATTAGGTCTGAAGATTCCTGCAACAGTATGGAAAACGATATTACAAGGAACAAAAAACATAAAATGACCAAAATAACCTTTCACAGAAACTTTTTGAAAAATGTTTGGTTGAAAACAAAGTAAACAAACTGTTTTTTTTTGCGATAAAAGGTATGAGACTACAGTTATACTTCATTATTGAATGTATCAACAAACTTGGGAAAGTTTTGTGAATTCTCTCTACAAGGCGATATATGATGGAAAGTTGAAACAGATCGTCCTTATGATTTAAATTTACTTTTCTGGCTATCAATAAATAATAATTCAAGAGAGAGACAAGTCGTTAAAATACAAGCCTTTGCTTGTTGTGAAGTGTTACTTGTTTTGGAAGACATTTTGCGCTGCGTTTTGAATCTTAATAACAGTTAACTCTCAAAGAAAATACTCATTGTTAAAGTGTAGTCTCTTTCGAGTGATCACAGCGCCCGGTACAGTCCAGTCGCCATGGGGGCTTTGGTGGGCTTATCTCCCCAAACAAAACTCCAAGTTCCCAAATTGAAATATGAAGCACTATAAATCAGTGGAGGTTTTGTAAATTTTTAAAATGTCAAGCTCCTGCATAAACGTAAAGCCCCCTTATTGAAGACTTTCTGGCGACGGTTCTGCCCCGGTATAACAAGGGTTTCCGAAGTTGCTATTTTTTGAGTGCGTGGAGTTGGTTTGAACTCACACACACTTTATTTCTTCATTTTGGTTGCAAGATTGACGAAAGTGGCAGCACTTTGTTGTGAACTACATTATCTTGTTATTTTGATGTTCATCCTTTCGCTGATCGCCAGACTCATGTAGCACGACGTCTCTTTCCCACGCATGGGCGCCAGTCAAAACATTAAAACGTCACAGCTGCAGTGAAGATTTACAACTGTTGCTGTCACAGATACCGAAAGTTTGTTGTAAGCACTGCTTGTGATCGACTTTTTGAAACCCCACAAATGCGATGGAGATAAAGGTGACGAAATGGTTTGCACCATGAAAGTTGTTTTTAAATTCCATTGGTAATACAAACGTGAATTCGCATACCAAAATCTGTATCTTCATCAAATATTTTTCTTGCTTGGAACTCTTTACCAGCTTTTAGTGTCACTTCCAAGAAAATAAAGTGTTTACTACTAAAGCTTGCCGAATTAGAAATGTGTTCTTCCAAGTTTCCGAAGCTCCTCATCAAGGTGTTTTAGGACGTAATTCAAATCGCTTCCTGGAACAGCTTGGTCGTTACTACTAAAACACCTAAATGTGGTCAATGCAGAGAATGCCGTTCTGACAACGCATAGAGCGAAAGTTATTAAACTTTTGATTTTCCTGTTTACTATACAATAGCGGGCCCTAATGTCTGGATCGTTACGACCTTTGTGCACATGCAGTTCACTGCGCAGCGCCGAGCCGCTTCTTACGTTCATGGGAAATTGTTACTAACAATTCCTAGCTGGTAACAGCTTCCGGAATAGCGACTAACGTCTCATATGTCCTGCCCGTCCCAAGAAAACCCAGTCGAGAAGCCGACTGTCAAGATGTTATTTTAATGTATGGCAACAAGTTTACGATGACGCATGCTCATACCACGTACCACGCTGGCACGAACGCCCGATCATTTTAGCCTTTTCCGGTTGCACCGGCTAAGTTAGGTGCTCGGTGCATTGCACTAACCATCACCGACACGTGTAAGAAAAAATCACAGGAAATAATCTATGGCGCCTGGATAACTTTTGTTCTCACTGAAAATGGAGGCCGAGCCTCGTGAGATTCCTGGAGGAAAATGGTTCTATTTGCCAAAAACGATATAAGAAATATAGAATCTCTTCGCTGTGGTCAACGTTTAATTACTATTTCCCACGAGCAAGGGAATCATGTACTAGTAAACAAACGACTGGACAATAGAAGTGCGTAAGCCGGTGAGGTCATTTGAACAGTTGCTAGTAAGTGTGCAGGAACTTTCGCAAGATATTCGATAACAGCAAAAAAGGAATTTTTTCTGTCTGATGTTAAATCCTGTGAACATTGAAACTTTTAAGCCCAGAATGTTTTTTTGATAGTTTCGCTTCGAAACATATTTTCAGTTTGTGAAAAGAGTGTAGCAATTAAGAATGTGGGCGTATCGTGCTATGTTGTGCTACATTTGACAATAGATTGCCTCATTGGATTCTGGTTACAATCTGATGACGAGCGTTTGAGTGGTTGGCAATATTCGATGAAGCTTTAGATCTACCTTATTTTGTTAGCTCCCCGATTAAAGAAAAATATTGCCTGAAAAAATTTTTGAACATCAGAACATTTGTTGCAGTCTAATGTAAAGACTACTAGTTTCGCTACTCTTTGTGGCAGTGGGGCTGGTGTGGCCGTTCCCAGCACTGTGTTCAAAATATTTTGTAATATGCAATCCCTATTGTGCCATTTATAACATAAATGTTTCCAAGCTCTCTTAAATTAAACCCCAAGAAATTAGTGCATATAAAATGGTGACCGAAGTTATTGTATCCACCAGTTAGTTAATGCGAACAAACTCTCGCTGTTCAACAAAAGGTCTGCAAAAGTAATGCACGTTCCTTTGTTTTCACTCAAAAAACACGTTTCCGTTATTTGGTAACTACTAATCAGTGTTGATTGAGACCTAAATCACCAAACGTCACAGTGGAAAAAATGAAATTTCGCATTTAGCGAAAATATATGTTAAAATTTAGCATGCTTACTCCAAGTGTATTAACTTTAAGCAGTTTTTTTTCCGTGTATTAATCGTAGAATTCTTATAAACTGAAACAAACGTCTGCTGTAAGCAAAACCTCGCAACATCTTGTGCCAGAAATTAAGCCAACAAATAAGAGAGTCCCTAAATCTAATCATGAACAATTCTTCTGTGGCATTCCCTTCGATACACCTCTCGGTACCCTGCTATTTATTACGTTACTCTGCCTATTTGTTCAATTTTAAATCCTCGATTGAGGTATACGAGAACTATGCGAACTTTTCATATTTCAGCTTAAACACACTGTAGAGTGGTAAAAATATAACAAGCAAAGACATTTTCAAATGCATTTCAATAAAACGTCAATAAACCCTTTTCAAATTTATGTAGATGTTAACTGGAAACAAATGTAAAGAGAATCGGACTATTTTTAGTTCAATGACTGTACAGCCAATGCAGTGTGTCCACAAAATTTTGTAATGTCTCCCCAACGTGTTGTTAAAGGCTCTTTCTACTGAAATTATTGAAGCACGATAAGCTTTTGCAACTAGCACTGTTTACAAAACTAGAAGTATGCCAAACATACTAAAGTACTTCAATCACGTTTCTCCAGGTTAGGCCACAGCACTTATGTGTTACAGCTTGGAAGTCTGCTAGTGTTTCCCACTTGATATCATGTCATAGATTTTGAATAGAATAGTATATCTTATCACACAACTTTCAGCTATAATCTTGTAGATACAACGTTAATTCTTAATTAATTGCTTTTTCAGAAAAAAGAAACATCAACTATTTCAAATCAGCAAAAACAATACACAAATTCCACGGAAGTCTGTGGCTAAGGATCTACAACAATCTTTGCACAGGGCATCAGATCTTCAAATAGCCTGCACACATAATACGCTGCAAATAAAACCATTTCCAATTGAAAGAAAAACAATTTTAGTCAAAGATTGATTTTTTGTTAAAAATGCCGTGGCAAAAGTAAATCCAGACTTTTTAAGATTTATTTTTGTTTCGTTGAAAAAAACATATTAAGAATCACTAACTCGCATTACGGATTTTGTTCATTTTATGCGTGCTAGTTGCCTTTTGCGATATTGCCTACTGGTTGTGAACAAAGCATTGTTGTTAACAAGTTGTGTACGATGAAGATGTAGTGAGCTTACTAAATTAATTCATCAACCTTTCACATCATTCAATCCTGAAGCATTTTCTAATAGTAAAGCCGTGGTGGTAGACAATTTTTTTATTGCAACTTGCAAGCATAGGCGCCAACACACTGATCTTGAAAATTTTGTTTATGCTCGAAGCTTGAAAGGGTTGTGAAAGCAACATTCCGCGTTTATCAGGTTTTAATAGTTTTGTAGATCATTTCAAAACACACATTCAGCTAACTTATCAAAATAGTACTAAAAATCAGAAGCATTTTTTAGTGTAGTAAATTTTTTTAACATTCATTTTTCCAAACTTTGGAAATTGATGAAATTGACCTGATCATAAAGCTTTTGTGACTTCCCACCTGTACATTCAGGAATGTTTTAAGGCGATTTGAAGAACGAAAGCGGAAATTAATATTGTTTGGACGCGACTGCGTGACGCTGTTTTCACATGTGCAGTAATTCGGTCACTCTGCTCCGAAAGTGCGCTTCGCCAACTGTACGTTATTCGAGTTCACCCGAACTCAACTCAGCTGATCTTGATTTCCAGTTTCGGCTTGTTTTACCTGAAGCAGTCGACATTTCATGACCGATATATTTGTTGCAATAGATAGGCTAGTATCCCCTGCAATGAGATCGGTATTCCTACAAAATACGAGCTTATGTGGCTGACAACAACATCAACAGCCAATATGTGGAAACCAGAGATGAGCGGACTGTGAAATTTTTCAGTCCTAGTCCAGTCCTGATCCGGTAAAATTGAATCCGATCCAGTCCTAATCCGCAAAAGTTTTGAAAACCATCAGTCCGATCCAGTCCTGATCCGCCCATGTAAAATCATGTATTTTTATTTTGACTCACGAGGCAAAAGCAATACTGGAGCTATTTTGCGTTTAGCCAAATACGACTGGTTGAAGGCAAAATAGTTCCAGAAGTGCTTTTGCCTTATGAGGCAAAATAGATGCAGCCTTTTGGGATTTCCAAAATTTAACAAGGCAGTGTCTATGTTGCCATCAGAGGCAAAAGCGCTGCTGGAGTTATTTTGCCATTAAGAGAATCCGACAGCTCAAATGACAAGGACAATGCATTTGGATTAGTTTAAGGTCCTTGTAACATGACCTAAAGCGCAGAACCTAAACCCAAAACCTAAAACCTAAACCCAAAACGTAAACCCAAAACCTAAACCAAAAACCTAAACCCAAAATGTAAACCCAAAACCTAAACCCAAAAACAAACCCAAACCTAAACACAAAATTAAACCTAGACCCAAAACCTAAACCAGAAACCTAATCACTAAACCTAATCCCTAAATGTATACCCAAAACCAGTGGTTGTCAACATTTTTCAAGCAGCGACCCATTTTACAACTCAATTTAATTTATCTACCCCTTCCGAAATTTTCCAATCAGACATACGAAATGCAGTTGTGTTTGCACAATAGAAAATCACAATGACTAAAAAAATAATCTACAATATCACTACAGTATGCGTAGCAAAAACTCATTTGTTAGATTCACGCGCATGGCAGCTTCAGTGAGAGAGACCCGTGTCGTATACAAATAACTTCACAGCACGACTCATTCAAAACTAGAATAACCCCGAAGTTACCTACTGCAATCAGATATCTAATTTTGATTTACAAACGCAGCACATTCTCAGTTCACAAAGTTATTCATACGTTACCGAACGCAACAGTACTGTAATGGTCATAGTCACACTTAAAACAAATTTGAATGAAAAAGTAGGCTATCATTTTTGCCAGGTAACAGTGGCGTAGCCAGAATGAGACCGAAGAGGCTGTGGCCTCTCCCGAAAGAAACATTCTTAGATTTTTGTTGGTGCTTTGTATCGATTTTCAGCTGTTGGAAAATAAACGGAAGTAACAGTCGGACTTAGTACGACGTCAGTGACTGACGACGACATTGACTGGCCCCGCCCGAACAAAATTCGTGGCTGCGCTACTGCCAGGTAATCCTCTTATTCTGGCTACGACAAAAAGTGGTTCCATGTACCATATATAGAATTGTGAATATATTTATCAGAAGCTCTGGCGACCCTAGAAAAAGGCAAACGACCCCAGGTTGAAAACCACTGCCCTCAACCATAAACTTTTTTGAAAAAGTACATAAAAAGCATTCCCATCAAAGGTGTAATCTCTACAAGCTAAGCCAAACGAGCTGGTGAGAGTAGAACCAACGGACACTGCCACAGCAGGCATAGACACCAACCACTCAACTATGTTCACGTTGCTATTAGAACTCAACGTTATGTATGGACAAAGGTGGATAGCCTACAGTTCGAATTGCAAAATAGTCTCAGCACAGCTTTTGCCATTGACAGCAAAATATACACTGCAATTTAGCAAATCTGTAAAATCGGATCACAACTAAAATTTTTGATATGTTCAGTATAATCACATTAACACAACAAAAATTTTCTCAGACCGATCCAGTCCTGATCCGGCCAAAATTGGCTTCAGTCCTGATCCAGTCCGATCCAGTCCTGATCCGTGCTCATCTCTCGTGGAAACCTCGAAAAAAACTGTGGTTGACAATACGGCGTTTTAGGTCAATATCAAACGCATTCGCTTTTCCAAACCTGGAGCAAAATAAGTGCAACGCGTAATTTCAGACAGCTGGAATTTCGGAGTATTTTTTTGTTGCCAGCAAAATATAAACCTGTCACAGTCATTTTTATCGTACAGCGGTCGGCAACCTGTTTTGCACTTCGGACCGGTTTAATTTAAAGGTAAACATTATTTCCTCGGACCGGTCTTCAAGGTATGGCAGATAAACACAGCCAAAGTGAAATAACGAATTTTAGTTGCATGTAAATTTAATGCAACTCTCTGTATAACGCTGTACAAGAGAGCCTTGAACTTGTTTCTCTGCAAGGAGATTGTTCCATCTTGGGATGATAGTAGACAGTGACACCCGCAGTGCATTTCTTATGTCCAATCTGCTTCGTGATATTGTTTCGGTTGCTTCTTTTATTCTTTCTGTGCGGACCAATAACGAATACCTACCTAGTGGACCAGTACCGGGTATTGCCGACCCCGGGTTTAATGTACCAAATACTACATGGGGCAAGTTACTCATTTGTAAAGAATGCGGAAACTTGGAGTAAGACAATTTATACCAATTTGTCAAATCCTTCGAGCCAGGTTTTTGCATACTCTGCCTTGCTTCTGTCGCAAAACTGGGTGATTCCTTCTTACACTAGTTGCTTGGTAAACATCGCAAGAAAGTGGACACTGGCATGCAATGCATTAGAAAAGAGCTGGTGGTACATCACATTACAACACTTGATAAACGCTGTTTGCGGCTGCTTATGTCCAAGCAAATTACTGACCAGATTTACACCACATCACTTGGTTTCGCGTCATCAACCAAAAAGTGAAGTTATAGAAACAAATGGTGTTTGATTGTTCCAAAGCTACATCCAGTAATCAAAGTAATTTGTTAGGTTGGCTGTTTTTTGGTCCACCTTTTTGTTGTTTTGGAAATATACAGCACGACAAATCTAAGCAAAACCCTAATTATATCACGGTCAGCAGTGCTTCGTTTAGTTGTGCTTACGTTTTTTTCAATTATAAGCCACTTTAGATAGCGGAAAGGTGCCAGAATCGAGCAATATATTTGCGTAAATTCAGCACAAATGACTGCACCGTTCCGGTGATCTGACGACACACAATGAAGAATTGTAGAAATACCTTTTGTCGAAGTTGTGTTGACTGCCGTAGGTGTAGTGGAATACAGTTCCGGGTTACGACATGCTTAGAATAATCACCAAAGAAACATTTACAGCTGCTTTAACGTTACCGGTCTTAGAGGGTTTGACCTCCCTCTAAAACAATTGGCATTCCTCAGCGACCCGATATACAGTGTCGAATAACAAATGTACAATAGATAATAATAGCAAGCGCGCCGTCAGGCAAAAAGCGCACATAGCACGGGATAATTAAAAATGCGTCGCGGGCCTTGGTAAGACGTTGTCCTCGAAGCTTTAGAAGAGCGCGCATGAAATGTAATCCTTTGCGCCTTGTGTGTCAAGCACGTGATATGCTGTTGTTAGGAAATGTTTAAGTATAGAACAAGGACAGGACTAAGCATTGTTTAGCCTTTTAGTTCAGTAATACGCTAATCAGGCGAATCGAAGCACCTGATTGCGGGTGGCAAAACACTACGGTGATGGCTTGAAATAAACGCAAGTAATCGTAATGTCTAATTAACAGATGGATATAGCCGAAAGTAAACTTAGAGTGCAGCTTATACCACCTGAAGTCTTTACAGTGGAAAAGTAGTAGAATTGTTCAAGAAGGCAATGCACACACCTGCATGTCTATAGACGTAGGAACCAATCACAGTCTTTCTGCAGAATTGATTGCGGTAGTAGTTTGTTATACAAAAAGGACTTGCTGTGATTTGCACACAGGCAGGGTTGTTTCTGAAACGGCATGGATATGCATAACTTCTGTGTTTTATACACAGACAAGAAATTACTTCATGTTAAAAAGTATAGACTTTTTTAGGTAGAAAAAATTTGTTCACTTTCCAACCCTGGAGAAAACGCTGAAGTAGTCGTATTTTGACTATTTTCGCTTAAAAATCAGAACTTCTTCGCTCTATTCAGTATGATGTCACCTCTAAAATACCACGTATATCGTGGCATTAGCGGTTGCCAAGTAATAAGGGTAGAGCAAGTAAACATAAAGGTTGGCATTTCTCGGTTAGGGCAAATGAGCACCTGGTTTACGATGAATGTGAAACGAATACTCACAAAAAATGGCATCTTTTATTGAAAAAGTTACTACATAAAAATACTGTACTGATTGTCGCTAAATTAAGCTGTAAAACCAAGGTTGTAGCAAAAAGATATTCTGCACGAAAAAACTTTGAAAATAACTGAAAGGGAAGATATTCGTGCGGACACAGGTCATCAACGTCCGCCTCAGACTCGCATGGAGGTAATTTCCAGCAGTTTGAATCAGCGGTGGTGGTGGAAGCACCTCTTTGAGAGTTACGGCCACGTCACAATCTTGCTTAATGAGGTTTACGACTTCCGCAAAAGCTGGATGAAATTAATGCTGTCAGCCATTGCTAAACCTTTTATTCGCATAGACTAGATTCAGTCAAAACAATGCTTGTGAGCACCAGTGAACTTCCGGGGGAGTTTACGAGGAAAACGCATCGTGAAGTTTTGGGTACATACTGCAACAAGAAAGTCACATGTTGTATTTGACCCGACGCTAATCATCTGGACTTGTACCACTCGGATAGTTTCTGACAGCAGTTGTAGGCAGTAAGTTTCCACCAAAATACGTCCCGTGCAGTTTATAACTGTCGAACCTAACGCTGTAACTGTGCCAACAGCCGCAATTTTTGTAGCAACCTGTGGGCGAGCAAGGCGGGAGGGTTATGGAACGGAAGGAAGGCTACTTAACAGTATAAAATTATGGCAAAATCAGGTGGGTCGAAGCTGTGTTTGTTGGGGCAGTAAGTAACAAACACAGCTTTGGTGTTAGGGTGAGAATACTTTTTCGAGGAAAACAATTAGAGAAGTCGTGACAGCTGCGAAACGAAAGGCGTATATTCGGAAAAAATGTCAAGATAGTCTGCAGATAAACTCGAGATGCTAAAAGTCAATGAAGTTTCATTGGTCTTTAAATAATTTTGGATTTTTCCCAAGAGGCAGCTGGGACAGTTTCTATTAAGGACGTTAATGCAAATGTACAACAGTAATTTGAGCTGTTGCCAGATCGTAAAATGGTTCAACTAGCACTCAGTAGCTGTAATAATTGTTCTGGCTGCTATGGTTTTGCAATGACTTTACCGTTCAAAATTCTAGCGAAATGCGTTTTTTTGCGTAAATATAATCGGTTTCTGCAAGGACGTTTGTGGCTATAACGGCTGCTTTAATTCAAGAAATTTTTTTAAAATAACGGAATTATTTTATTGGGACAGCCATAACTACTTTTTTCTATCAGTTCTGTCGTGTAGTAAAACAATATTGAAAATTACTACAATTCACATTTGTCCTTATTTGGAAAACGTGTCTAAATTTCCGCGGTTTAAGTGGAAACAAGTTTCAAATTTGAGTGCAAGCACAGTGTCGCGGAGTATTACGCTCATTAATTGTGGACATAGTCTTACAAGCGTCTAGCAATCTATTGCAACCACTGCTTTCTCCGTACAGTACTTGCCAGCTTACAGTATAAAATCCGTCTTGCAATGAATGCAAACATCTCATAAGCTATACTATTGACCATGCACTTGCAAAATCATGATTGAAGAATTAATCAAGTTTCCTGTTTAAAACTTATTGAGTGTGTAACTCGGTGAAACAGCAATTTAGCAAAAAAGTGGCCCAAAATAATAAGATTGAATGCATTGCACAAAACTATCGACCGAGAAAATTTTGCTCGCTGTTTTTAATCTTATGCAACAAAAATAACCAATATTACTGGTTGTAATATTGCGTGACATGGCTCAAACTTGCAGCAGTTTTATAAATGATAATGCTTTCCATTTCGGTCGCTTACCGCCGTTGGCTGTGCATGTGCTCTGAAATGACCAAAGGCACAACAGCAGTAAAAACCCTATTGTTAACACTTAGGGAATTGTAGACATGCGATTGTTGACGGGAGCTATATGATGGGGAATGACTCATGGAAACCATTTGAGAAGAACGGGAAATGACTAGCTTTGTTTTTACTCTGTAGTGTTGGATTGCTGATTTTCTTATGCGTAGCGTTCAATTCACTAACTTTCGTTTTTCTGCGAGGCCAATAACCGCAAAAAATTTTTCTTAATCGTTTGTGTTAGTTGAAATAAAAATTTTCCGTTTTAAGTTTCAGTTATACTCTGCGCAAATGCATCGCATCGGCCATACAAAAACAGAGTTTTTTGAAGTCTATCAATAAAAAATGCAAGCCTTTTGTTTACTTATTCACCGGCGTATTGGTTTCCAAAATAAAGAAGCATATTAGAAATGCTTGGTAAAATACTAAAAATTTTTGCCTGGCCAAGTATGCCCCCTATTGGCTGTATAGCCATGGGAGGCTTGATAGAGTTTTTTAGGAAATCACCGAAGGCATAAGTTTCACTTCAACACTCGTGTTCGTCGTTAAGAACTGCATGCAAAATTCTGAGAGCCAAAACTTTTGTAGTTGATGACCGCGGAAAGATGTTCACTCCTGTTTGTCATTACATTTCAAGTATTTTGAAAGTTTAACATCTGCTGAAGTGCTTTTGGTTTCAACAGCAAGAAAAGATTTTTGTCAAAGCAAAAAAACGTTACGCAAAAACACCCGTTGCCCAACTTCGAAATCCTTTCAGTTGTATTTCGTTGTTGATATCAGTTGAGACTATGAAAACCCAGAACTGAAAGAGATGCTTTGTTTAGTGGAGACGTAAAAACTTTTGAATCATGTTTTGCTAGAGTACAATTTTCGCAATATTTCTAATCAGGAAGAAACCACATGTGGACTACACAGAAACGTACAAAACGTTCTCAACTCTTTCAAGCCCGTGGTTATACATTTGTGTTGCCACTGTATGGGACTTGTTTCGAAGCTTTCTTGGAAACCGTTTACTGCACAACAACATAAATTTGTCCGAAAGCAGCTTTTCAAACTGCGATTTCTGAAGCATATGTTCGTTTTCCTTGCACCTTAATTTTTAATCATTCTTATCAACAGTGTCGTTACTTAAATTAGTTTATTTGACAGTTTTCAAGAAGTTAATAGGAATTTTGGAAGTTTGTTGTTTGTAAGGCCTAATGTATAGCTTTTCAGTTGAAGGTTCAGTTAATAATCAAGTGGATGTGTTCTGTCAGGTACGTTGCACGCAACTACCAAAATGTATCTGCAAATGCTCAAACATTTATGGGATACAACTGCAAAAAAAAGTGCATCTGTAGAAAGTATGCTGTTTACTTAACTTGTATAAGTTTACGCCCAAGCGATGGTGTTTAGACAAAAGTGAGCATTTTCCCGGAGACCTTAGGATGACATACGTATATCCGCTTGTATGTTTGGTAGCAGTTAATCATGCGTCTATGCAGCGTTTCAAGGACACAGTGGGTGAAGAGCCAACATTTATATTTGCCAGCATGCGACTTCACATTTATAAACAAACAACGGAGGTACCCTTTCTGCGCATTATCGAACTTAACCACCAATGGAAAAAACAAAAAATGCTTTTTAAGGCGAACATAGTTCGTGAACGGCAAGGTCTTACCCGAAGGAAAGTGTTCTCGATTTAAGGGCCTAGCACGATCGTTGATGCGAAGTTTTAAGGGCCTAGCAAAAAACGATCGTTGATGCGAAGTCATCTGCAAGTGGCCCAAAGAAATCCGATCAGGTAAGTCTTCTCCAATTCGCATCCTGCTGCAAATTTATTGGCATCAAAAGCAGGAAATGACGTCAGAGAAAAGTTCCTTGCATGGCCATCGAGTTTCAAATAAAAAAGTCGAAAGCTGTGTAAATATAGGTAGTGGTAAAGACCGAAAATAGAACTCGGTCGAACGGGATATTCATTTTTTGCAATAAGCTGCACCAAGACGCAGGCCAGATCTTATTGAACATTTTGCTCTAATCGTACGTAATACGTTGAACTTTTTACCTGAAGACATCTATCTTAATTTTGTGAACAAAGTGCAAGATGCAGTATATTCGCAGGTTGAATGTGTAACGTTGCAGTTAAAAGTCAGTGTAACCCTCAGGTTACCGATGGATATTCTTGATTTGAGCATAGGAGAGAAGAAAAGTAGAAGAAAGGCGCAAATACCGCAAAGGAGGCCTATGGCAGTTCCAAATGGATCGTATGCACTACCGATCATGAAGAGTGAGCAACAAAGAATAGAAATGTTGGTGAACTGTCAAGGAATGGGTGTAATCCAGACAAGAGTTTTGCAAAAACCTCCTTTTGATGAACATGATTCATCTGGAGAGCTGGAAGCACAACTGACCCGGTCTCCTTGCTTGTCGGAAAGAAGCAATGACAATGACGATTCACGAAACCCCAGTCCGGACATGCTTCTTGTTCCTCACAAAAATGCATTCAGTGCAAACTTAAGAATGCTCACTACAGTTGCGGACCCTGAACCGTCCTACAATTACAACAGCTCGCCCATAGTGTCAAATGCCGGATCTCCGAGCCCGGCACTGCAGAACAAAAGGTGCTCGTCGGTGCGTTCGTCCAGTTCGGAGCTGTGCGACAGCAGGCCGCCATTCGTCGAACTGTCTGATCGCACTGGTCCGTCATCTGAGCTGAAAGATGTGGTGCGAGGAGCTGGTCCACCATACAAAATGGCGAAATATGGCGACGACATTCGACCTGCCGATACGCCCGGCATACCAGAGAGGACAAAGAAACAGAATCGGTGGGCGTTCAACGTGTGGAGGGAATGGGCAAAAAAACGGAACATAACCGTGAGTTTCCCATAATTCATATTTCTGTCGCTAAGACTTACGCACATGCGATATTAATGCATCTACGGTACGAATGTGATATCACTGCGTGTTTTGTATCCAAATTTTACAGAAGGAATAATACTTGATTAAGCTCTCAATGTCCCAATGTTTTAGAATAGGTTACAAAAATTAATAATGGCTTGAGAACTTTTTTCAAGAAATTGAAAAATTTTGCAAAGCTACTTATTTCTACCGTAATAAAACCGCACTTTCCCCAACTTTTGCATACAATCTTTGAAATTTTGACTGGTGTATGATATCGCAAATATCGTATTTGCGAAAACCAGTTAGTCAAATTAGCCATTTTGTACAACTTGCGATATTTTGTAAAACGGAAATCACCAATTGTGCATTTGCAATGAAATTCATAAATATAGATTCATGTTGCTTTTTTAAAAGGTAATGTATATCTTTTGAGACTTCATTCATGAAAGCACAAGCACGATAATTAAATCACAAGATTTAGTCCTGATTTCGTTGATTATATACCTAAGAAACTTTATTAGATAATGCTGCTTGTCTTCTGCAAACACCATCTATCAAGTCGCCATAATTTATTCTTATTCCACATTAACTTCCTCCGATGCCAGCAGCTTCAATCAGAAAAGCAAAAAGCTTCGCGTGAGGTGTTGTCGAATTTACGAAACACGCCTTGACAACAACTAAAATGTGGAAATAAATTTTTGGGCGGCATGAGAAACATTTTAAACAAAAATGTTGTAATGCATAAAAAGTGCATCTGTTCATTGTGAAGCGAGAAATTTGTGTTTTTGTACATTGTCATGCATTATACATCATGTATTGACAGAATGGTGCAATAGCTGACAATCAAGATTCTGTACCCTTAGACGTTGGAAAGGCCAGTGAAGTTGAGTTGGATCACTGGTTGTCAAAGTTTGTTCAGGTAAGTCGGAAAAATGTTTTTTCAACACTTCTGCTGTAACATCTGAAGAATTGCTGTAAAATTTGACGGTGTTTACAAGCAGTAGATGCCGCTATGCGTCGTAGAACGAGGAATCAACTTTTTCGAGATGGTCAAATTAGTTGTAAATAGTAGTTCTGGTAAAGATATGCCCATGAAATCAGCCTGCTTACTCAAATAATTACCATTTTGAGAAAAGGAAATGGCAAAAAGTACAGCTTCGTTGAAAGCGATATTTTGTGAAAACCATGCGAATGCTGCTTCTTCGAGCAAGATATTAAATACCTGTAGGTTGTTTTTTTAAAACTGAAACTGCTGCCTGGATTTTCATTGAAGTATTTTTTTCATACATTACAATACCAAACCAAGTCTTTGAATCAGATTGATTTCAATAAGAGTTTATAACACGTCCAGAAAAATTTCGAGTAAAAACGAAAATAAATCGCTTTAAGTATTTTTATCATGGATTGCTGTTGTACGGTTTCTCTCCATGCATTTTTGCAAAAATAAGAAATTTATGAAACTAGCAGTTTCTTATAACCTATTGGTTAGATTTCTTGCCAATGATCCATTTTCTTCCGATTTAGTGAATATTGAAAAAAGTAAATTTGAAAAGTGTAATGAAGACACGGGTCTTTAAAATATGCTCCTACCCAGGAAAAAACTAAACTACTGCAGCCACTTTTGTGTACCGCAATATCGATTTTATGATTATTAGCAAACTCGTTTTCCTTTTTGAGTGCGTTAACAAGAATTATTATTTTGAACAGAAACGCCACTGGCGCAAAATCTCTTGCCAAAATTTGTTAAATCTTCACGAGATTTTTTCAAAATTTTCTTAGTGTGCTGTTAACCGTCTTCGGCAAGTATAAACAAGTAGCTATCAATATACGCAAGTGGTGAATAGACATGAAGGGAAAAATTACTGAAGGGATCGGGGATAAATTCGAGAGGAAGCGTTTGTGACCCACTGCTAAATTTTTCAAGTTGTTAGCACTAACAAACTAAAGCAGGTTGTCGACAAACAGCAACGAAATTTATTTAGAATCGTAAAACCTTTGTCGCAAGAAATCAAAATTCAGATTTTTCGAGTTTTTGCTGAAAAAATCCTCACTGATATTCAATAAAACTCTGAATTTTCAACTTTGAAAAGCATAGCGCAATTTTGAGTTAAACATAAAACTTAATTTTCTACTAAACCTTCAACCGGTGGGTCGCATTAGACAAGAAATCCACATCCCACAATCTTAGTATTATTATAACAGTCGGTGAGCACTTCAAAATACTTTATCAAAGTTTTGATTTAAGGCTCCAGAAAATGCGTAGAATAGACATTCAGTGTTTACTTGAAAGTAGAGCTAGAGAAAACTGATAACGTTTTTAATTCAGGGTTACAACCGTTCTCATGCAAATTCCAGAAAAACTTATTCACCTTCCTAATTTTTGTTCCACTATACGGGTATGTTGCAGGCGACCCATTGTAATTTTCGCATAGGTACATCATGTCGAAGTGACCCTGAGCCTCATATTCACAAGTGCTACTATACAGCAGCGTTTATGATGGTGATCTCGTCCAGTTTCTCTCTTTGTATAGCTATACCTTGTGGTTAGGCGTTTCACTCTGGGAATGAAAATCGCAAGCATGCAAAATATTTGGGTGCCGTGGCTGGAAAGTGCAGCTGCTGGCGCTAGAACAACTATAAAAGGTTTACTTAAAAAATGTGTTTGGCTCAGACATTCAACATAACCAGACAAGATTTATTAGCTCAGCTAACAATGCAATGTAGATTCGAGTATCCGGTTCTTCTTGAAAGCTCAGTCACTCGCAAGTTTCACAGAGCTGTCACTTCAACCTTTTCGCTTGGTTCACCATAGTTCTTCTGCGCCCTATTGGTTTTTTAATTTTACGGAAAAACACTTACCCTTATTGCTCTCTCACAGGAAGTCAGACGAAAAGACGGCAATCCTTATCCACCGCACACTTTAATGCAAATTGTCATGGGCATTCAGCGCTACCTGAGACAGCAGGCTGGGAGGCCTTCCATATGCATTTTAGACCGTAGCAACCCAATATACAGCGGATTTCGGAGTGTATTGGATGAGCGTATCAAACAGCTAACGAATGATGGCGTCGTAACAACGGGAAAAACCGGCAGAAGAAGCAGTCTTCCTTCTGGTTCTCATGGATTGGCATCGGGCCCATATGGTCAGTACCCAGATGAGTCAAGCTTGTGGGAGGCTGGAGTTATCGGGTACGACACAGCGCTGCGCCTGCTCAACGCAGTTTTTTACCACAACACTGTCACATTTGGAATTCGTACAATTGACGATCATTGGAACTTGAAAATGTGCCATTTTAACGTGAGCAAGCAGCCTCCCTTTTTTGTTGAGTTCGCGCCATCGTTAGACCCGGTCTACGTAAACCGCGGTTTGAACAAAAACAGAAAAATCTTCGAAGAGATCGGAAATCCTCGGTGCGTGGTGAAGCTCTTCCGACGCTACGTAGCGCACGTGCCACCCAACGGCGCCTTCTACAGGCATCCCCAAGAGCCGACTCTAGTTGATCGCTCGATACGGTTCTCGGATCAGTGGATCGGCAAAAACCGGCTGAGAGCCATGATCAAGCACATATTCGACAACACGCGCCTCGATGGCGGGCAAAAGACGCCGCAGCGACAAGTGGAGTGGCCCACTTTGGCTCTGAACGCGCCTTCCTCCAACAACTCGGTGCATATCGAGAATCGGCTGGTGAGCCCCTACGCCGCAACCGAAATCATTTATGACCGCCTTGCTCAAGCTGTCTTGCACCTGTCGTCTAGAAACAAGTCGTCGGCTCTTCACGACAACACTAGTGCTGCTAATTACGACTCTCCGCAAAACGGTGACCGTTCTCCTTCCCGCTCTGCAGTTGATAGCGAAAAATCGGAACCTGCGTCGAATGTAAATCCTGATCCTTGTCCTGAAACTGACGGACGTTCATTCGACTCAGAGACTCGTAGAAGAACCCGTTCTGAGTCTGGATCCAGCTCAGATTCTGGGGGCGACAAATGTTCTGACGAGACGTCTTTGGAAATTACAGTGCCCGGCTTGTTAAAAACTGTCATTATAAACAGAGGATCTAAGCGCACCGTTGTTAATCTGGATTAAAAGGCAAATCCCAAATTTTGCGATTTTTCGTTCCGCAACACTGCGCATCGTGAAATACGCAGTTCACTCAGCTCTGAAGACGCGTTCTTTGTGTCGTTGGTTTTGTTGGACGGGCTGCCAATTACTTTCGGTTTTAAGTTTGAATGTCTCGTGCATAATCTTACCACAAGCAGCCTGCATCCATCTTAAAAGTTTGGTGGCTGAAACTTTGAAATGCTGTAAACAAACTGTATTTCTGATTTTTCTTAAATGTCAAGCGTTCGGCGCCAATGATGCCTGCACGCATTGCTTTGCTAAACTTATTGCAGTAATAGCAGTTTGTGTGTTTTGATTTATACGTTTCATTTCGTCATTTTACTGGAGATCTTAGTTTCGATTTCTACTGCATGCATTACTAGAAATACACACATGGCCTTATTTATTGAACTGGACTTTTTTTAAAAGAAATAAGTACTTTTGTCAAAGCACAAGTATGAACAAAAATGTCCCAGAAAAAAAATAGTGAAGGTAGTAGGACATATATTGCCATAGGCTATATATGAAAGCTATGCAAAGTGACAATTCAGTCGGATTCATTCGTAATCCGTGAACACGGCTAAACAACGAATGTTGATCCTAACAAATTCACCTATCAATTTAAACCAGTAGTTATCAAAGTGGGCGGAATCACCCCCTTGGGGGCGATTTGGAGAGGTAAGGGGTGAACAAAACAAAGGGGGCGATAGGGGGAAAACAGCACAATGGGGTCGAAAACGCTCAACCACTACCACAGATTGATCATTGAGTTAACTCTCAAAGCAAATAAACCGCTTGTTGAATCATAAGCGACGTGATCTACCACTGCGCCTCACTAGAATGTCTCCCAATATTTCAAAGGTCGCCAAGTAGCCCACATCCATCACACTGAACTGGGGACCATGGTATGTACCATTTCTTTAAATAAAAGTTATTTTTAAAATACTACCTTGTGTTTGCTTTACAGGCCTGGGGGGCGACAACGAAGTGTCGGGAGTGAAAAAAAGGGCGATGGAACAATAAGTTTGAGAAACACTGATTTAAACTAACAAACTGATGAGAGACACTGCATGATGTTTTTCACCAATCCTGTCTTTTGAATTTTAAGCAGACTACTTGGAATTAGTTTTCGTTGTAGAAAACAACAATTTCCCTCTTAAACCTAAATTGAAACCGTGAAGAGTAGTTGAAATAAGATGCTTAGCAAGCAAGATACAAGTGTTTTCATGAAAGCTTTTCAGGTGGTTGACGGACTTTTTTCTGTTGAGAATTGCTTGTCAAAACAAAGTCCTTCTGTGCTATTCTATCCGATGTTAACAGCGCAGTGGCTGGAGAGACCGGAAGTAATTTGTACGTAAGCGTTCGTAGGCTTCTGATTGACAGCCAATTAACTTCCGCAATATCAAGGAGGCTTTCACTTGACCCAGCCTGCAACATCAACGGTTGTTTTCATAAATCCCTGCAATAAAATCAAACTCAATGGTAGTTAAAGCAAAGAAAGACTAGAAGTAAGCGACTTTTCTGCATGTGCTTGCGTATAACTGAAAAATAAGGCATGACAGTATATGGTGCTTGAAACAACATTGGATTGTTTGAGCCAGGACTTCAGCATATAATTTGGAATCAGTTAAGCTGCAAGAGAATTGCTTCACCTACCGGAAAGGTCAAGCAATCTCTTTTCTCAACAGTTTGAAAACAGGAAGAGCGAATATTTCGCAGTTTGCAGTGTACCAGTCAGCGAGTTGATGCTCTGTTGAACGTTGATAATACTCTGCTGTAGGATACTTCTGTACAGGATGCTAACAATGCGATCAGGTTGCATTGTAGCCTTTTTTGGAGTTACTTTTCTGTGGGCTGGAGTTGGTAAGTGTGGCTACTTTGCGATGTCATCGGATGGGGCTTGTTTTGTTGCAGTTCCTTCATAGCCGTCTTTGCCTGTTAATTTCAGAAATCACTTCTGCTCAGCCCAAGTTTTCAGTTTCTACAACACCGTACATAAATATTCTGGGCTGTCCCAGCGGTAAGTCAATGTTTTTTATTCAATGAACCTTCAAAAAGTAAATCTCGGAGCAGTGCGCGATATACGGTTGATAAAAGCACTAAAATACGTTTTTGATAAAAATGGCACAGTGTTTACGTATTTCACAAAAACCGCAATCTCGATACCCATGTTTCGGTCTTTGTAATTAGTTTGAAAGTGTATTTGCTCAAGTTACTGCTAACCAGGGAAAGTTGCGGTACGAACATGCGTAATGGGTTCGATAGCTTATGAAAACATTTTGCTGCTGAATATGTCATTGCAAAAATGCAAGCGGGTATTCGTCTCATCGATTAAAAAAAAGTGACATCGTACACGCAAGCAGACTGCCAGCATTTTTTAAAAACACTGAATGACAAACGTTACTATACTGCATATACAAATGATTTTGGACAGCTTGCTTTGTAACACCAACTGCTTATGCGTTATGTCGTATGGCAGGCCCGTAACCGGGAGGGGGCGCAGCCCCACCTAGAAAATTTTTCGCCCCCCCTGGAAAAATGTGTTGGACATATTTTAAAAGTATTAGACATAGTTTAAAAAATTTGGGCCCCTCTCAGAAAACTCTTCGCTCCCCCTGCTGTCCCAAGCTGGTCACGGGGCTGTCGTATGGTATTGACTTACCAACAGTTCGATGCAGTTGCCTCGGTTAGCTTCACACTTAAATTTCGATGGATTGAAGTTCTGCAGACAACCGAAGAAAATGCGAAAATATACTTAGTCGGCGCAGGTCAGAACTACAAATCTTACTCCAGACTGCAACTACTCTAGTATAGGTTCTTGTCTGGATCGCGTTCTGGCGATAGTTGTTTTATGTTAAGAGATTTCGTGGTTCTTTCCGAAATCACAGGCCGTTGGTTCAGTTACACTTAAAACTACTCTTGCGAAAGCGTGGTCATATTTTTCTTACCTCAAGGTGCTTGCTGAACGAGTTTTGTAACCAAAAGATATGATTAATTATTCAGGTAATTGTGAGGTAACTGTAAATTTTTCTTTAGACTTCTGTTGGTATCTTTCAACGAATTTCCCGTAGCGAACCTTTCATCTTTCTTTGGAGTAATGATATCAGGCATTCTTTGAACTCGACCACGAAATTTGGCATTGGTTGATTAATGGCTCACAGTGGCCAAATGAAATCTTTTTTAGCAAACAAATTCAAATAGATTATTGCCTCTTTTATTTTCGTCCCTTGAGATACTGCAATGAACTCAGAATTGATCGTTTTTAAAAATACTGCAGTAGTGAATTTGTGATCTGCACTGACTTGTCTACTGGGTTGAGCGGGAAGAGTCCTCAACCATGAGCGTCTGAAAGGGGTCAGGGAGCCTCGGCCACCCCTCTGTATTTTGAAATTGGACATTTTCCTATCAAATTTTTAGCAAAAAAGGTTGTTTTCTTAATTTCGAGTGGGCAAAATGAAATTTAATCACTGTTTTGCCTACCCCTGGAAAAATCCACTATTGGCCCTCCCCTGGAAAAAATCCTTCCGACGCCCATGACCTTAATGCGGTGCTTCAACCTTTCTGCCGTAAAGAGCATTCGAAATCTCCTGTAGAACGATTGTTATACGTCGTAAGACAAGATTTTTGATTCAGTTAGAGTTTGGGACCAGTACAAAGTTATTTATCTTTTCAATGTGTAATAATCAATGTTCACCAAAACATATAGGTTTAAACACAAATTTATAGTGCGTGCGATCAACCTTCTGTACTGCTTTTGGACGCTACATTGACTACAATGGGAGACGACTAGGTCACGCTTCTAAGATTTACGTTGAGGATGTCTCAGAGCATCGAGTGCCAGCACTAATAACAAACAGTGCTTCGGCACTTGGTGTTAAAGCAAGGAATTCAACACTGTGAATTGTGTCATAGGGTATAGATGACTTTCAGACGAAGCTGCTCCCCGTCTGCTTGAGTAGCAAGGCATGAAGGGACCATGGACGTCCGCAGGGGTGGGGGACAAAAAGGGCATTTCCCCCCTGGAAATTGGGATAAAGAACCAAATATTTCTATAAAAAACTGAAGTTGGAATCTTAATTCCGATTAATTGATTTGATTCTTGCAATGACAGCTTTTTTGCCTGTATGAAACTCACACTGTATCAGAGTCAGGTTCACAGTTATGGTGTCATGCAGTGATGAGCTTGCAGTTCACTCATGTCCCCTCCTTTGCCTGCAGAGGCGGGTTGCGAAAGTCGCGAGCGAATTGTTCTACTGTTGGTCTTTATTGCGTAACAATAATATTGCAACAAATCTGCAAAGGTTCACTTGTATACTTCGGTAGCAGGCGTTTTTTTGCACGAGACTGTTGATTGTTGAATGCAAACATCTTGGCAGGTAATGCAGCGAGAAAGTGACATGCTGATAGCGGTAAGTCACGTACGTTTTTACTTTGTGAAAAGAAGTATGAGTGAGTCTGTAGAAATGTTTCCACAAGTCTGAACAATCCATTTATTAGTGCGAGTGTGACCAATGTGCATGAGTGTCAAACTACGCTCATACAGGCTTCTTTTCATGCAGTATGAAATTACGTGGCTTGTTAGAATAGGTACATCTGTGCAGGCTTGTGGGAATACGTCTTAATTGTTAAGGTTTAGTTCTGACATATGAGTGACTACTGAGTGCAAAGCTATATTTGCTGTGGCAAGTTTTCATAATTCATCTGGTCAATTTTGCAAAACCTGCGTGGTATTCTAATTCTAGTAAGTTGTCCGTAGTCGTGTCAACATGCAGGTGTACTTAATTGTCCGGTTTGTGTATGATGAGCGTTCACTGTGAGAAAATTACCAAAGACAAGCAGGGTTTTATTGAGCGCTTTGGACGAGATCCCAGATGTTTGCAGCTCCTGTTTCTAAGTGATGCTAACGAGTCTTGCTAGCTGATCGCGCAATCAGGGGGAGAGCAACTCGGCAATTCCCCCCCGAAATTTTCAAAACCATGTGCAGTTGAATACATCAGCTGGGTGCGGCCCTGCTGGCTAAATACAATAAAGTTACAATTTGTGGTTTCGTTGAAAACCATGGCAATCCAATGCTACTTTCTTTACAGATCATGGTAATCCTTACTTGAAAAGAAATGCCCTGCGTTGAAAACCTGCAGATAGCCTGTGTAAATAGTCGTAATACTAATATACCTGGCTATTGCTGCCAACGAAGCGTTTTTTTGTGATTTTTACCGTAACATGGGGCATTTTCTTTGTAGTGTAGAAAGCATAAATCATTTTGTGAACGTCCATTTGCATTGCATCGTCAGCAATGTTCCCTCTGAGTGCGCAAATACTCAGGACCACCAGAACTGTAGCGCAGTGAAATCTCTTTCTCGCGCACTTGCAACATTCCAGAGCAATGGAAAAGCATGCAAACAAGAAGCTATTTGAAAGAAATGTGTATTTTGTTCGTATTTTGATAAGATTGTATATTTGCTTTATAATTCAAAAAAGTTTGTAATTCATTGAAAAATCCACTTACTAGGCCCTAAAATAATCATGCTCGCTAAAACAAATGTTTGCTCAGTGTAAAATTATCTTTGAGAGGTAACACTGGTCGTCAGCAATTTGAAAATGATAAACAAAATGTCGACGTTGCCCCCCCTGAAAAATTTCTGCGGACGCCCATGGAAGGGACGTCTGCGTTACTCCTTGCAGAGATCCCTGACCGCTCTTTCCGTGAAAGTTAGCGTATTGGTATGTTAATCTTCTACTCTCCTGTAGGAACAAAACAAATGCAGCACAGGGCATGTCGATGAACATTGATTATATTCATGATTGTGCACTTGGAAAAGGACTTTACTGTAGCTCTAATTCCCACAACAACTTCTTGATTGCAGTTTCGTCCAGTTCAACGTTGAAGCAGCAATACCAGGGATACCTGAGCTGCGGAGGAGGTAAGCTTGTAATGAAAAAACCACAGAGCCATTCTTTGAAAAAATAAATTAGCAGTATGTTTCAAGAACGAAACCTGTTGCACGTTTGAAACGACTGAAACCAAGCTGCTTTCAGAATTTCATACTTAATTTTTGACATTTTATCTTTTATAGTCATTGCAAAGGCAAGTGAAATCCACTCGCTGGTTGAAGATACGTACAACTTCCTTGATGTAAACAACGATGGAAGCCTGAGAGAATCTGAGATTGCAACAGCTTTGAAGAAACTAAACACCTACCCAAGTAAAGTTCGAGAAAAGGTTTTCGGCAGTTTTTGCCAAAATAACTCTAAGAGAGACCTACACCTCATTTTCTTATGATGGGTAAGTTACGGAAAAGGTGGCCTTCGGTCCATGCCAAACTAGGTGTAACAGATTGCAGTGGTTCTAAACCTTTCTGGGTTTGCGGCGCCTTTGTCACACAATCTGCAGTTTTCAATACCCTTGCCAAGAAAATTTGAAGCTTATGGCACATTGATGAGAATTTCATAAGGTTTTATTTATTTGATTTGCTTACTCCATCGTCGCGGCAGTTCAGGTCACATTCTGCCGCACCCATTGTCACCAAGTAGGAAACAACAGCCAGTGGCTGCCACACTATGAGCTTCAGCACACTCATATACCTCATAAGGTTTTCAGAATTGCCGCGATAAGACTTCAAAAAGTGAAGATTATGTGGACAAATTAGTAAGTTAGAATTTCAGTACATTACGATGTACATAAATGAGATATTTGTGAATGGGATAAAGCGCGGAACAAAAGTTACACAACGTTTATCGGAGCTGAATGTCCCAACAGATTTTTCCTTACTGAGCTGCATTTTTTCATAAAATGGGTTACAAGATTTACAACATGCAACAACCTTGAGGATCAGCACAGGAGGCAGCGAAATAGTTGCTGAATTTCTAATGTGTAAAGTTCTACCTATGCGGTTTTCTAAATTAGTGAAGTTATTCTTTGAACCGCGAGGTTAGACCGTTCGTGGTTCAGTATAGAATTTATGTTGACAATATCACCGTAAAGTAATAAATCATATTAAGAGGAAAGAGAAAAGGTCATTATTATATTTTGTAATTTGGCCGTAGCGTGTTTATTGAAGGAAAACCCGAAAACCTAAAAGCTGCTACAACATTTTTATTACCCATAGCGTTAAATTAATGCAACGAAGAGGTAAAACCGTATTAGAACATCTAAGTTTATGCATAAAATATTCTGAAATGCGCCTGGAGTAGAAACCTTTGAGAACAAATAAGCCACCACCCAATTCCTACGCAAGAGCCCAAGTTCATACTCAACACTAAACAAAGTGGGAAAGGCGGTAGTGATAATATGGCTTCATTTGCTCTAACCTAGCTATATGCCCACAACCCGCGGACCGCATGCGGCCCAGTCGAAGGTTTTGTACGGCCCAGTTTAGGTTTTCTCTGTAGTATGAATAGCCTACATACTGACAACCTGTCCTCATTTTGGTAATCTTAAATTTGACATTTTTGATGCAGGTGATCCTTAGTGCAGGGCTACGGGCGTTCGGGGGCAATGCCCCCAAATTTTTTTGTACCCATACAAATTTGTTTTAAACATATAATGAAAACGAAAATCTTTCCCCCTAAAAATGTATTTTTCCCAAAAAAATTCAAAACCTTGGTACGGGCCTGCCTCAGTGCCACATTATCACATCTGTACTGCGTGTTGGGAGATTTCCATATCTCTACTGACAACTTGGTGCAAAACGTTTCGCTAGTTTTCTGATTTCTACACTTGTTCTATTGGCAGTAAAATTGCCTATTATGAAGTCCATGGGCGCAATTTTGTTGTAAAATGTGGGGGACAGCTTGGTGTGAAACCAATATAGTCATCGGATTGATGCAGAAGTGACGTTTTATACATACAGATTCCCAATCTTATTTCTGGAGGTGTTATGAGAGCAACCCTAATCACGCTTTGTCCTTGCAGATGATTTACATATTATTATACTTAAATTTGTTGATGGACACGGTATTGTAGTAGTTCAGCCTGCTTCCATTAATATCGTATTTGGATGCAAACAAGCACAGCAGTGTAGTAGAACACATCAACTGGGTTTTATCAGAGCTGTCAGTTGGAGTGCACAAAATGCTGAATCGCATTGGTAGCACGAGCACATCACTCTTACAGTAAAACACATCAGTTTTCATGCGCTTTATAAGTGTGGGTTACAGCGCGATTTGATGTCTTGTTCAAGTCGCTTAACGTTACAAAGACGATGATTGTTTCTTGCACATTTCCGTGTTTTAAAAAAGCTACAAATCTTTTTAATGTTACTGGGCGTCATGCATGTGTGGCGGCCTGGAGATGGCGCCACATGAAACTAAATGGTCACCGCTAGATGGTGCCCATGAGTAACAAGTCACTGTGATAGTCACCAGAAGCGAATTATCGTAGTTCACTCATCCCTATATAATGATAATGCAACCTAGTAGTAGTAGAGTGAAGTCAGTGATGGATCTTTATTGCTGCTGGTTGCTTTCCTTTTAGTTAATGCCCCAAATTGCCATCTTTCGCTTGTGCTTGCCTCAGTAGTTCAAGGCGATGCAGTCAACTGCAACACATGCAGCCCCATCCGTACCTCATTTCTCCATTGATATCCTCTTACCAGCAGCAAAAACATTTAGCCTAAAATTAGCGTAGCGTACTTCACGAAATGATTTCAATCTATTTTTACTGTTGGTGGGTGGAGGATGTATCCTTTCAATCTCCCCTTGTTGCCCCCTGCATACATACCCACGCAGTGTTGTAAAAGGGCCTCATTTTGAAGCCTGAACCCAGCCTGAACACCGCTGGAGCCCGACATTTATTTTTGAAGCCCGATTTAGGCACGAAATCCGAATTTACTGAGGGAGTTAAGATATGCGCCACTGCGGAGTAACAAAAAACGCTGTGTGCAGGTGTAGTTGTACAGTAGCTACACGGTTTATCACACCGAAAATAGCAACCACCCGGACCAAAACATTGGCATAGTGTGGCACAAACGTAGCAGTTTAGTCAACGACAATACTGCGGCACATAATGTTTCTCAAGAAAAAAAGAAACTATCACGAAACTATCTACAATGGCGCTATAGGCGTAAAAAAAACTTTCTGGGATAGCGCTATAGACATGAAAAGCCGACTTGCAGGCTTCTTAAAGTAAGCCAAGAATCGCGTGGGTGATTGATCTTTTCGACGCAACGCCATCGCATGCTAATTTCCTCACTGCTGTCGCCTCCTCAAAAAGAGTGAGACCAATCCCAGCAGAGAGTAAAAGAACACAGCTGTGTTTGCACACAGAATTAGCTGAAGAAAAATCACAATCACTTCACTCACAGAAGTTACAGCGGTGAGCACAACAAAACTACGTCACGCAAGAAAATATCGTTACTCTTAATGTGATAAAAAAGTTTTGTATGCAGGCCCGAAATATTTTGGCAAACCTAAGCCCGAACCCGGTCCGACTTACAACTCTGCACCATGTCAAAGGTTTCATTCTAAGAGTTCTACTTGCATAACAACACAAAAATATATTTGAGATTAAATCAAAATGCACAACGGTGAATTGGCAAAAAAGTACCAAGTTTCACCTTTAACACGAAAAGGATGTCCAACAAATAGGTGTGATGTATCTGTAAAGCAAATGTTTCGCACTTGGATGAAAACATTGCTGCATTGTGGGTTTGGTTAAACTCAAGTAAATCAGATGACGTACGAATCAATGCATTCAGCACAAGAACAAAGTGTAGTGTAAGAGTCAAGGAAAAAATATCTTTTCGATTTGTTGGTCACGATTGTCGCGACATCCCAAGAAGTTTATCCTTATTTCCGAAGTCAAAAGTCCCTATGTTTTGAGCTATAGGTCAATATACAGCTAGGTAAATACTGTAGGTTACTTCTCCAACGTTTTGACTGAAATCCTGTTCACTAATGGTTGAAAACAGTCTTTTGGAAAACTGTCCATCCCAAAAATAAGTCTCCACAATAGTGCTGCATTTTTGTCTTCGGCAAAAGCTTCGCAGAGATTTGCCTGAAAATCTAACTTTCTAACATTATATAGACTAACATTGTTAAATTATACGCTGTCTGTTTCTGAATACGTGACAACCAACGTTACAGCAAAGCCAGTTGTATTTCTGCACGAAACAAATCATGGCTGTACTGTGGTCTCCCACGTGTGCAGCTGTAATACTCTTACTGTTACAAGAAAATAACCTTTCTAACAGTATACAACACAGAGTAAAATTTCGGACAGAAGCAGTTAAACATCTTTCACGGTCTACAGAAACTTGAAAAATGCTAAAAATTATTTATCGAAGGTAAAATTTATAAACTAACAGAATCAGTGATACCACACCAAACTCTGTTTCAACATCAACTTGGCTATGTGTGGCCTACCATCTAACATGAAAAGCTCTTCACACAAAACGTGACAAACATCACTTTTATTTTTGAAACCTCTCCAAATACAAAACCTAAAGAGAAAAAAGTGGGAAGGACATGGCATATTATGTCCCCCCGTCTGAAAGAGTGGAGGGGACACGTCCCCCGCGTCCCCACCAAATTGCGCCCATGATGAAATCACACTCACGGAGTGGTTAAAGGTTAGCTTGCTAATATCAAAGTCATTCAGTGTGCGGCCGTCATTAATATGTCACTCAGTGTTCGGCCCTGGTTAAGATATTGATAAAATTTTTGGTTCATTGAGCAATTTCGGTTGGACATAACTGCTCTAACCCATTGCTTTGAGAGCAGCGTTGCGGAGTCGGAGGTAAAATGTCCGACTTCGACTCCAACTCTGACGTAACCAAAATTTCCGAATCCGACGCTGACTCCGAACTTTCCAAAGTTTCCGTAACATAACGGGAATGAAGTTTGGCTGTCAACAATTTTGTAGAAACTAGCAATTAATGGAAGTCGTGGTGCACAGCAAGAGTTCTCTTTTTCAATAAAAGTTTCAAAAGAAATTGTACCATTTCAACAGGCACTAGTTAAGGATTCCTACCGTAGGAGTGCGATGTAAAAAATGAATCAATTGGGCTTCCTGAGTCGGAGTCGGATAAAAAAGTCCGACTGCGACACTGCCTCCGACTCCTGGTGTTCCTAGGAATCCGACTCCACCCAAAAACCTCCGACTCCTTGCTACTCAGACACCGACTCCACAATCCTGTTTGAGAATGACGCAATTATAATCATAACCCGTGGCATATATTTTTTCCTGCTTACAGTACAGTGGCTCTGCTGATTAATGTAATTCTTTTAGTGTCTTTCGATAATATGGCCTTTGGCTGCTATTTGTTGCATATGAACACCAAAGGTATAGCTGCCTTATCTTACTTCCAGGCAATGGCGTAGCCAGCCCATAAATTGGGGGAGGCAAAATGTTTTATTTTAGGCGAATATCATTATTTTGTTTGGAAAACGGCTCTCAAAGCACAAAATGACTACACTTTCTAAAAATTTGGGGGGGCATTGCCCCTTTGGCCCCCCCCTGGTTACGCCTATGCTTCCAAGCGAGTAGCACACCTATTGCACGTATATTACAGCTGTGAATTATTTGCTCGAACTATTGGTTTCTGAATGGCAGATTTTCAAACACTGTTTCAGAGATGGTGACAGTTGTCACAGTGTGAAAGTGTGTCTTAATAATCCTTGACGAAGACGAAAAAGATTACTAGTTTTGCATCTGAATTTAACGATATTAATTGTAATGTGCGTTTCAAGCAAGTTTAATTAAAAACTTTTCACGCGAACGAACGGAAAAGAAACCTTGCACTGTTTTGTTTGCTGTTAAGTCAAACAGCACAGCCCCAATATAATAATTTAGCTCTTTTGCTTTGCCTTGCCGCAGATGAAAATCAGTCCAAACCTAATATAATTGAAATCCAAATAATTAGCTCAATCCTTTTGTTCAGTGTCTTGTCAGAAAACGTGAATTACGCCAAGATGCGTATCAAAAGTATTCGGCTGTGAGCTTGCTGTACCAAACATCTCTGAAAGCGTAAGACAAAAATGGCAATTGCCTGATTGCGACATCTTAAAGCAAAACTGTGACCAATTCAAAATACCCCAATTCTCGCATAATTCTCCCTAAACTTTTATCATTCAAAATTCTGTTTCGTTATAACAAATTTTGTAGCAAGAACTTCTAACCAATACGAAGTTTGATGTGACATTTTAAGGTCCGTCAGATGACACGAAATTTTTTCTCTGCGATGTCAACTCTGACGGAAGTATAACTATTCAGGAATATGTGCGATGTTCGGTTCTTTCCTACGGAGACATGATCATGGTACAATTTTTCTTGCTGCGTTTGCGTAGTTGATCGTTGCCACTCACTTCGGCTCAGCTCGTGCCTTCTGTATTGCAGCGCTTTGACCACGATCGCGACGCCGAGCTGTCACGAAGTGAAACAGTTGCTCTCATCAAAGAGTTTTCGAAGGTTATTTACCGGACGATGACAGTCGAGCAACAACGTCAAGTAATCGACAGCCTCGGAAAAAGCAGAAGGGAAACTTTTTCTCTAAGAGATATTGTGAAGATTGATACAAAGTTATTTTGGAAGTTCCTCAAGCAAACGCTAAGCCGTGCATAGACGTATATGTATCTTATAACCACACGCTGGGCTTCTTGCCAGAACCCTTTAGAGACCAACGTTCCCAAAATGGGAACATGTTTTTAAACGCTCGTAACTATTTCACGGATTAAAAATGTGCATCCAGATTTCTTCAGAAATTTCTTCTAGATTGGTGCTATTAAAAATACACCCACTTCATAAAATCCAGAATGTATGTTGTTTTGTTTCTATGGCGATTCATATTCAGTCAAAACGTAGTTTCTCGGGTGGCCAAACTAGTCTTTGTTTGTTTATTATAAGCTCGAAAAAATTTCAAGGATATATGCCTTGAAAATATTTTTTATAGTTATATTTAACTGATCCAAGCGTTAGTTTACAATTTCGCCTCTCTCTCTTTCCTCACAAAGAGTTTGAAAACGATGTTCCCAAAATGGGAACGTTGGTCCTTTACACAACAGACGTTCAGTAATAGGACAATCTTGGGGTAACTTTTAATCTCATTCTTGTTTCACACTACAGCGCTTCTGAAATAACTCGTTGTTGGACAGATGTGAAAAGCGTTTGTAACATGCACCAATCTATTTCATTACAGATATACAGTGAAATTGCTTCCCAGGATAGCATGATGATAGAGTGCTACAGTCATGGGCAAAAAATAAGACCACTTGTACATTTCAGCGAAATCAAACAAACAAAAGTCCTGTTCTTGTTGCTACTCATGTTGTTTCGTAGCTACTCATACTTGCATTTTTTCTGAAATAGTGTTTTGTCTGAACATTTTAAATATTTAGTGTGTAAACCACGGCTTGTGTGTGGGGGGGTGTTCACTGTGTTGGGGGAGGGTTTCACTGATGCAGCTGTGTAGCGGTCGTCGAATTTTCTGTCTCTTGGCCTCCAAACAGCCTTACTGCATCCACATGACAATCAAAATTTAGCCTTCTCGAAATCGGCAAAAGTATTGCCGTTGCTAGAAAAACTGAAAACCAACTGTCAACAGCTTGGTGTGTTTCACAAAAATATAAGTATAAATGAATCAATGGTTCCGTATCGAGGCCTTCACAGCGCTAAACAGTTTATGAAAGGAAAACCAGTGAAATTTGGATATATAATGTGGATGCTGTGTAGTGTTGACGGTTTTCCGCATAACTTGGATATATACTGTGGAAAAGATTCTCGGAGAACCACCCCGTTAGGACCATGTGTTGTATCCACCATGCTTAGTCCAGTAAGCAATGATAAACAACATTTTGTTTTCTTTGATAATTTTTTTTGCAAGCCACCAGTTGTTGTGTGATCTGGCTGCCAATGATATCAGAGCCTGTGGTAGGCTACAATTAGAGAAAATCGAACTGGACGCTGCCCTTTGATTGCAAACAAGGACTGTAAGAAACAGCCCAGAGGATCTTACGATTAGCGTTCAGATGGCAGTGTTATTTGTGTGAGATGTAACGATAACTATCCAGTCACGATTGCCAGCCACTATTTTACTGTGACACCTGTCAGCAAAACAGAAA